>JAAUXV010291089.1_pt1 | contig 11092 bp, 10 predicted proteins | sample 7278181 | NCBI WGS metagenome assembly JAAUXV01 (sample SAMN14350114, study PRJNA611818) | marine sediment metagenome | isolation source: surface marine sediment (2.1m) | place: French Polynesia: Moorea | collected 2018-08
GAGTAGCAGGATCAGCAGCAGTAGCAAAGGTGATATTGGTAAAAGCATCACAAAAAAAGCGAAAAATAAAAGCAATGAAAAACATGAATTGACAAGTTTGAAATATTGTACCTATCGTCCTCTTCCATGGCGCTGACACTGTCCCCGTTCCCTCCAGCGCCTCTGCCTCCGCCGTTTGCCCTCCCGTTGGGCACAGCCAGCATCAACCGTCCGGCCCGATGCTTCCTCCTCCTCCTCCGCCTCTGCCGCCCCTCCCTCCTGTCCGCGGCGGAGGGAGAGGAGGAGGCCTCGGTCCCCTCCGCCGCAACCGTCGTCGTCGCTTCCATCTCAGTGGTGGAGGAGGAGGCGGAGGAGGGCGACGCAGAGGTGCGCGAGCCGGAGCAGCTGCCGGCCGCTCCTCCTCCGCGGCGGCGTCCGCGGCGGCCCGCCGCGCGGCTGCACCTCAGGAGCACCAGCGCCCAGGACCTCAGGATCCGCCGCGTCCTCCTCATTGCCCTGGCCGCCTCCGCTCGGAAGTCCTTGCTCATCAGGCAGTACACGAAGACGCCCAGGCAAGCATTCAGGGTTATCAAGAACTGGGAGCTGGATGGTGGGGGGAAATGAGAAATAATTACCGTTGGGAATTCATTTTTTAAGAAGCAAACGCCAAGTTGCTACGTAGCAATTTTTTAAAGTCGTCGGTGGGGAAGTAGAAGTGATTTTTTTGTCCTACTACGTATTTCCCTCATGCTACAAAAAGTACCAATACCCGGGGAAACAAAGCAATTCTGCCTCCCTCACCCAATAAAAGAGGCGGCGGCGGATGCGGGGGGGAACCAATCGATCGATCGTGATCAATGCACCAACACGCGAACAATGCAGCAGGGGGAAACGCGGCCTAATTATCGACAGACGAGGGAGGAGGTAAAAAACCCAAACAATGCATGGCATTCTCCCTATCTCTCCCTCACCAGGTGTTTGTGATGAATACCCATAGCGGCACCGCGTTGCATCCCCTGGCGGCGGCCGCCTGGTAGGCGCGGACGGACGCGCACTCCTCAACGTTGAGCACCAGCCGCGGCAGGTTGCACAGGACGAACAAAGCCACGATGACGAACAGGATACGGGCCTTCCTGATAATTGTTTTAGAACTTGTGTTACAGCGAAAGTGAATGTGGGATGACTTTTGTAACGGCTTTTCCGGGCGTAATTAAGGAGAACGCTATCTCCGCTTTCATCCCAAGGCCAATTAGCCCAAGGTACAAACAAAAGCGGCGCCGTGCTCTGGAGGGTGGAAGAATCCTTTGACCTTTCCCCGCTTATTATTACCTCGCCTCCTCCTCCTTTGCGTTTGCCGAGGCGGACCGGCTGCTGCTGCAGTTGCTCTGCGCGAGGAGCGAGGACGAGCCCCCCCCGTTGGTGGACCCGCCTCCGCCGTTGGCCGCAGCCGTGGACGTCGCCACCGCCTGAGAGCGGGCCTTCATCCTCTCGCGGCGGCGGATCACCATGTACGTGTTCCAGTTCCAGTACGCCTGAAATAAATTGATTGATATGGGCGTTCTTTTTGGGGGGAAGTTTCCTTTGCTTTCACTGTACTGTTCTGTCTGCATTGGTAGTGTCTTGCAGTACGAATACGCAGTACGTTTGTCCAGTGTTCCTCCGCAATCTTCGTCTGCTCCATGTTTTCTCTTTCCCTCTATCAATTGCTTTGATTGCTCCTCCTCCTTTCCCGCTCCATTTGCTGCGTCGCGGTCCCACAGGAAAGAAACCCTTTCCTTGTACCTATTGTACAGTGTGCGGCTGTCTCCTTAATCTGAACTGTGGCGAGCCTCGCCAGTGGGCAGAAATCAGGACCCTACTGCGTCGTCTGGAAAAAGGGGTACCATTTCCCGCTTCGTTAGAAGCAAGGACCTATTTTCCACCTTGGTTTTATGTTTTCTCCCCCTTTAGTGGAGCGGTATCAGGTTTCTTCTTTAGAGTAAAGATGTAAGTCAGCTTCTTCGGAACCCATTCATTCTCGTTCTTGCCTCAAAAAGGTTGTTTTCTCTTTTTGGCTGATCTTTTCTATATATAACGGTTATTCATCCCGCAAAAGCCCAGCCAAAGATGCTCCCAAAAGTAAAGCATCACTTAGGTAGAAAGTGTTATGCATACCGATAAGTGGATACGGATGCTGCAGAAAAGACAGCGTTTTTCTTCGTACTGAAAGGCGGAAAACGCAAGCTCGCCACTTTCCTTCATCATCGTATCCTTCGTATCGTTAAGTGTTTTCCGGCAATGGTACTTCTTCGCTTTGTACTTTGTAGAGTTGAACGTAGTACGGTATTTCGATTTGGCCCCGAAGCTCCATACAATATTCAGAAAACTGTTTTAGGTTCCTTTGAAGTTACCGTACGATACAAGCAAGTATTGTGCATGTTGTGGTGATACTCACCAGCAGGGCCAGCGGGACGAGTATGGTGACGACGAAGGTGGCGACGTTCTTGTACCAGAAGATGTAGTGCGAGTTGGTCCTGAACTCTGTGACGGTGAGCTCGTAGGAGGTCCTGTTGACCAGGCGGACGGAACCGTCCTCGGGGGAAACCTCCTCCTCCAGGTTGACTCTTTCGCGCTGGGTGGGCTCGAAGTACAGCGGGCTCACGAACGCCACAGAGGTCTGTAATAATAGTTGTTGTATTTTGAAAATACGGTGCGTGTATGTCCACGTGAACTTATTTCCCCTCTCAATATTGCTCAACACAAAAGGCACAAATTGTTTCATAAGGCCTTTTTATTTTTTTCAATTTGAAGTGGGCAATTGAGAGACAATTTTTGCTGCGTAGTTCCCTTTTCTCTTTTAAGCAGTATTTCTGTGTGTTTCGAGGACCCTTTTGGGGGACTCACCGCTATGGCAGGGAGGAGGAAGGTTAGAGCAATCTTCCAGGGGCTGACGCCGGCGGTGGAGTTCCTGCAATGGAAGGGGAGAGGAGAATCGTATTTTGGAGCCTACTACACGAATGCTGTGTCATTGGAAATAGGATTTCGTGAGAGGGACAGAAGAGAAAATATTAAAGCTCTTTTTTTCCGTTGGAATCGAGGCTCTTTCACGAAATCCCTCGCTTTCCTAGCGTGTACACGATTCGGAAACGTTTCAGAAGCTGCTTGAGCTCCTACTTGGCTATAGCTGGCAAAGGTACACATAGTTTTTGTTGCTCTTGTGGTACAGTTGAACCCTCACAGGGACTACTAATCTTGTTTCCTACTATAATTGCCCTACTTTATACTAGCATAGCACACATTCCTTGTGTTGTGATGTGCTTGACATCACAAGATGCATGGGCAAAGAGTCGGAAGTCGGAACACGCTAAACTACACGTGCACCCCAAGGGAGGGTATTGAATTATGGAGGCGGAGAAAAGGCTGTTTGTTGTTTTGTTTGTCCCTCCAAGATGAAGGCCTCCCGTTTCATTTCCCCTCCAGTCAAGGGACTGAGTGCCTTTTTTCTCTCTCTTTCGCTTCCCTCATCTAAAGTTGTGCCCCCGCCGCATCTCCTCCTCCTCCCGCATCATAAACATGTACTGCATGTATAATTCAGTTCGGGGGAGACCTCTTCTGGAGACCCTTTTACTCCTAGAAAGTTTGGATGAAGAGGAGAGGAAGATGGGGGAGGAAAGGGGCCTCTTTTCTCCTCCATTTCAAACCACCACCACAGCCCCTGGCGAAACGAAAAAGAGGAGGTGAGAAAGTTTTTTTGCGAAGAAACCTCCCTTTCTTCTTTTCTTCCTCGGGTTTCTCCTCCCCCCCTGCACCTCTCTTTCGATCTCTCGCCACAAAAAAGCACCATTTGCTTTCTCTCCCCTTTATCGTACTTTCGATACCATCTTCCCGTTTCTGACCGAACCAAAGTCGGACGCGAAAAAAGGCGAAACCTGCCGAATCTTTTTTTTTTGCTTTTCCCACCGTTAAAAAATAGGGTTAGCTTGGCTCCGCCTTTCCCGCCGAAAATGCGGCCAAGATCGCAGAGATATCTCGTTGATGGCTTTGGGCCGCAGCGACAAAGTTTTTTTTAAAGCAGACGAGGCAGAGAAGGACGAGACGGAAGAGTAACAGAGTACGTACATTTCCCCGGGACGGCATTTTCGCCTTTCCCGGGACCAACGAAAAAAAGTATCCTCCTCCTCCTCCTCCTCCTTCTCCTCCTTCTCCTCCGCGCTTATGGGAGTGAGTGCAGCAATGTCCTCTTTCCCCCCAAAAAAAACATGCGCAAAAAATGTTTTTCTCTTTGGGGCACTTTTGGACGTACTTTCTCGTGTTTGCAACTAGAAGCTAGAAACTTGCAGCTTTCGGAGCAGCAGTGATTTCTCAAGTGGTGCCTTTATTCACTAGGTCCGAAGTAGTGCAGCAACAGATTTCAAACCTTGTCGCAGACTTTTTGTACCAGAAATGGGAAAAGTTTGAACGACATTCAAAAGAGCCTCCGCATTGCGACCTTCCTCCAAGGTCTTGAAATTCGTGGAAACCTCCCATCTCCGACTTTTCTTTGAGTTGCCGACGGCGACGGACGGAGGGAGACTTGAGTGCAGGCACAAAGGAATCGGGATGCGAGGAGCTGCAGACGGTTGATCAAACAAAATTCGGCGGCGGCGGCGGGGGCTTAGAGCGCGAGTTCGAGGAAGAAGTCTCTGCTGCTACAAAGATCAGACGCGGCGGGGGAAAGTGAACCAGGGGCGGAATTTTTTGTCCGCCTCTCGCTTTTCCTCATTTCCCCGCCTTTCTAATGCACGCATTTGTTTTTTCTGCGACTTCTCCTTTCCCGAATTCAAGTTTGCTTACGCAAACTTTCTGCGCGTGTTCAACGTACATCTGTCTTCCTCTTTGGAGGGGTATACGTTGTTTTGCCTCCTAGAAATCAAACTTTTACTTGGCCGAAGCGCGCCGTTTTCCTTAAAGATTTAGCCTGCAGCGATGAATTCCAATGCGAAAAAACTTCTTCACTCTTGGCGGTCTTCAATCGTGTACATCAGTACATGGACATACAGAACATGCCCTGGGGCAGAGGTGAGTACCAGGAAGAAACCTTCAATTTCATTTCCGGTTTTTCTTTCGTCCTGGGGAGAAAAAAAGTCCACTACCACGAGAGGATCCAGGTCCAAATTCTGGCGAGAGAAAAGTTGGTGCCTTTCTTTTCCCTCTCGATCTTGAATGTGGAATAGAATAGGGGGAACCCGGCGAAAGAATGGGAATCGACATCCGAAGCTTTCACATATTCACGAGGCGCGGCGGCGGGGATAGAGAAGAAGAAGGATCGAGGGAATAGAGGGCCTCGATCCATGAATGGGTAATTGACTTTTTCCCGATCTAGTAGCGAACAACATCAAAGGTGACCCCCGTCGCCGCCCCCCGCCGCCCCCATCAGGAATTCTGCCTATAGCTAGTAGTGGTAGTGGTGTACCCTCCGGCTGGGGGATAGACGGAAAGTATCTTTCGCACTCTTTTGTCGTTGTGATGGCGTTTCTATGAGCTGGGTGTTTTGTTTGTCGCGATTCCCCGTAGCTTCTCGCCGAGAGACCTCTGGCAGCTTTTTAAATTCATCATCCAGCCACTGCTAGTATGAAAGGTCGACGAAATGCGGGAGTAAAAAAAGGTTTTTCGAAGAAGAAGAAAAAGGTGAAATGGTTCTGGAGAAGTTTCCTCTCTTTCTCCCTGCACACTCACCTGTACTCTAGTGGGTGCCTGATTGCCTTGTGCCTCTCCCTGGCCATGAAGCAGGTGAGGAAGGCGGAGGAGTGCAGGAGCGCAGGCTTCAGCGGGTACAGCAGGTGCACGAACAGCAGGTTCAGGAAGAAGGACGGCCGGAACATGCGAAGCACCTGCAGTGGGGAGAAGAAAATTTGCTTTTGACTTATGACGAAACTCTTTGACCCCCCGTACGAAGTCTCTTCGATCAATTTATTTGTGGTGGGATTTTTTGGGGGGCCAAGGTGGGAGAAGACTTTTTTCATCATCCTTTATCCCTATAGGTCTTGGGCCGGCGGCAGGTGCCACGAAGAGTTTTCGTTTGGTTAAGAAAAGTTTAGGGGGGAAAGTTCCTTCATCCGGAGGGAATTTGGGGAGGACAAACGTGGGGGAAGGACCGAAGGTACGAAATGCCAAGTCCCATTGGCGTTGGGTTCATACGGTGCATCCAGAGAAAGGAATTCTTTGGGAGAAGCACTGTCCCACCAAAAAGCCTTTTTTTATTTAAACTTTTGAAAAAGTTGCTAAAAGTTTGATTGAGAACCCACCAGCAACATGGACGTGGCGACGTATCCTACGTGCAGGAGCAGCAGGAAGGCCAGGAGGGAGTTGAATACCGACGCGAGCCTCCTCCCGCGGCGACGAGCCAGGGCGAAGATGCATAGGGCTCCAATGTTACACAGGATGCCCGCGGAGCCAACAGCGCCTGACAAAACATAAGGGTGATTATTTATAACGAAGAAATACGAATATCTGAACATAGCACCGATTGGAAAAACACGTCTGAGCAGCAGCAGCAACAACAACAGCAGTATCAAAAGCAGCAGCAGCAACAACAACAACAGCAGCAGCAACAGCAGCAGCAGCAGCAGCAACAACAACAACAAAACAATAGCAATCCAAAAACATCCATTTCCTCCAAGAAAATTGAACTTGCGACAAAGGACTTACTCTGCAGCACGGCCTCCACCCAGAAGGCGAACTCGTCCGCCCTGAGCACCTCCGCGTGGGTTGCGCCGCCCGTCCCAGGGCACACGAAGCCATCGTCAAAGACGGCTTCGTCGCTCTCGTTGGAGCCTCCCATGCCTCGTGACTGGAAAGAAAAAATCATACGAGGTTACCTGGGCTACGTATGTACTGAACGAGTTTTGTTTCCCTTTGGTACCGATAGGATGCCTCCCGGCAACAATAGAAAGCTCGCGTTTTTATTGTTCTCCTCCTCCTGCCCTGTTCCGGATGACTGGGCGATTTCATAAAAAAGTTCCTAAAGTTTAGTGTTCAACATAGAAAGTATTTCTAGGTACGTGTTGTGTACCAGCAACTTTCACCATCAAGCCAGACAATAGATGCGATCTATTATCAGAAAGTCAATCCCTCCCTCTCCCTCTAGTTAGCGTAGAAAGCCTCTTTTCATTTTGGCCTTTCATAAGCGAGACCTGGAGGCTTCCCTGGAAGCGACTTAGCCCCGGGCGATGGAGACTCTTACCTTTTCATCTATTGTTAGGTTTGGGTTTGACGTAGATCCTTTGTTTGAAGCCGTACTACGATAAAACTTTCAAAAAAGGGTTTCCACGGTTTCATTGGCAGTAGTACGAAATTTAGAGTTGGTTTCACGACTCGTCCTTTTATCTCTCACCCTGTGTCTACCTATGAACCAATAAGATGGAGGAGGAACGACACGGGGAAAGATGCCAAGGCCACTTATGAGAGAGGCGCACATCAGCACACAGAAGAACTTATGAAGAGGTCTTTGTCCGCCCCCTCGTAATTATATCTGTTTCGAAACTACAGGGAAAACTTTCGGAAGACAAGTAGCGTCGTCTCCACTCTTGAAAAATTATCTCTCACACAGTTCAAATTTAACTCGAAGAGTTTCAAGAACAAACTTTTTATTACTTTTCCAAGTTTAAGAAAGACCATCCCGAAAGACTGTACGTAGTACAGTATATTAGAATTTTGGAGAAGTACGGTACTTTAAATTTCTATTCCAAAAAGGCCCTCGAATGTTCTGCCCCGTTGTCGTGGGAAGGTTAACTCGGAAAACCGAGATTACAATTTACGCTCTAGCAATGTTCTCACAAGAACTGAGCCAAAATTTCTATTTCGGAAAACGAAAAGAAAGCAAAAGAAGAAGAAAAGAACGAATTTTTTACTAACGCACTTGAAAATAAACGGTTGGTTTTACGTCAAGAAACTAACGCAGCACTGAAAAAAAAGAGTAATTAGAGTTTGTAAGTATAGTTGGTTAGTGTTCTCTGCAAGTAAAAGTTGCTAGTTTCCATGTTGTAACTTTTTTGGGACATGCACCCACGGCCAAATTTTCGCAGTGGCACCATGTCTGAAGAATTAGAAATAGAATCATACAGTATGAGAGTAAAAACCTGTTTCCAGAGGGCCTAACAAGTGTTTCGAAACGCTCGAAAAGGGAGATATTGAACTTGAAGCCCTTTGTTGGTTATTTGTTGCAACATGTTTTTCGCACTTTGGGACGAGGAGTGAAACACACAACCTGGCCATGAATGAGCACTTTTGTCTACGGAGAATTAGGAGCTTGAGGGACAAAAAATAGCAAGCTCACCTGCTCCGGTGTTGGGCGTGGGATCATCCCTGGGCCCCAATCGCCGAGAGCCGAAAAGGCACGGACAAAAAGGGGGGAGATTGGAGACTGGCATTTCCAAGAAAGTATTGAGAAAGATACCACCACCTCTTGCCTACGTAGTAATCCCATACATATGTTACTAGTTTCAAAACCTAGGGAGGGGACTTTCCGATACCGTGAAAGAACCTGGAGGTTGTTGTTTCTGATACATTGTAAAACTGGCTTCCTACAGATTGTAGGGGAAAATTCAATTGCTCGAAAAAGGACCATGGTAAGATCCTTGAATAGCCCAGTGCCCACCTGTGGCCAACTAATCCCCCGTCTTAGCTGCTTTCTCGGGCACCTTTGGAAATGGGGAACTTATCTCCCGGGCCTTTCCTCCTGCTTCGTCATCAGGCCTTTCTGTCCTGGGCCATTCAAGAAGGGGTTTCTTCTACTCCCCGCTTGCTACGTACTCTACGTACGCATATGTATGTACTAATTTTCCCACGGGCGGTGCTTTCGGCATCCAAAGTGGCGGGGTAGATTTACCCCCCACCGTTCCCGGATGTACGCGGTCCAATTCCACCGCTTCGCATAACCCGACAGCGTCTTGGTGTGGCTTTTCCTACTCGGTTTCAGATTTGATAAACCCTTCTCGTGCCACTCTGAGGAAAACGGCCCTCTCCACTCACGCGCGAGCCCCATTGGAGACACAGCGCGCGACAAAGGGCGGAAAAGATCAAAAGATTTTTCATCCTTGATGCTTGTTGCATACCGGTAAGTAATGGGGAAAATGGGAAAATGCTGAGAGCCTTTTTTTGCGGAGCGATAAGTAAAGTGGCAGGGCATTTTCCGAAACGTCTGGGGCGGAAAAAGGATCGAGAAATCTGAAAGCCTTTTCCACCTCCCCGACTTGTGAAACGGCCGCGAAAAAGCCGACAAGAGAGGGAGAAACCCCGCTACATCCTGAAACGTGCGCAATCAACGATGCAGCACATTAGCTTAGGTAAAAAAAAAACAACCTTTTCGGGCGCGTCTTGAGGGAATTCTTTCTCCTCCTCCATCCATTGTCTATTCCCCACGTTGCAAGACGCGGAGGGCACAGACGCAATATAATGGGGGCCCTGCACGCCATTCGCTATTCCCCGTCTTCCTCCCACCGATCCCCACGGACCAAGAACCGAAAGGGTTTTTTCCTCCCTATTACCATGCAACCTGTTTCAACCCCCCTTTCGGGACCGCAGCGCAAGCAGGCAAGGGGAGTGATGGAATTATGCACCACTGAGGAGGAAATGTGGGAAAATGAGGGGGGAGTTACAAAAGTCTTTATTGCGAAAAAAGTGGGTGTACTACAGCATGGAGGGAGGGGAGGGGACTTCGAATGAAGATTGATTCCGGATTCATCAGAAAAAGTTTTAATGCAGGCCTTGATTTCCCTTTTCCCCGCCGAATGGAGACGGAGAAAGCCCATACGTAGGTGGGTTCCCCGGAACCAATCAGACAGAATTGGAGCTGAAATTACGTTCTCTCCAAGGCCTTTCCTTTTTCCCTGTTTGGAATGTACAGTAAGTTGTATGATATTGCAGTACATTTTTCTTGCGTACTGCAGCGAAGCCCTGTCTTGACATATTGCTTGATCGTCAGATCTTACTACAGGAGGTCTTTTTCCTCAGTGTTCCCACCTACGTACATAAGGAGCAATGAATTTTACCTTGGCTCCGGATGAATGAGCGACGCTGTCTCCTCGTAATTTCTTCACAAATTGCCGCTTCCGCAAGTGAGGGAGGGCCTATGGGACGAGAAAGAGCTTTCGCCACGTACATGTACTACTGGTGGTATATATGTATGGCAGTTCCTGTACATCGTTATGTCAACGGACGAACCCACTTCAGACGAGGAAAACGGGAGGATCGATTTACAGCACTGCAGCATGGAAGGAGGAGTCGTCATATCGGACACCACTGCCAAGAAGGGTGGCGCAAGTAAATGGGGCCCAAAAAGAGAAGTCGTTAGCCAAATAACAACGGGTCACAGCGGGTACGTCGTTCCCTCTCATACAGTTTCCATTCAGTACGACGGAAAACTACCGAGAAAACTTGAGTGGAATGAGGAAACTTCAAGACCTCCTTAGAGAGAAAAAAAAAGGTTCGTTCTATTTTCATTTGCCTGAGATACCGGTATCAGGTGTTCATAAATTATATGTGCGGCTTCGTGGTTCCTACATGAAACAGCCAAGTACGCAAATGGAAAAATATTACAGCACAGCGGATTTCCTTCTGTTTTCCATGTCATTTCCAAGGGTCTCTGTAGACTCGTTTTCTTGCTCGCTGGAAATAGTCTAGGGTTACCCCAACCAACCCCCATTCTCTCCAAAATGCGAGGTTGTGGCTTCCTTCCCCCTAAACCAAGATAGGACCAGCCTAGACAGGAGGGAGAACCAGGAAAGTACGCATGGAAATAATATGCTCCTTGGTAAAGCTATTTTCCTGTCCCCAGCATATATTGTACTAGCATAAGCGCATTAGATAGAGATAGTCACTCAGTCGTCCTTGCAACCACATCTGCGCCGCTGACCAAAACAACTACTAACCCTATATCCCTAGCGTGTACTACTATCCGCGGTTGGTTTGTGCAAGTAACAAAAAGTACTTCTCAGAGCCGCAGTACAACAGTGAAATATTGCATCGCATGCATACATGAGGGTACAAATGTCGTGCGCGAAGAATCACGACATCGAGAGAAGAAGGGCGGTAGTCAAGTTACCGCGCGCGCGCGAGAAAGAGAGAGAAGAAGATACAGTATGTAGCGTAGTACATA
>JAAUXV010101058.1_pt1 | contig 11088 bp, 18 predicted proteins | sample 7278181 | NCBI WGS metagenome assembly JAAUXV01 (sample SAMN14350114, study PRJNA611818) | marine sediment metagenome | isolation source: surface marine sediment (2.1m) | place: French Polynesia: Moorea | collected 2018-08
GGGCGCCCTGCTGCGAATGGAACGAGAAGGCCCCTCTCCCTCTCCCCTCTACCTCCTCTCCGCGACGGCGGCGACGGTATATACCAACCGCCGTCGCCGACGCCAAATGCCCCAGCAAGCACGTAAGCTAGAAGGAGCCCTACGTACGAAGTGGAGAAGAAGCGTGGAGAGGACGGGGGGGGGGACCGAGGCCGCTGAGGCCGCCTCTGAAGAAGGAGAGAGCGAGAGAGGGGGATCCGCGCCTCCGTCCTCCGGACAGAGGAAGACGGGGAGAGAAGGAATGGAATTGCCTGAGAAGAGGAGGAAGGAGGAGAGAGAGAGAAGAATCTTGGGAGGGGGGAAGGCCGCGTCGAGAGAGGAAGAGAGGGGAAGGCCGCGGTCGGTCGGTCGGTCGTCCGAAGGGAGCGCGCGCAATGTTGTTGGCTCTCTCCCCCCTCTTCCTCCTGCTTTTCTTCTTCGGCCATGCAGTCATTCAGTCAAGCAGGGAGTCCTGGGAGGGCAGGAGGAGGAGGACGAGACGAAGAGGACTGAGCGAGAAGGAGAAAGAAGTTAGTGGTACATAGTAGTGGAAGAAGAGGAGGAGGAAGAAGAGCACTTCTCCTCCTTCCTCCGCCCCCACCATCAGTAGCCGTCAGTCGGTGTGTGTGGCTGCCGCCGTGGACTGTGGCATTATACTACAGCATACATTTTTTCCCTCCGTGAGTCTCGCGTGCTGCACTAAGCTGGTGGCAGAAGAAAGTTTGTGGCTGTGCATTTCGTTCCCGCCGCCGAAAACCGTTTCTGTTGCTGTTGTCCGGAACGATCGTGAGATCAAGGGGATTGACATCAACAAGTGAGAGCAAGTGGGGAGAGGAAAGGTGACAGCAAACTACCTTCACTTTTCCTGATCAGCACAAGAACTTTCATTTGACGCTTTCGGGATTGTTTGCAAGATATTTACGTATGGTTTCTCCCGACCCACCTCCGCCCACGCGTCATCGTCAACAGAAGCGCCGCCGCATCCCCTCAACTGCCTCACCGCTCCTGTGCAAGCAATGGGCACAAGCAAGCAAGTGAGGAAGGGGAAACCAGAGCTAGCAGGAAAAGGACTATCTATCTCCTCTCCTCCACAACCCTCGCCTTCTTTCCCCCTCCGCCGGCCCCGACGAATGGGGCCATGGTTTTCCGATTAAACCCTCTTGAGGAGGAGGAGGAGGAAGGAGAAAAGTGCCTGGGGAAAGAGACGAGGAGGAGGAGGCAGAAACCTGCCAGACTACTGCTTCAGCCGTCGCTGTGGCGAGATTGAGGAAGAGAAAGGGAAAGGGCGAAAATACTTTGTTGAGCCTTCATATACCCGTCCTGCCCTTCCTAAGAACAGGAGTACGTACAAACAAAATAGGGAAAAGGAGGAAAGGTCGGAGCCGAACTCATTCACCAATTGTTCCAAAAGCAATGATGCAAGGTTCCTGAGGAAAAAGACAAGAGCGGAACAACAAAATGGAAGACGAGAAGGAAAGAACCGAGCAGCCGCAAAGCATCGATACCGCCGCCTCCGTCTTCCCAGCAGAGGGCCCGCTGAACAAGGCCGCGGCGGAAGGAGAGAGACGACACCCGCCGCCGCCGCCGCCGCCCGAGAAGAAAATCTGGCGCTTCCAGGGTAGAGGAGGGCAAACAACTGCGCTACGGCGACCGAAGGAGTTGGACGAGCAGCGCCACTGCTGAGCCCCAGATAAAGTATAGCAATTTGATTGCCTCCGTCCCCTTCCTCTCCTCCTTCCTCTCTCCCCTTTCTTCCTACCCTCCTATTCCCAGGAAAAGTTTTCGGGGGAAGTAAGTTGGGACTTGGGAGGCGGGATCAGGAGAACGAGGGAAGAGATACACCAGAGAAGAGAAGGAGGAAAGTATATATTGGGACGGAAGAAGAGAAAGGGATCCCTCCCGCCACTCCACCGGCTGAGTCTGAAGGAGAAAGAAGTAAAGGGCCACTACGAACTAACAGGGACGAGGACTTGTTCAAGCACCAAGATCATCGTCCTTATCTCTCCCTTCCTCATCTTTTTTGTCTCCTCGCCACTCTTTTTGTGTGAAGTGATCCTCCTAGAGCAAAGAATCACGATGAAGAGACCCCCGGGGGCGACGGCACTGCTGATCGGCCAGTGACCAATATATAACAGAAAAGAAAGGGGAATTACTGTGTGGGGCCTTCGGTGAAGTGGCGGAGACGGAAAAGAGGGAGTCCAAGAGGCGGATGCGGCCTTTTGTGCGGCAAAGATATAGCGCGAGTCACTCGATCGCGCAAGAACAGTACTACTACCGCCGAAAGTGAATGCTCAAAGATAGCGCGAGAGGATCGAAGAGAGGAATCCGAGAAGATATTTCCGCGCTGAAGACGACAGTATTATTAAAAGGGCGATCAAGTGCAGAGATCGAGGAGGGAAAGAAACGGTAGTGCAGGGTGGCCGGGAAAAAAGCGAAAAAAGAAGCTGGCTTCCTTGTGCATTGAAGAGAAGGGCGGAGGCGGGGCTGGAGACGGAGGCCTTGGAAGCGACGGCAGCCGCATCGGAGGAGGGAGGCTTCAACTTCCCTCCGCTGTGTGATGAGTGTCTCTCGGCGCGCCAGCTTCGCAGCGGGAATAGCCGCCGTCAGACGCGACCGCCGCAACAGGCAGCGACAGCAGCACCCGGACGGCGGCGGCCCCGGCGGCGGCGGCGGAAGCGGTGCCGGCAGCCCCTACGGTGACCCTCGCGGCGGCGGCGGCCTGCACATGACTGAGTTCCACTCCGATGCCAACACAATCACGGTTGTGGCCGGAGCGGTGCCCGTTTTACAGCAGCAGACGCAACAACAACAGCAGACTCACGTGGTCGTCGCCCAGCAGCAGCAACAGCAGCAGCAGCAGGGACGGCAACCGGTAACGCCATTTAACCATTTAACTAAGTAGCAAAGTACCGTTTTCTCCCTCTTCCTATTCGCGCCATATCCATTTCCTGCCCCTCTCTCATTTCCACTCTTCCGTGCTGCACGAGAGACCGTGTGCGAACCCCTCTCCCCCTATCCTTATATTCACACGCGCTCGCACACCAACCCACACATTTCCATTCCCCAACGCCCCCTTCCTCCCCCTGCAATTAGCCGTCGGGGAATGGCAAGACTTGCTCACGATCTCTGCCGCCGTCGCCTAACGCCGCCCATATTGTGCGCGCTGCACTGTACAACAAGTGCTCGCATGCCAAAAAGAGGTCCCCCGGCCCACTTCCCGTGCCGCCAGCCCTCTCTCTATTCCCTCTCCCGGGCCCTGGGTGGTGGCGGTCGATCGCTGCCGGCCTCCCTTTTCCGCCCTCGCAATTACAGTCCTCCTCCGGCCCTGTCCCCTGTTGTGCGAGGTACGCCATTTCCCTTCCCCCTTTCTCCCCGCGTACGTAGAGCGTGCAGAGCTCCATGGAAAAGAGGGGCTCTTTCAGGTCGCCCCATCCTTTGAGAAGCGAAGAGGAAGTCCGCCTACCTGGCCTTTCTCCTCTCTCCTTTAGGTATTAGGAAAAAGGCGGCGACAATGGTACCCCTCCCCCTCTTTTCTGCAGCAAGAATGTCCCCCTCCGCCCATTTTTTGGGCGCAGGGTCAAGGATTGTTGGGCGCCGGGTGCGAAGCGGCGCCTGGCTGCATGTACAGACAGGCTTCCGCGCCGGAGACACACGGAAAGAGAGGCGGGGGAAAAAGAGAGACCTGTTGTGTGCGCGGCGCGTAGTACCAAGTCGAGAGTCGCGGCTAATGTTACTCATCGATTATTTTTCAGGCGGAACGGTGTCAGGGGCGGTGAGCGACCTTCTCTCTCTTTCTAACGCACACAAGAACGAGCAATCGGTTTTTATTAAATGTGTAACATTTTCTCGGAACAATGCGCGTAGTGTGATGTTAAAACGGAAATATAGCCGTTGACTAGAAATGTGCTTGGGCCATCGGAGCAGTGTCACTGCAACTGTTCCGTACCTGAGTAGAAATGGAAAGAGGCACAAACACCCTGTTCAATGCAAATTCTTATTCACCCATTATACTATACGTACAGCATACCGTACAGTACAGTACAGTACGTTTCTGTGTCGCCTTTCATCATAAAGAGCTGATTTGTATCCTTTGTAAAAGCCCCCCTTCACCGATGTTCATTCTACAGATGTGTACTGAATGGAAAGACCTTACATTTAAAAAAGGGAAAAAATAATCGTTGTGTATGTTCCATCACGTATACCGTTGTAAACCCGTGCAGTAGGCAATACGTGCAAACGTTCAGCGTACGTTATCCACGGCACCCCAAAAAAGAATTGATGATCATTTCTAAAAAAAAAACCTCGCATATTTAATATCTTTTTTTTCTAACACCCTCCGCAGGTAATCCTCACACCCCCGACAGAAAAGGAAGCCCTGGAGAGACAACAACAGAGCGGCGGCCGTCCGCCGCCGCCCGGCGGTGGAGGAGGAGCAGGAGGCGATGGCACTGGCACAGCAGCAGGGAGACAGGCTATGCCGCCACAACCGCCGGTGGACACGGCCGCCGTTGCCCCAAGCGTGGGCGGCGGCGGCGGAGCACCCGGCGGCCCCGGCGGCCCCGGCGGCGGCCCTGACCTGGGCATGGTGGACCTGACGCGCCCGGTGACCGCCTTCGCCGCGGTGGCGAAGGCGGCGACGGTCGCGTCGCGCAAGCCGAGAATGCAGTACGAGGTGCGCCCGTTCACGCGGGAGTCGCTGGAAAAGATTAACATCCGCACCAACAACCTCATCCGCGACTACGGGTTTCTGCCCAAGCGGGCGCCCAACTTGGAGGACGGCGCGCAGCTTCCGGCCAAGTACGAGCCCTTCCCCACCGACCTGCTGGGGAAGCCGGTGGAGGAGCTCGACCAGTACGTCTACGAAAAGGTAGGAAGAAAAAGTATAACGAAACTGAACGAACAAGAAATGGTGTGAAGCTCGGCATATGAGGGGCAAGCAACAGCCTCTTCCTCCGTTCCCTCCACCTTGGCCTTGATCCGTCCTTCGACACCCGCCTCCTTCCTTCCCCCTCGATATGAAACCCCTTTCCTTCCTCCTCTCGGCCACAAACAAAATTACACGTCCGGAGGAGGCAAGTGTCGTTGTCGAGACCCCCTTCCTCTCGTTCCAACAACCCCCCTCCCCTCCCGTTCTCCAAATTGTCCCGAAGGACGAGAGGTCTCCCGATCCAACCCACCCCCTTCCTGAGTAATAGCCGACGCCCGATCCCATCGAGGCTTAAGTGACTCCTTTTGCCCCTCCTCCCCTCTAGCTCCCTTTCCTCCTCCTTCCACACAACCCTTCTTCAAAGCCGTGGACGACGACGCCGTCGACGACGACGCCGTCGACGACGACGCCGTGGTCGTGGGGGGGCATTCGTGCGTGCTGCCAAGCCATTCGGGCCACTTACGGGCGACGAAGAGTGGGAGGAGGAGGGGGGACCTGGACGTGGTGGACCCCCTTTCTTCTTACCCGTAAATGGGCGCCGGGGGCAACAAAATGCCAATAATCGTTTCCAGGACCCGCGAGAGGGAGGGAGGCAGGGGTTGCAAGGGAGTGCGGCGGCTGTTCCAAGGAATAAAGGAGGCCTGGCCTGTTGGCCGCGATCGAAAGGGCTCCCCCCCCCTCTTCTTCCTCCCCTTTCGGGTCGCAACAACTTCATACACCAGACGCCCCCAGCTATTGTACCCCACACTGTACAGTGTACACGCGAATTGATCAGGAGGAAAAGCTGGAAATAAAAGAGGGAAGGGACATCGACCTTTTTCTTTTTCGAAGCCAAAATTTCTTCTTCCTTAATTCTCCCTCAATTCTAGAGCCACCTGCTGTTTCGGTAAAATGTGGTCCCAGAAGAAAAAATACGACATACCTTTGTACAGCTGCGAGGCTATTTCGATAAGAGCCTCTTTGCGTCTCCTTTGTCTTCCGCTTCCGTCCCCGTCTCTTTCCTCCCCTGGGCCTTCATGTCCACAATCCCTCCTGTTTCCACGAGAGGACCGCTTATTACTTGTGCACTTTCGCCTTTCCTCTCCCTCCTCCCTGGGGCGACGGAGGCGGGGAAGGAACTCTGCAGGGCTCTCTCCCTCTCCCTCTCGGAGGCTACTACTTTCTACAACTTTTTTCCGCCAAAAGTTCTTTCCTCCCCTGCTCCGCTTTTCCTTTTCCTATCTACTCCGAAGGACGCCGCGGTGGCCGACGTCGGCTGCAGCCGGAACAGAACGAACCCAGGGGGGGAGGGCGAAACCGGGGTCGGTCGGCCCACAGCGGGGGGGGCTTGCTCCTTTTCCCCTCTTCTACCTTCTTCCCTGTGCTTTCTTGAGTTTTGCCTCGCAACTTTTTTTTGCTGCCCCCCCCCATCCCAGCATGCAGCAAAGAGAGAGACGGTTTGTTCCTCTTTTCTCCCTTCGCCTGGATGGTTGCAGAGGCAAAAAGAAAACTGGGGAAAGGACTATAATTCAGCCTCTCGGGTTAGTTCTGCCCTATCATTACCGAAAAAACAATGTAGTAACAGAAAACTTACTAGTTAGATAGCCATGTTTCCCCCTCTAGGTATATAGCCTTTTAAAAATCTCTCCAGAAGGCGCCTTTTGCCAGACCTGCAACATACCAACGCACAATACGGTTATATATGGCCGAGGGAAATTGCCTCTCTCACTTTTCCTTTGAGCAGATATTGAAGAGCAGGTACAGCAAGCGTAAATTCCAGCCTTCCTCCCAAAGAAACATGTGGCTGTCTAATAGCATACAGCAAGCACATTCCATCCTCCTCTAGATCCTCCTTTCATGCTCGGTGGCAGAGGGAATTTCCCTCATGGAGACCCTCGGAAAATCCTGTCCCTTCCTCCCCAACAGAGATCCCCTTTCTCCTCTTTTTCGGAAGGTCCGAGGGACAATGATTTGATCCTCTTCCCTCTGACCTCTATATCGATCGGAGAAGACTCTTCCCTGCACATCTATTTCCCCCTCCCCCTTCTAGATCCGCCTCCTGCTCCTCCCCCTCCCCCTCTCTCCAACCTCAATCCCTCGGGGGGCCCCACATCCCCCCTCCCCGGGCTGCTTCGTTATTTACGGCGGTGGACACCGGGGAGAGGAGAGGGGGCCTCCCCCTTCGTACTTCCCCCTTCCCAGTATAGACACGGGGGGGAATTGCCAGCCAGACCTTTGCAGGCAAAAAAGATCTGGAGAAACAAAAAAGTGGTCGAGGAGGACTGTGTTTGGCTTCTTTCCAGGCAGCCTTGCTCAAAGTTGGTTCATCCGGTTCTCTCGGTCAACCAGGCGTGAGGGATTAAAAACCTGATACCTCTTGCCCAGAGAAATCCTCTCCTGTTTGCTTCCAAATTTATTGCGGTCAAAATGAGGAAGGAAGAGGAGGTAGTTGCCGATCGACCCAGAAAGAGAGGTGGTGTCTCTTTTTTGGCCTAGAGCGATGAAGAACTGAGAAGGGTCTCCTCTCTTACATGACATCCCGCCAGCAGTGTTTGCCTACCTTCTCCTACTCCTCCTAGTTGTACGTAGCGCGGGGTGATACTTCCTTCCCCAGCACTAGGCGACGCCAAAGATGGCTGCAGGGGGGGTGGGGATGACGGTGTCGTCGGCTCCTCGTCAAACTTTCCCAAAAGTAGCCTCTCCCCTCTTCTCTCACTCTCTCTTCTTGCTATCTTGTTGGTCGGTCCCTTACGCTCGGCCGGGCGCGAAAATGGGCCTCCCACCAACGAACGAGTGTGTGGCAGCACCCCCCATCGCTCCCCTCGCCAACTCCGTGAGCAGAAGGAGAAGGAAAAGATAGCGGGGAAAAGAGAGAGACGGAAAGGATAAGTACACTCCTTCATACGTGGCTTTCACTGAGACCTACACAGTAACATCCATGGTTCTCGTCATATCCTGGGGCAGCAGCACATTGCGCTAGAACATTCAAACTCTGCTTCAACGAAGCAGTTTAAAAGAACTGAGCCAGCCTGCCTTGGCCTTGAGAATTGTGATCGGCTCATTAGAGACCCTCATTTTGACTATACGAGTCTGCGACGCGCCTCGGCGCACCGACGTCGCAAGACGACGATCGACGTACGGTCGGGCGGGATGGTTGGGGCAGGGGAGAACCGTGCGGAGTAGCGGAGAAGAGGAAAAGGCGAAAGAGAGAGAGAGAGAGAGAAGAGAGCCCATGATTGATGACGGCACATCCCTCCTTCCTCTTTTCCTTCCCGCCACACGAAAGCCACGATGGAAAAGCCGGTGAAAGAGGAGGGAAGAGATAGTTTTCACTTTTCTCCTCCCCACCTCCCTTTCCGCCTCCTTCCATTGGCATGTTGTGGGCCGAACACCCGGGCGCATTCAGCTTTCGGGTTCAGATATGCATATATATCTATGCAACTATAGTTGCTGTGCACTACGGACCGACATGTACTGGGCCTGGAAGGGAGTACCTAAGTAGGAAAAATGGCTTTAGCATTGGACTTTGGGAGGATAGGAGATTCGAGTCTCAGTTCCTATGAAGCTTCTGCTCTTTTTTCCAGCCGTGGTTTTAATGGATTAGGAAGAGTTCTAATTTAGGGTCTCGGAGAGGGAAAGAAAAGGAAAAGTAGGGATTTCGCCGGTGGAAGAAGAGAAGAGGGATCGGGAAGAGAGGAAGAGAGAGAAAGGAGGCAATTTTCTCTCTCTTTAAGTGGTTCTCATACTGGTGCCTCTTCCTCCGCGGCGGCAGACCAATAAATTTCCCTCTCATCGTAGGAGAGGAGGAGAGTGGAGAGAGAGAGAGAGAGAGAGAGAGAGAGAGAGGCAAAAAAAGGAACCACTGCTTTCGTCCCACCCACCCCTGCGGGGTAAGAGAGACATATCTGGCGAAGAAAACTCGGCAACGGTGGCGAAAGAGTAGAGAGCAGGGAGAGGGGGAGAGGCCCCCAAGTCTTCTCCACTTTTTTTCGCTCTGGCAGTACTTACTTGCCAAGTCACGCAAAGACAAGAGGGCTAGGACTAAAGGGGAGGGGAAGGGGGAGGTGCCAAGCTCAAAGGAAAAGTTTACGCGCGGCCAGGAGGAAAAGGAGGTCTTCCTTTCCGCTGTCTCCTCTCCTCCTCAGCGGCGGCAGGAAGGAAGAAATCCCTGTGATGTCGGACGGCGGTCCGTGGCTCCGTGCGTCCGTCCGTCTCCACTCCTCTTCTTCCTCGATCACAGAGGGAGAGGAAGGAGGAAGGTTTCACAAAGCAGCAACAAAGTATAATTCAAATACAGACTCGCCTACGAGTGGGGATCGTTTCATATTGCAATTGTGCCCTTGGCGAGTTGTTTGCATGCGTTTGTGAGCTTTATGAAGTTCGTCCCATGGGGAGAAAGCAGGGGGCAAAGCAGAGGTCGTAAGCGACAGGGCAAGGCCGTCAGTTTCTTCCTCCAGCGAGGGCTCAGCGGTTTTGTTTGGTTGTACCAGTGTAGGTAGTATCTTGACGGGGGGTGGGGGGGGGGGGAAGAGATCAGTGGGAGACGAACGTGAAGGCATCTCTTCCGCGCCCAGCTCACGTCCCCCCCCTCCTGCCTGCGTACAAAGAGACAAGTTCGATCAAGGGGAAAAAAGGGCTCTTCTGGGAAAGGAGGGAAGAGGAGGCGGAAAGACAGGGGGAGAAGAAACGGGACAGACGAGGAGGAAGGGAGTGGAGGAGGAGGAGCTCTTAAAGATAAGCATCAAGGCAATTCGGATCGGGGAAACTTTTTTCTACCTCCTCCCACTCCGATCCAGCTTGGTACAACTGTTTTCTTTTGTAAGAAGCTCCATCCTCCATCCTCCCTTTCCGCCCAACTCCAACTCTACCTTCTCCTCCTTGGCTGGCTTTTAGGTTTTTCTTCTTTCCTCCGATCAGTTGGTTCTGTTTCCTGTGTACCGTGGAGGAGGGGGAGGGGATGCCTACGGATAAAAGGGGAGAGGAGGAAGAAGCTACTCTTGGGATAAGAAAGGAGAAAAGGATGACGGCGGGGGCATCGCGTGGAAGAAGGGGAGGGAGGGAGGGACGGCGGGTTAGATGCTATCAAGACATAAAGAAGGTTGCGCCGCCGCTCCTTGAAGAGAGAGAGAAAGTAATACTGTACGGTATACAACTCCGAGAAGAAAGCAAAAGTAGGGGGGAGGAAGCGGGTTCTCCAGTGGGACGAGAAGAGCCCCGTTATCACTTGCATTGCTGGCTGCCCCTTTACCCTTTCTAGCATGCCTTTGTCCTTTAGGATACGGTTCGGAGGAGAAAGGAGAAGTACAATTGTATTACTTAGAAATGGGAATACCCTGTTTTGTGGCCTCAGGAGGCCGCAAAGTGCATTCAGCCGGCAGTATTACTGCAAGAAAGTCTCAGTTTCCCCGAAACCTGGGGAGAGTTGCATACTACCTATGTAGGAGCGCTTGTACACATACCCACTACAGCTACTCAGCAAAAAAAGAATGGAATTGTGCATCCTTTCCTTTTCGAGCACTTTTCGCGTCCGTCCGTCCCCCTCTTCTTCCGTCCCACCATGCCTAGTTAATGCCCATCTTCTTCTTCCACCTCGATCCTCGCGTCGCCATCTGGCGCCGTTGCCACGCTCCCCCTCCCTTCCCCCCCTCAGTCCGTCTTACCTACCCCATGCACCTACGTACGCACCTCCGCCATCCCATCCATCTGCCCTCCTTTCTCTTCTCCGCCCCACTCACTGTATCATTCGCTTGAGTCCTTCCTCCCTCCTTCGCCAACAACCGAGGACGACGTGTCTCCTAAGTCCGCCCTCTCCTCCTCCTCGATCCCGCCCACCTCTAGCTTAGCCCTGGCACCTCCTACCTCTTTCCACCGTCGTCGTCATATACCCCCGTCTCGCAGTTGGAGGCGGGGTCGGGGGCACACTTGCCGTCAAGCGAGGGGGCGACCTTCCGTCACACCCCCGTTCTATCCCCCCCCTTTGTTTCCTTTCATCCTGCTAGGACTGCTTGCTGGCCCCCGTGCGTTCGTGCATAGAAGGTAGTATCTCTCCTCTATATAGTAGTACGTATACCCTCTAGCACGCATTCCTCCCTCTTTCCAAGGAGTCCTCCCTCCCCTCCTTCTTTGGATGGCGCAAATGAGTCCTACAAGCGATCTTGGCAGCA
>JAAUXV010212649.1_pt1 | contig 11051 bp, 9 predicted proteins | sample 7278181 | NCBI WGS metagenome assembly JAAUXV01 (sample SAMN14350114, study PRJNA611818) | marine sediment metagenome | isolation source: surface marine sediment (2.1m) | place: French Polynesia: Moorea | collected 2018-08
AAAAAAAGAAGGTACATATTTTTTATCCCCGAATCTGTCCCTACGTGGGGGCGGGTTCAGATGAAGAGTAAGTGTGTTTATAACACACATTGCGTGTAATACAAGTCATACAGTTTGCCCCCTTTTCTCAGGCCTTCCCTCCCTCCCCTTCCTCAAATTCTCTTGTTCAAAAAGTGTGAACTACTCTTCCCTAATAATCGAGAAATCCTACCTTCTCCGTCTAAAAATGAGTCCAGATTCCCTCAAATCCAGAGTCCCCCCGAAACTCCAAAGAGGGAACTACGTATAACGCCAAGTTATCGTCTTATTACCTGTACACCTTACTTACCTGCACCGTAAATATTAAAAGGGATCTCTCTCAGCCTCTGCCGCCGTAAACGTTCGCGAAGTGTTTTTGCCTGGCCGGTAAGGGCCGGTAACACCTAAAAGCGAATACGGCATAGGGGGCAGAGCGTCTTCTATGGTTCACACTAGTATTTCCCAGGAAATCCCAGGTTGAAGTTGTATAACTTCATTTCACAAACGACAAAGCCTCCCCCTCGCCACACGACAAATCAAAAAGGCCCTCTCCAACACTCACTCACCCCCAAAAGAAGAACAAAGTAGCTGATCTTGGACAAAGTACTGGAAAAACCTTGTACCGTTGTCAATGCCCCATCCTCCTCCCACCACCTAAGTCCATCGATCCCACAGGGCTCCCACCCTAAAGGATCCCACCCTGGCGGCCTAGAAGAAGGCCGTCGCGCCTGCTGCCTCCTTTATTCAGTGTACGTGATATAGAGATAAAAAACATATATTCTCAGTAGTTCCACCGCCATCTCTCCTATAAATCCCTCTACTCTATTATTACTATTGCTACCACCTCACCGATGTGTGCCAAGAGAAGTTCTCGTAATTACATTCTTCGTCTCCTACTCCCAAACGCAAGTTGGTCATATCTTAAAGATTTAGACTTTTCGGTACTTTCTGAATTCTTGCAAACCCACTTTGCCTTTTATGTTGGCCTCTGCCGACAAAAACAAAAATTTTGAGCCGTCGCCAGCAAAGCAATAGCCAAAGGGTTTTCCTTAAATTTAGCGCAAAGTTGCGTTTTCACATTATCGGCAGAAAGAAAGGTATTGGCAGGAAGTTTTAAGTTCTCTCTTTTTGCGTCGCACTTCTGTACACTATTAAGTTTTCCGCGTGTTTAAAAAAACTGAATTGTGATGATACTTGATAATTAGTACACATATTGCTACTCTCGCTGCTACCACACCATGTGCATAATTTTGTCCGCACCAAGTTTTTCCTCCTTGAAATACAAAGTTGCGCTGCATCTAGAGGAAATTACTGTGACTTGAATCAATTTCACTTTGCAAAAAGTTGCTTTGAATTTCAGTTATGTTTTATGCGGATTTTTTTATTCTGTTTCAGTCATTTTTTTCTGTTTCGTACTTGTTTTCCCAGATTCGAAAGAAGGATCAGAGACATGGCGAGCAAGTCTTCGTCCGACACCAAGTCCGCGGTGCTGTCCTACCTGACTGCCCAGAACCGCCCCTACTCCACCAACGACGTCGTCTCCAACCTCCACAACGAGCACGGGAAGACGGCCGTGCAGAAGGCGCTAGACATACTCGTCGCCGAGGGGAAGGTCGGGGAGAAGGTTCGGTTCTATTCGGGGATGGGAAGGTGTTTTAGCGGTCTTGAAAATTGATTTCTTGTTAGGTGAACGGCAAGCAGAAGGCCTATGTGGTCGAGCAGTCTACCCAGCCGACGGCGAGCGACGCCGAGCTGGCAGAGCTGGACAAGAAGCTGAAGGAGGCCGAGGAGTCTGCGCGCAGGACCAAACTGGAGGCGGACAAAGCGGAGGGATTTGTGCGCGGGATGGCGGCGCTCCCCGTCACGGAGGAGGTGCTGAGGCAGATCGCGGGTCTGGAGGAGGAGGTGCGGGCCATGGAGGCCAAGGTGAAGACGCTGTCGGCCAGGAGTGACCTGGTGGACAAGGCGGAGGTGACAAGGCTTGAGAAGGGTAGGGACGACGCCGTGGCAACTTGGAGGAAGCGGCGCAGGATGTGTCTGGGGGTCACCGACGCCATACTGGAGAGCTACCCAAAGAACAAGAAGGCGCTCTTCGAGGACGTCGGGATAGAGACCGAGGAGGACCTGGGAATCAAGATGCTGCAGACGTAATCGGATCCATAGTTCATTTATAAAAATGTTTCCTCGTTAATTGCTTTCTTTCCGTATCCCAGTTTTTCGACCAATGCCCAGAGTACCTATCCAAGTTAAAAATCTTATGTAACGGATCTCGCGCAGCCAAACGCGAATAAAAACAATATGCTGTAAATTGCGATTCGTTCGAAAAAATAATTCCATTTATTTAAAGTAGCGTTGCACCGCTTTTGTTATGCACGTTCCCTTCTTTGGTGACACTGTCATTATGCATATGCTTGTTTCCACAGTACGTAATGTGTGACCACTACATGTCAGTCTCTAGCATGGGCGCGGCGGGCCCCACGCTCAGACGGGGAAAGCCGTTCTCACCGAGGCTTCTCGAGTGCCCGTTGCTGTTGGGGAGGAGCGGCGGACGCTGCCGCGATCCCGCCTCCTCTCCTCCGCTCTGGCTAGCAGCGTCGTCGTCGTCGAGGTTGGTCTCCAGGATGTGGCCAACGCTCCTAGAGCGAGGCGGGTGCGGAGGACCTGGTTCCTCCTCCTCATCGGAATGGTCTAGCGACGTCTCCAGCAGCGGCCTCCTGGAGCGCGCGGCGTTGGACACCGGCGGCGGCGGCGGGTCTTCCGGCCTGGCCACGGCGGGCGGACGAGAGCGAGGAGGGTCCGGCGGCGGCTGGAAGGGACGCTGCGCCGTCCCTGTCGGGGTGACGATGGGCTTGGCGTAGCCAGGCACCGAAGGAATGTTGCCAGAGGCAGCGGCGGAAGGAGTCTCGGGAAGGGCCCTGCTGCCGAAGGGACTCCTTCCCGAAGAAGGACCCCTGAAGGAGGAAGGATCGAATGGCGCCGCAGCAGCAGGAACGCCTGTTCTGCTGTCCATGGTCTGGTACTCCCCCGTTCCCCTGTCCGCCTGAGGGTCGGAGCTGGCGTCGGAGGTAGTGCCCGTAGTGTTGAAGTCGTCGTCGCCAGAGTCGCTCCCGCCTCTGTTGTCCAGCCTTGCCTTGAGGTCCCTCTTCATGTCTGCCACCGAATCAGGCCTCTGGCCAGAAGCCGACTGGAGGTTCTGCCTGGAGGAGGAGGGGTTGTAGCCCGGCGGGCCCTGGTTTAAGGAGGCGCTGAGGTCATGTCCTCCGTCTGAGGGCCAGACGCCTGACACGTTGGGGTTGCCGCCGCCGCCGATCTGGTTTGACTGCCGAGTGTCGGGTCTGTATCCGCCGTTGTCGTAGGAGGATATGTCGTATCCCGAGGCTGAGTGTACCTGCGGGAAGGTGAGTGTGGTCCCCTGCCCCGTCCCTCCGCCGCCGCCGGGGGCGTAGTGCACGTCGTGGGTGTCGGCGAAGGAGGAGCGGCCGCCGTTCGGGGAGAGGTGGCTACCAAGGCTGTTAAGGTTGGCGGCGCTCCCTGAGGCGGCGGCGGCCACGGCCGCGTCCGGCATGGGGTTGGTGCTGTGAAGGTGGGACTGGAAGGCGTCGGCGTAAGAGGCGTTGGGGTCCATCGAGGTGAGGCCGGACACGGAGTGCTTCTCCGCCAGGGAGTCGAAGCTCGTGGCGTTGGTGGCGTTCAGCTGCTGCTGGGAGTTGGACACCAGCATCCCCGAAGGAGTGCGCTGGGGCTGTTGCTGCTGTTGCTGCTGTTGCCTCTGGTAGGTAGAGGAGACGGTGCCAGTCTTGGACTGATTGTTAATGAACCTCCGCCTGTAGTTGATGTCGCTGAAGCCGGTGCTGGTCATGGAGGTGAGCGACCTGGTGCCGATGCTGCTCTTGCTCATCCTGATGGAGTCCCTCCGCTGCAGCCGCTCCTTCTTGCGGTGCCGCGTCTTGTTGCACCAGCAGCAGCAGACGAGCAGGACTAGGAAGAGCATGGCTGCCAGCACGGCCAGAGAGTAGACCATCTCCTTGGGCAGCTCGTAGACGGACGTGGGCGGCGCCAGGTGGACGTGCTCGTCCATCTCGCAGAGCGCCGGCAGCATGAAGTCGCACGAGATTGACTTGACGGTGGAGTCGACGAATACGTTGCAGTCGGCGTTGTCCAGGTCGTTGATCCAGACCATGTCGTAGTAGCGCCAGTCCTCCTGCTGCTGCTCTAAATAGTGGGTGAGCACGTGGTACTGGTAGAAGTTGGTTATGGTGGGCAGGGTGGCGTTGTCCTTGGCGCAGAAGTCGACGGCCTGGCGGTAGGTCATGGGGCCGCCCAGGTACATGAAGCAAGTGTCGCCCAGGAGAGTCCAGCCGGGTTGGCACTTGCCGCTCAGCAACCTGAAAAAAGACCATACGTATTGCACAATAAATATTTGTCGTACTTAAATTAAAGTGATGGGGACTACGGCGATTTTTCCCTCCACGAATCTTTCACGCTTAGTAATGGATATGTGCGTCTCGAGCTCCTAGTTACAAAAGCTTTTTTGCAAATGTGCGAGCAAATCATTTTTCTTTGGTCAATGAAAAGAAAATTCGATACATGCAAAGGAATGCCTACAAATCAGACCGCGATTGGCATTGTTCGTTGAACAAGAATGAAATTATTCAATCGCAGGTGTCTTACCAAACTTGATACTAATTTGCATGAAACGTTAATTAGGCCAGAAACAAGTTCCCCTGAAATAGAGCGCCCAGAACAGCGCTGTACCCTATAAGCAGATCAGATCTGTCTAGACTCTAGCTATGCTAATTTCAAAACTGAGGCTGCTACTTCTTCTCTTCGCTTCCTCGTCTTGGTTATGCCATGTCGCCAGAGGGGAAATTATTTTTGTCCCAGGGGGCGGTTGCGGGGTCACCTCAATAATTACGGAGGTGGAGGAGGCGTCTGAAAACATCGGTGATCTGCCGCCTTGCACCTTAGTCCATGTACTCAACGATCTCCAAGTCTTGCCCGCGGTCCAAAATGCTCCGGAAAATGCGGCGGTGGCTACTTCAACTCGAACCACTTTAACGGACGCAGTGACCACCTCTCCAAGAACAAGTACCAGCACTGCAACCACGACAACCACCACCACTACAAGTACAAGTACAACAACAACCACTACAAGCAAAACAACAACCACGACAAGCAATACTACTACAAGTTCAACGGCATCAACTGCGACGACTACCATCATTTCAACTACGACAATCACAACGACCACAGCTACTACAACCCCAACAAGTACGACTACGTCAACCCCAACCACCATAAGTACTACAAGTACGACTACGTCAACCACGTCTAGTACCGAAAGTACCACAACGACAACCACAACAACTAGTACTACAAGTACGAGTACATCATCATTCACAACAACCACTACTACCGAAAGTACGACCACGTCAACTACAACGACGACCACAACTCTTGGAAGTAAAAACAAAACCCAGTTTGTCAACAGGACCCAATAAAAAAGCCAAAATTTCTTTTGATTTTAAAACAATGCAGGAAGTGACTGCTTTGTGGAAAACATGCAGTGGATGGGGACCCACATAGACACCATAACAACTTTCGATAATCCTACGGAATGCCAGCAAGGATGTCAGGTGAGCTGAACTACATAAGGTATTTGAAGTTCCTGAAAGAAATTTCAGCCAACTGTTCATATGATCTAGGGGCGCAGTGATTGCAGCCACTTCTACTTCAGCTTCTCCAGCGGCTGGTGCTTCTACAACAGCGATCGCGCCAATGATGTTGCCCACCCGGACTACACCTCTGGACCGAAATTCTGCTGACCTATTATTTGGTGACAAAATTAGAGTCGTCTTGTTTTGGACGACTCGAAAGAGGGCGCAAAAAACTAAGCAGACATTACACTTGTTCGGAATTGCGAAAAGCTCTATCGGATATTTCTTTCATCTTTTATTACAAAGTTTCTTTTGGTGCCCCAAAACAAATAGGTATAGTAAGATTTTTTTGTTTCCTCCATTCCTTGACAGGCGTGCCCAGCCTTTAATGGCGAAAGTGCAGCTCTGTCTGCAGCCACATCTATAGTTGGCTTGAATAGCGAGCAAGCTACTCAAAGGACCAATACTGTTGTATAGTACCGTGATTTATACTCGTGCTCAGAGCCGCAGCATAATATTAAACAGGGCAGGCACTGACAAAATGTCCGTCGAATCACCATGTTGGCAATCTATATTTTCTTGCTCGCAATCGAGGAAGGAGAATTATTCGCGTTTCCGCCGGGCGTCGGGTGCGCGCTGGCCACGGAGAAAACCACCCTGGACAGCCACCGTGATTGGTGCGAGACAGTGACGAGGGTTTGAGAAAAAATTCGTCGGTGGCGTCGCCTCCTGCCGCGCCCCCGCCGGCGCCTCCATCAGCGACAATAACTAGTAACACAACTACAACAACGACTACCATGACAGCTCAAGGAGGATGTTTGCAAACATTTCTACGGAAGGGAAAATAATTGTGTTAGTACTCTTCCTATTGCAGATTAGGCACGAGTCCCGTGGGTTAGAACCCACATCGCGACCAGAATTGATTTTTCGAGTGTACAGGAGTGCCAGAAAGGATGTCAGGTACAAAAGCAACATGGCTGAAACTCGGGTGACAGCAAGGAAGTCTTTTTTTAGGGTTACAGCGGCACCAACTACTTCTACTTCATCTCTTCCAACGATTGGTGCTACTACAAAAGCGACCACGTCTCGGACACGCCGAACCCGTACTACACATCCGGTCCCAAATTCTGCTGAATAGAAAATAAAGAACTTTTTTCTCACGTCTTGTTGTTCATGTGGAACGGTGTGAAGTCGACCTCTAGCAGCCCCTCCTCGTCATGGAGGTCCTTGATGCGCCCGGCCACGGCGTAGGTCTCGTTGTAGGCCCAGTAGTTGTACTTGGCGTTGATGGGCGTCTTCCAGACGTCCCAGACGGAGCGGTTCAGGGTCATCAGCTCGTAGTCGTTGTCGCTTTAAGAAAACAAACGAAAGCCCATAAACAACGCTTGGAAAACTGAAAATCGTCTAATGGCGGAAAAAACTCCCGCAATTAGCAAATCAAAGGAAACTTTTTCTCTAGCACTTACATGTTGTAGAACACATTGTCGACGTATTCCTGTCCGGCCGAACCAGCGACAACAGTCGCACGATTTCCCCATCTGCAAAGTAAAAGCACGACACTTAATGCCCGCCCGAAGATTCATACCAAGAGTCATCTACGAAATTGATTGGACGACTGATAAAAAAGACAGGCCAAGTTTTTTTGTTTTCACAACAGCAAAAATACCTGCAATATCCCAGTGTGGTCATGTCACAGTGAAGCCCGTAGGCATAGTTGTTGTAGAAGCCGTTGTGGGTGAAAGACTGGTAGATCGGAAGGCGGACGTTGTGGAAGCCAGTTACCTGAGTCAGGAATAGACAAAGGTAATTTTCGCCTAAGTAAGGGAAATAGCTTTTAGTTCTCACCTCCACGATCATCTTCCCCCTGTTGTTGTGGAACGTGTTGTAAGTTGCGTTGCAGACGACCTGCATCATCCTGACTACTGCCTCGTGCGACACGTTGCTCCTGGTGACGTAATTCCTGAAGAGCGTCACCTGCTGGTAGGGCGTCGTCTTTCTCCCTTCAAAGTTTAGAGTGACCTTCTTCAAGTTTTCTTCAAAGACGTTGTTGTGGAGCATGGCCCTCATGGCGGTGGCGGTGCCTGAGGAGCCCGCCCTGATCATGAGGCCGCCGATGTTGCCCGTCAGGAAGTTGTTGTAGAAGAAGACGTCCTGGGTGTTTTGCACGTCGAGGTGGATGGCGCTCTGGCAGGTGGAGAAGTTGCCGTAGAGCGAGAGGCAGTTGTCCGTCAGGTGGTTCCGCTGCATGGTGACGATGGGGTTGTTCTCGCCGGCCGAGGTGTAAAGGATGGCGCCGCGCTGGTTGCCGTCGAACACGGAGAAGGACATGTTGTGGCGAAGGTCGCGGTTCTGCGTCACGATGGAGAAGGGCAGGGTGACCACCTCGGCCACGAAGCCCATGTGCTCGCGGGCGCCAGTGGCGTGGAACTTGACGCTCATGGCGTTGGTGCGCGTCGTCTGGTGGAGCACGTTCTCGTCGCTCTCGCCGTCCACCTTGATAGTGACCATGGGGCGGGTGGTGCGGTTGTAGAGGTCGCCGTCGTACAGAGTGATGTGGTCGGGGATCCAGGGCTCGCCTGTGCTGTTGACCAGGTTGTACTGGAGGAGTCGGAAGCCGATGGGCTTGACGTCGTACACGGAGGAGAAGATCTTGACGCAGTCCACCGGGTTGTTGTCGTACTTGTAGTAGAGGAGGACCCTCTCCTCGATGGCGATCTCCTTCTGCGGGTCGCAGATGTCAACCAGGCCAAAGTTGTCGTAGGGCACCGGAATGGTCTCCACCGGCTCGAAGGCCGACAGCTTGGCCTCGCGAACCTCCCCGGTAAGGACGGCGGCGCTGATGCCCACGCCAAGGTTATTCTCCAGTTTGTTGTACAGCATGTTCATCATGCCCGAGGGCGAGACGATGTTGATGCCGTCGTGAGCCGAGTGGGTGATGTTGAGGTAGGAGAGGAGCGGCGAGACCATGATTGCCTGCACCGCGGGGGACTTCTCCCCGTGCAGCATCCCGGCCCCAATGACCTGGACGTACTCCAGGATGGACTCGTGCTTGTGGACGGTGGCGTGGTGGGTGACGGCGTCGTGGATGCGCGCGTGGAACAGCTCCTGCTCGAACTCCTTGACGGAGAAGCGGACGCCGCCCCAGTACTCGTAGTCGCGCCCGAGGTTGGTGTCGCCGCAGTGTACAAAAGCAAAGTCCTTGCCTTGCCAGTCGCACACGTAGCTAAGGAAAAGAAAAAAAATAATCATTGTGGTAATGTGGCAAATAAAAAGTTTCTGATCCCTACTCGTGCCCGTAGATCTGTCCGTTCAGCCTGAGCGGGCAGTGGGCCAGCCTTGGCTCCGTGCCCACGCACTGGTAGGGCTCCGGCCAGTAGATGATCCTGACCAGGGACTCCGCATTGTACTCGATGCGCTGGTCAAAGTCCAGGAAGACGTTGAGGTCGCTGAATCCGAGCTGCTTGCACACGACCTGTGCGTTCCTCTCGGTGAACCGCTTGTCGCACATGGGCACCCACTGCATGGTCGTCCGGTTGTATATCTCCACGAAACCCTTGTTGGCGTTCTCAGGGCAAACAGTGCCGTTCACGTCGGCCGTGCAAAGGCGGACGTCGAAGTCCTCCTCTTCGGACAGGTGAAGAAACTTGCTGCCCCTAAAATGGGCGGAAATTGGCACAATTAACCTCTCTTTCCATCATTTTTTATTGATCAAATCATACCTGTTGTCCTGCCTCTTGTTGGAGTACTTGGTGTCCGAATGTAGCTGCTGCCTACGCCCTCCGGCCTTGATGACGTCCTCAATCCTGGCCGGCCTCATGACAATGTTGCGGTGGATGTTGCCCTGAGCGTGAAGTGTCCCCAGCACCAGCATCCCTACGTTGGGGAAGAACTCTAGCTCGGCGCCCGGCTCGATGGTCAGCGTTACCCCGGGCATCACCGTCAGGTCAGACCGGATAAGGTAGGGCCGTCCGGGCCTATCCACCAGTCGTAGGTTCTCCTCCAACCTGCCTCCGAGGTTGTCCAGGTCGATCTTTGGCGGCTGCTCGTAGGAGGAGGAGAGCGGCGCGTCGAAGGCAGCCTCCAGGTAGTAGGGCAGGAAGTGGGTGATGGCGTAAGAGTTCCAGTCGTCAAAGTCGAAGAGTCTCTCGCGGATGCGGTCCAGGTTGGCAGTGCCCCAGTAGTTCTGCTCGGCGTTGAGGTAGTTGGAGACGCGGGCGGTCCGAATGCCGGCCAGCAGCTCGTAGTCCATGCCGGGGTTGCTGAAGATGTTGTCCGTCACGTTAAACTTTTGGACGCCCTTGACGCCGATGGTGTAGCTCGCAGGTTGGGCTTGATGTCTCCTGTGGAAATGAAGAGAAAAAGGGAAAATAATCAAATGGAAACTTTTCCATATAACGAATATGATTCTTACCTAGACACAGCAGCGTGAGCGTTATTTTTCACGACATTCTGGGTAAAGTAAGCCTCTACAAAGTTCATGATTTCGGAGTGAGAGTCCATCTCGAACTCGACCATGTAAGTGCCGTCGTTGTTCTGAATGTTGTTGGCGAAGATCCAGGATTCTTTTTCCATGCCCCTCAGCGCCAAGAGTCCCTCGTGGCAGAAGTTGTCGAACATGGTGTTGTTCACCACGTAGACCCTGGCAAAGTGCCCGCTCACGGTGATGCCAAAGTCCTTATTATTGAAGGCCCTGTTGCTGTCAAAGTGGACGGTGTGCGTGTAGTTCTCGTTGTACTGCCAGACGTAGGGAAGCGAGATGTCCATCCCGCCGCCAGAGTTTCTTTCGAAGAGGTTCTCCCTCAGCACCCAGTGGTACAGGTTGTTGGAGTCCCTCAGGTCCTTGGAGTACTGGAAGATGCCCCTGCCATTGTCGAGGAAGCGGGTGTGGTTGATCATGTAGGTGATCTCCGATATGTTGAACTGGTTGAGCTCGCGGAAGGGGGTGAAGACGTGGAAGGCCTCCCTCCGATTGGAGGAGATCTCGCAGTGGAACACCTCTATCGACTCGTTGGCCTTCCTCAGGTACACCTGGCTATCGTGGCCTAGGTAGCGGTTGTAGTGGAGGGCGGAGAGGCCCTGTTCGTTGTGCGATATCTTGGTCCTCTGGATGGTCAGCCTGGGGAAGGAGCCGGGCACTATCTTGGAGCGGTGGAGTGGGTTGATGTGGTAGGCCCGGGTGTTGCAGTTGCCGGGGAGGTCGGCGCAGTTGATGGGGGTGAGGAGCATCATCATGTTCCCCAGGGCGGCCTGTCCCGGCTTGAGCACCATGGTGATGGCGTAGCTGGAGCTGATGATGGGGAAGGTGGCGATGTCCCTGGAGACGTTCCAGACCTCCACCAGCTCGTCCACCTTTACGTCGCGGTAGTCGTAGATGAC
>JAAUXV010029753.1_pt1 | contig 11032 bp, 16 predicted proteins | sample 7278181 | NCBI WGS metagenome assembly JAAUXV01 (sample SAMN14350114, study PRJNA611818) | marine sediment metagenome | isolation source: surface marine sediment (2.1m) | place: French Polynesia: Moorea | collected 2018-08
GCAGTACGCAATGTCCAGACAGGTGCAAGATGCGTTCCTTACAGTACAGTACTGCACGCAGCTACCAAAATGCTAATCTGGCAAAAGACAAATTTACAAAAAATTAATACAATTATTTTTAAACTTTTTTCGGTCTTTCTGGTTTTCAACTTGAACCACAGACGAACCAAGAAGAAGTAAGCCAAAGAAAGTATAGTAAGAAAAGTAAGTCATCCTTTGACCAAGTCACGCCTCCTCACCACCATCTTCGTCCACCTCTGTTCCTTTTCTAATCCCTCCCTCCCTTTCTTCATTCAACGTTCCCCTCACTTCATCATCCTCCCCCGTCTGAGTCTCACTATCTTAAGTCTTGGCCGTCATCATCGTCACCGTTTACTTGGTCCTCGGAAAAATTGTCCTGCAAAGATGGAAATAGAAGGTGGACGTCTACCAGATGGAGACTTAGACGGGGGCGACCTCATGCAGGTTGGAGAAGAAAAAATAAAGGGGTGAAAATTGCGACACTTTTCTTCTCAAAAGGAGGGCGAGAAGACAGGGAGCTCTGTCGCCGCACGAAAAGGAAGATGAGACATCTCCGTTCTCCTCTCCCGGCTCCCCACCCCAGCGCCGCCGTGGGTACATTTGGCAATGTTTTCCTTCTTTTCTATTTCTTCGCGAGAAAAGGGAAATAAAAATCCGCCATCGTCACCCCTTTTCTTTTTTTTTACCGTCCGCTACGGCGGTGGCCAATTACAGAATCTGCTTCCTCTCCTCCCCCCTCGAGGCGCAGAACGAGAAAGGGAATTGAAAAGCAGAGTTTTGTAACGTCTTCCTTCCTTCCGCCTCCACTCTTACCTATTCCTGCCATATTTTCCTCCTTCCCCGCCTCCTCTTTCGCCATATTTTGACTCGGCCGCGCGAGGATTTTTCGCCCATATGTTGTGCCCCCTTCCTACTCTGGCGGCCGTGTACGTGGGTTGCAGCAAGAGAAGCAGTAGCGAAATCTCCCTGTACGTTTGGAGGGGAGGGGGGGAGTAATTGCCGAGTCTTGAGTGAGGGATGATGATCCGTTCTCTAGCTCCTTCAAGGAGGAACCACTGTTGGGCGGACTCTAGTTCTCGAGATGCATTTTGCGCGTCAAGGAGTCTTTTCTTATCCTATCCTTTTTGAACGGCCAAAAAAAGCGTCAATGACGCTAATCACGGGCATCTCCATCATTGCCGTCGTCATCATGATCATCCTTGTCCTCGTCTCCAAAACTCGTTTTGGCCAATCTGCACGTCTCACGCACGCTCTTTTGAGAGAATGAAGGTTGCCAGATTGTTTTGCTCTGGACAAGCGGTTTGCTTCCCCTCCCCCTTTTCGATTTTTGACCACATGGTCCCGGTCCTATAGTTTAAACGACCGGATACGCATTTAACCTTCTCTTCTTCGCTCCCCGCCCTCCTTCCCCCGCCGGCGAAAGCCTTAATAATGCGAAATATAATAGGGGGGGTTTCTCGGTCGTCGTCATATTTATGCCTCCCTCCTTTCTTCCAAAATGAGCATCGGCACATGGCTTTTATGCCCCCGCCCCATCCCTCCTCTCGCGCCTCTCTAATAGCTGGCTTCGTTCATTTTTAGGGAAATTTTCGGGGGCTGAATTTCTGGGCGATTACGGACAACCGTCGTCGCTTGCCTTGAGAACAAGGAGAACTGACGTATTCTTGGGCGCCTCCAAGGACCTTTTTTGGGAGAAATTAGGAATTATTGCCCTCATCGGAGAGCGGCAAGGACGTCCGTCTCTTTTTTACCTTTATGAGTCCACCACAAACTCGAACCATGGAATGTCTAACCGAAGGTTGAACCTAAATCAGTTTTCACGTTTTTTCAGCGCCAACGCTCCTATGCCTAACGAGGTTACCCCCGTGTACCTGGCTGCGCAGGAGGGCCACCTGGAGGTGCTTCGGTTCCTGGTGGAGGAGGCCGGAGGGGACCTCAGCGCCAGGGCCGAGGACGGGATGACGCCAGTGCACGCGGCGGCGCAGATGGGGTGTCTACACTGCCTGGCATGGATGGTGAGAAACATATTATTGGCGGTTATTTGTGCTGATTCTGCTTCCCCCCAAAAAGCGACGAGCTCAGTGATACATTGTACTGTTCGGCAATTGAGAACAAAAACACATTTCCTTTTTGCCTCCACGAGATACATACGCTGAAAACACCATGGCTCGAAAGACGACTTTTATGCGGTGATACATTTTCTCCAATAGTAAGGCTTCCCTCTCGCAGTTTCCCACCATTCGTTCTTAAAAGGTCCGTGATTTTCGTGCAATCTCTTTTCCACACGAAGGCACCACTTTTTGCCTCTTTATCCACTCTGGATTCCTCCCCCCCTTCTTCGGCCGCAATGTCTTCTTGCGCCACCCACCCTAACGGTGCAGGGAAGAAATAGTCGGAAAGAAAAGAAGAAGAGGGAACGTGAGAGGAATTAGCATATTATTGCGGCCTATTTGACGGGGGGGATAGACCTCCCCCCTATTTCGTCTCAGTTTCCCTCCTGCACTGAGAAAGTGGTTGGGGGAGCAGCAAAAAAAGGTGGAGGGAGGGACCTCCCCCTCGCTTTTTCACAATCCGGGAAACCACTTTCTGCCGGTGAAAGGAGGGAAGAGGGGGAGTGCGGAGATAGGGCCGGTGAAAAAGAAGGGAAGGGAGGCGTGACACACAGCACGGTTCCGACGGCGGTCCAGACAGGGTAAAAAAAAACGAAAAGAGCGGTGCCCCTCCTCCTCCTCTTACTCCTCCTTTCACTCAGTGCCTGTGAAATTGGCGGATTTTCCCGCCTTCTTCTTTTTCTCTTTGCCCTTTTCCCTCATCCTCGCTTCTTCTTCTTCCCACCTCCCCTCCCACTCCTATTAACCCCGCCACAAAAAAATCCTCTTCGATCTCTCTTCCTTTTTCCCCTTTAACGAACCTCCAATTCCGTCCATGCCCGCTCTTCCCCAATTCTTCGCAAACGACCATCCTACTTCCGGATCCGACCCCTTTCTTATATTCTTTCATGTGCGTACGATCGTTGGGTGACGCCATTTTAAAGGGGCTCCTCTCTCCATCTCCAGTCACGATGAGGACAGAGTGAGGGGCGTGGCCGCCGGAGGAGGGAGGGAGGAAGCCAATTAGGAGCAGGTGTCTGAGAAGAAAGGGGCCCACATCATGATTTGTCCTGTAAGGGAAGAAAGGGGGAAAGAGAAAAGGGGAAATGAAGAGTTCTTCAATTTTCCCTTTTTGTTTTTTATGGCTAGCCGTTCGTAGCCGGGGTTCTTTTTCACGGTCAGTCTTTTCCATTCGGAGGAAGGGCAAGGGGAGGAAAATAGAGTGCAGTCAGTTGGCTTTTCGGTCAAAGCCGCCCATGATCGCTATAACTGGATCCCCTCCATGGAGCTAATGATTTTTCTTCCGTTATGAAACACTTTTTTATGCGATTGTTTATCAAACTCAGATCGAGGATCGCGGCGTCCCCATCGACCTTTGCGACGGCGACCACGCCACCCCGCTCCACTTCGCCGCCTCCAAGGGCCACTCGCGCGTCGTCCGATGGCTTCTCAGGAGGGGCGCTGCGATACTGCCGGACAAGTTCGGGAAGACGCCCGTGGACGACGCAGAGGAGAGCGGAATGGAAGAGGTGATGAAGTCAAGAAAGTCCTTTTGCCTTTCGTGCAATTTGTATCTTGTGCGTGCAGATTCGTGACCTACTCATGTCCGTGCAAATGAGCTCCTCGTCCTCCGACCGGCGGAGACTGATGCGGAGGACAGCCAACGGATCCTCCTCCAGGAGCCTGGAAGACGAGGAAGAGGAGGAGGAGGAATTCGACTTTGGCCGCAACGGATCGGACGGGCCGTCCTCGTGCACCTGCCACCAACAGCAGCAGGATCAACAGGGACAGGTGGCAGGTTCGCCCCGCTCGGGATCTTCCAGGGAGGCCATTGGCAGGCGGAGGAGAAACAGCGGAGGTGGTGGAAGGAGCAGGAGGAAGAAGGTGAGGATACAGGCCGGTCGACCAGTGCTTGGCGGGGGGTGTACCAAGAAAAAGTCGGTGGCGCGGAACAAAAAGGGGGAAAATCCTGAGCGAGTGGCGCAAAGCGTGCTCGCTTGACCACGAGCGTTTTCTGTACCATACGTACCTGGCCGCTCGCCTTTTTTTTTGCGGGACGCGTGAAAACAGCGCGGGTGGGGGGAGGGGGGGTGGCAACATGCAGTTGGAATTGGAGGAGGAAGGGAAAGAAAGGGCGAGAGAGAGTTGGGGAGTAGGAAAGACAGAACAATTTGCTGAGTTACACTCCCATGACGAGGAAGAAGACGGGTTTTCTATTTGGCGCAGTACGTGGTGCACTTTTTCTATAGTTCCATTTCCAGTGGATCAAAAAAGGTTTTTTGGCTAGTGTGCCTGGTCAGTACAAAGTGTTGGTCGAACAGTCCAGTCCAGTATATCAAGTGCCAGTTGGTAATAAAGTGCCGCTTACTATAATGCCGTCTTCGTCTTCTGTCACCGTTCTTTCTCAGCACACCTCTCCGCGGGGAGGAGGCTCTACCCCTCCTGCCCGTCCCCCGTCGCCGCCGCAGGAGCCCTTCTACCTCCACCCGGGAGGCGAGGTGGCCTCGTCCTCATCCTACTCCTCGTCCACCTCCAGGAGCAGGCTGACGCAGCCGTACAGCTTCCTCCTGAAGAACCCGTCTCCCTCCGCCGCGGGGTGCGAATGCGAGGAGGAACAAGAGGAAGGCTCCTGCGTCAAGCCCTACTCTTCGTACGAGCTCAACCGCAAGGCGCCGTCGTCTTCATCCTCGTCTTCGTCTTCTACCCGCTCGCGGAGGAGGAGAGATGGGGGCGGGACGGGGTTCTATTTGCACCAGCCTCTGTCGAGGAAAGGAGGGGGAGGGGGAGGAGGCCCGTCTTCTGCAGCTTCGACCGCGGCAGAGTCCGACTACCTCAGGACTCTATTTAACGACTACGCGCCGGCCATCGTCACCACGGCGGAGGCGGCAGCGGGACCGACAACCGCGGGAATGCCGTCAAACCGAGACGAGGGCATCGCCGACAATAGCAGTGAGTACCCTAGTACAATCTTTCAATGCATCTCAACCAGACTTACCGTAATATCTTAACTGCCGAATCTTAGTACTGCTGCTACGGACCACTACGTATATTTCACGTTTTCCCATAACTTTTTAATTTAATTGCAAATATTGAAACTAAAAATTCAAATTCAAATTCAAGTTTTCTAATACGGTAAAAATTCAGATTCGAATGTAAATATTTAATATGGTAGAAGTTATATTTAGCTGGGTAATTGCGGGTTTTCCCCTCAGTTTGGACTCGAAACTACACGAAAAAGTCGTCACTCTGTTATTTCGAAAAGTTTGTGCTTAATAAGTGCCCAAGAAATCCCAATGCGTGTGTGTCCATCTACCTCTGGAATACCAAGTTGCAAAGTTACGTCGATCATGCAGCGGGGTACTGTGGTGATTGGCCGCATGTTGACTGGTTGTTCGACAAATGGAGATCGGGATGTGCTGTACAAGAATTGACGCTAGATCGCCGGTTTAAGGACTCTTCCCAACGGCGTAGTCCGCGGAGAAGTCAGTTCGCATGATGTGCTTTTATCGCCAGTTCAGACACCATGGCGTTTGGCAGATGGTAATTTTCTTCCATCCTCGTTCAACGGGAGTACGATACGCAAGCTCGCTAGCTGTGGGCTAGTGATGTACAATTTATTTTTTGCAAATTTTTTTGTAGCATTCATGATTGTACAGTTAAAATTTTTCATGTTGCCAATAGACTTGTCGGGCGTTTTTTTTCGCGCTGGATGCTGCTTTGAGCGAAATAGGGAGGACCTCTGGTCTCCCATTCGCGTACTGTTCTTGTTGTTGGATGCTGACAGAAACGGAACATGAGCGAGGGGCTACGCACTTTTTCGTTTTCTTCCTTCCTGTCACAAAGGCTCGAAATTTTTTGTCAATGGTATTTTTTCATTCCAGGCAATGACTACGAGACAATCGATGACAGCGACATCGCTAGCAACCACAGTCAGCCTCCTCCTCTCCCACAGCCTTCGCGACAACGGCGCGCTGCACCGGCATTCCCTCCTCCTTCTCCTCCTTCGGTCCTCCAACCACCTCCACCCTCATCAGGCAACTCTTTGCCGCCACCTCCTCCTCCTCCTCCACCTCCTCCACCTCCACCTCCAAACATTCCTCCGCCACCGCCACTCCCACCTTCAGCTTCCCCCACGACTATTGCCTCAGCAGCCACTTCCCTCCTCTCATCCTTGCGATCACTGGACACTCGCAAGAGTTTAGAGGATGACAGCGCCGACTGCTGTGCCGACTGCCAGGATTCGGCCGGTGGCGTCGGTGACGACCCGGTGCTGAAGCCGTCGGAGCTGTTCAGGGGGCGTCAGACGCACAAGAGGACGGCTGAGAGGTCATCGTCGGTACCGTCCGCCAGGACCACGCTGAGCAAGAGCGAGACCGGCTCACAGTTGCAGATCCTGATTGAGGACACCAAGGGTTTCGTACCCCCCTCGTTCCCTTCGCCAAAGGAGAACAGCGACAACCTCATCAAGCCCTCAGAGTACCTCAAGTAAGAAAGTCAAGAAAAATGATCTGACTTTTTTATGCATCGTGTAAATGGTGTTTTGTTACCTTTCCTCTTGCAGGAGTTTGAGCCATCCCGCGAAGGCCTCGTACCGCAAAGACCATTTTGGCAGTGCATCTCAGTCATCCAAGTCACCGTCGCCCTCCGCCTCTAGCGGAGGAGGAGGAGGCGGAACACCAAGCACCCTGTCCCGAGTGTACGAAAAAGTGGATGAGGAGGAAGAGGAGAATGAAGACTTTCGCGAAAGGGACGAGGGAAATGATGGCTCTAGTGATTACGAAGTGCCCGTGGAAGAGAAGGAGGGAGATGACGTTGACATTTTGTCCAGAAGTGAAAATGCAAGGACTCAAGAACGTGTTGACAGTGACATTCCGAAACCTCCTCGAGCCGCTCCCCCGCATCCTCCTCCTCCACCACCACCGCCGCCGCCGCCGCCGCCTCCCCCTCCGCCACCCCCTCCTCCCCCTCCTCCAGATTCATCAGACGGCGGGGAAGCCTCCAAGCCTGTGACCAAGCACCTTTCTTCTCCACCTCCTCCTTGCAATGCCTCCAACAACACCCGCACTCTGACCGTGAGCGTCAAGGACCTGGAGAGCGTACAGCTGAGGAAGACGGCGACGGCAAAAAGGCCTGCACCCGCCCCTTCCACCCTTGGCTCGCCCATCGGAGGAGGGGCGGTTTCGACGAGTCAGCAAAAGTTGGGGAAAACGCTCTCGGCCCCACCTCCGGCGGCTGCGGCTGCGGCGGGGGCAGCAGCAGCGCAGACGGGAGCGACGGCGGAGAATGGAGGAGGGTCAGGTAATTCATTTCTGCCTTCATTGAATTCATTCATGCGGCTAAGAGGCCTTTCTTCCCTTATGAGATCATCGCATGTCCGTGTCTTGCTGATACACCAAGACTTTTGTACCCTTTGTGCTCTCATGCACCCTTTCTTTCCCGCGAACCCTTGCGATTATCCTTTTGACGAGAGGGGATGGCGGGAAAATCCCTGACTCAGGTTTGGGAAGGAACGGGATGGACCGAACCAGCAGAGTTTCTTCATCCAAGGTGCACTCACTCCGGCCTATTTAATACCCTGCGAATTCACTTCTCTCCTCGCGTAACAATAATCGCTTCCCACGGGGATTTTTTTCGGCGAAATCGAAAGTAATCTGAAAAGAGCCCTATTTCCATCTCCCTCTTTCCCAAATCAAATCACGTACGACGTGGGAAACATGCATAAAACCGAGATAGTCTTCGCGATAAGAGTTGGGTAAAACGGGAATTTGGCTTTTTCGCGAGAGTGTGGGTCCTCCTTCAGATTCTCGCATCCATATCCTACGTCGCAGTTACAATTCCTGCATCAACGTAGTATGTTACGAAGATATATGATACATGCTTTTATTCGATCGGTACTCATTCGGTAATGCCATCCATATTCATTTTCCAATCGCCGGCCCTCCTTGACTAGCCAGGCGGACGGGATAAAAAAACTGAGTAGACGTAGAGAGGAACAAGCCACCATCCTTTTTAATTAGCCGTCTGATGTCAAAAGAGCTTCCTCCCCCACAAAAATTAATGAGAGAACCTTCCCTTACTTAACTACTAATTCTAATTTATAGGCAGGCGGGGTGAATACGAGTTCGTATTCGTTTTTTTGGGGGTCTGATTTAGTTTGTTGCCCAGGTAGCAGCTAGCTGACTGGCCGCACGTCTAGTTGGACGGCCCTTATCAGGACATTTTGTTGACCGTATGTTGCAGGATAGAGTACTTTCCATCTAGCTGTCATCATCCCTGTAATCATGCTTTGCTGCTGCTGTTTCCCTTGGCCGCCATGTGCCTGATCAGAAAGCCTTGTTTAATTTAGATTTCTTTGTCAACTTCCAGAGCTCTTCACCCATGCCAAGAGCGACCTGATCGCCGAGCTCAAGCTATCTCACAATGTCGGGGGCATCTCCAAGCTTCGCAGCGAGCAGGCGCGCATCCAGGAGGAGGAGACCAACAAGAGGTTCAAGGACTTCCTCGCCACCTTCACCATGGACAACTACATCGACAAGGTGTGCAAGCAGAGCGTGCATGATTTGTACACCCAGAGAAGATGCCGATAAAAATTCGCTTCTTGTGACCGTTCGACAGTCGACTGCCGTGTTGGCGCATAATGCTTGTCTCACACGGCCTCCCCTCCTGCGGCTTTTTAAGCTCGGGGAATTTGTTTGCTCATCGGCCCTACTTGCTGCACCGAGGGGCGACGAACGTACGTGCGGAGAAGGCGATTGCAGGATTTTCAGCCCGTGTTTGCTCACTTTTTCTTCTCCCCCTCTTTTTCGACAAATCCTGCGCGATAATGAAATCTGTAGCATCTCAGTGAGCTCGGCTGAACGAACGCACACCCACGTAGCAAGTGCCTTCTTGACGGTAAAAAAGCAGGACCCTTTTTTTCGACGGAAGCTCTTCTCGGCATTAAATTCCGTGTTTTCCTGTTCAGGTTCCCGATCACGACGCTTCCGGCATCCCCATCCCGAGATGGAAGCGTGAGATGCTAGCCAAGAAGTCCGCTGAGAAGGCCAAGAAGGAAGCGATCAGTTATCACGCGGAGCAGAGGGAGCAGCAGAAGATGGCGGCAATCCCGGAGTGGAAGAGGCAGCTCATGGAGAGGAGGCAGGCAGAGGAGAGCAGGAGGTACCTACAGTCATTACTTACTTAGTATTTCGGCATGCTCTATCCTTCAATTAGGAATATGATCATGAGCTACTACAATAATGAAGACTAGGGGCTTAGTGACCTTCACTTGAAAAAATGCATGAATGACTGCATATTCCTATAACACCATTAATTTCAAACAACCCTCCAAAAAGACCCAGCGTGGCAAGCGTCTCCGTGTCTGTGGCGGCCTCAACAAGGAGCTCTTCCACCATCAAGAAGCAGCCTGAGCAGTTCACCATCAGCAGAGACGAGCTGAGCACCCCATTCTCATACCTCAGGAAGCACCCGGCGCCGGTCAAGAAAAAGTAAAAGAGAAGCACAAAACAACAGATATATTTAAAACACTTGCACCAATGTACAAACAACACCCACAAAGGTCTTCGGTGTCCTCCAAGTCAAACGGCGTTAGGATCGGGGGAAGGGACGAAGCGGACGGGGCCGAGGAAAACGGCGGAGTGACCGTCATTGTGCACAAGGAGGCCGACGGTGCCCTCACATTCACGCGGAGGAAGCCGCTCCCTGCCACCAGGGTCAACGAAGATGAGATCACCAGAAACCTACTGGTCAAGCTGGAGTAAGAAGACGGAATCCTTCCTTTCGTTCAATGTCCAAACTTTCTCCGCCCGTCGGATTTCTCCCTTTTCTTTTCATGCGACGCCTTTGCATCGCTATATTCTCTCGATTCCTTGTCCAGATCGATTCAAGTCGAGGAAAAACATCCCCGTCACCACATGTCCGATTCGTTGTCCTCCGTCGGAATTCCATTGTCCAAATGCCAGTCCGTCCGTCCTCCCCTCTTTCAAACATCGAACATGGGAATGGAAAATGCATTAAGGGAACGGATCCAAACTTTCTTTTTCTCTACCCGAAACCTTCCTTCATGCAGCACGGCGAAGAAGGTTTCCCCTGTGGGCGAGGCCTCGGACAAGAGCCGCGTGGTTTACGACAGCGGCGAGGGCGCAAAGGACATCGTTCACCGCTGGGAGAGAGAGCACCCGGGGACGGCGGAGAACGTCAAGAGGAACTTTGGAAAGAGGAGGAGCGTCAGCGGCTCAGGAAGCAGCCGGCACATGGCCGACGTCGTCGTACTGGACATTGCCACCAGGAAGAGCATGGGATACAGCGGCCCCACGCCCTACGGTGATAGGCCAAGGACTACCGGCACAGGATCCAGGAGGAGCTCCGTCGCATCAAGCGTCACTTCTCCCACGCCGATGTCGCCCGAGCCGGTGCAGATGAGGAACAAGGTCGACATGGTGGACATCGAGCCCAAGAAGCGGACCTCTGACGTTTTCCGCATGTCCACCATCACAGAGTCCAAGACGGACTACGCAGAGCTGCTGGGGATCAGGAGGAGCGGGGGAGTGAGGGGGCAGTCGCTCAGGAGGAAGAAGAGCGAGAAGAAGGAGAAGGAGAAGGAGCCGGAGGAGGAGGAGGAGCTCAGGCCGCAGCCGCCAACGCCGGCGCCAAGGAGGCAGGAGTCACAGAGGGCAGAGGAGGAAGCAGACGGGCGCAAGTCCTCTTCCTCCTCCTCCAATTCGTCTTCCTCCTCCTCGTCCTCCGGCGAGAGCGACCACGAACACGAGGAGGCGGAGGAACACCACGAGGAAGAGCATGAGGAGGAGGAGGAGCACCACGAAGAGGTGGAGGAGGAGCGAGAGGAGCGAAAGAGCGAGAGTGAACACGAGGACGAAGAAGATGGCGACGCCGGGCACGAAGAAGAAGAAGAGGAGCACCAC
>JAAUXV010108793.1_pt1 | contig 11028 bp, 11 predicted proteins | sample 7278181 | NCBI WGS metagenome assembly JAAUXV01 (sample SAMN14350114, study PRJNA611818) | marine sediment metagenome | isolation source: surface marine sediment (2.1m) | place: French Polynesia: Moorea | collected 2018-08
ATCGACGGATACTGCAGGGTCGTAAACGACTCGGCAAACTCGCTGTGGACCAGGAGGGGTGAGCGAACCTCTCTCTTTACTTTCGTGCTTCAGAGCTGTGAAAAGCATTTACTAAACTTTTTCTGCTGTAATCATCACTCGGCTTACTAATTTTTGGTGCATCAAACGGAAAACGGGAAATTATGTCTGGCTTCGTCCGACCTCACCAGCTAATTTTCGCTTCGTGCACTCCGCTTACTAAAACTGCTTGCTTCTCTTGCCCATTGTTCCCTTTCCTATTTCCCCTTCCCCCGCTGCAGAGGAATGTTTCGCCGATTCGTGCAATTATGTCAACGCCTCCGCTTCAGGGTGTTTCCGATTCCGATTCGAAGGTAGTAAAAAATGTGTCCGCTTTCTCCGCTTGCTTCTGTTTCATATGTTTTTCGTATTTTTCTATTATTAAGAAATTGCTATCTTTCTCCTCGTTTCCACAGACGGCCAACCTGCCCGCTACAGCCACTCCAGGAACGGAGTCGGATCTAGGCTCCCCCAAGCATCCTCCTCCGCCCCATTCTCCTCCTCCTCTGCCTCCTCCACCATCTCCTCCTCTTCGTCCAAGGGCGGCGGCAGCAACCCCTCCTCCACCCTCGGCAGCGGTGGCTCCAGACGTGCCGGCACCTGCGACGATTACGCCGAGATCGTGGACGAGGAGGGCGACTACTCGGCGCCCGGCGGGAGGGACTACGAGATCGAGCGGGCGGCCGTCGAGTTGGGGGAGATCATCGGGGAGGGGCAGTTCGGGGACGTCCACAAGGGAGAGTACCACCAACGGCCCGCGGAGGAAGGCGTCCCCGTCGCAGTCAAGACCTGCAAGGTGGACGGAGACGCCGCAATGACAGAAAAGTTCCTGGAAGAAGCATGTAAGTAAAAAAAAACTTTTTGGGAAGTGACACGCTTTTCTTTTTCTTTTTTCTCGAAATGCCCGTGTCAAGTCAAAGTGGACATTTCGCGGGAAAAAAGGAGGGGGAGTAAAAGCCACAGAGATCGCTCCGCCCAATTGGGCACTTCTTGAGAAATCGGCCTCGCTTCAAAGAGAGGGGAACGTTGACCTGCGCCCACCCACAAAAAGGGGGAAATGATGGTTCACTTTCCTTCCCTACTTTGCAGACATAATGCAGCAGTTCGACCACCAGCACATCATCAAGCTCCTTGGCATCTGCTCTCGCTCCCCGGTCTGGATCGTCATGGAGTGGGCGCGCCACGGCGAGCTGAGGGCCTACCTCCAGAGCAACCGCTCCAGGCTGGCCTCCACCCCGGACGGCCTCAGGACCCTTGTGCTCTACTCTCACCAGCTGTCCACCGCCCTCTCCTACCTAGAGTCCAAGCGCTTCGTCCACCGTGACATCGCCGCCCGCAACGTCCTCGTCTCCTCTCACGACTGCGTCAAGCTGGCAGACTTCGGCCTCTCGCGCTGGATCGACGACGGGGACTCCTACTACAAGGCGTCGAGGGGAAAGCTGCCCATCAAGTGGATGGCGCCGGAGAGCATCAACTTCAGGAGGTTCACCGCGGCCAGCGACGTCTGGATGTTCGGTCAGGGAAAGGAATTTTTTTCTCAATTGAAGACCTTTTTTTAAAGGTTTTTTTACAGGTGTTTGTGTGTGGGAAATACTGATGCTGGGCGTGAAACCTTTCCAAGGGGTGAAGAACTCCGAGGTGATTGGTCGCCTTGAAAACGGTGATCGCCTGTCTCTCCCCTCCGGCTGCCCGCCCCGACTCTACTCCGTCCTCAACCAGTGCTGGGCATACGAGCCATCCAAGCGGCCAACCTTCCAGGAGCTCAAGACCGTTCTGTCGGAGACCCTGCTGGAGGTGGAGCACCATCCCCCAAGGGACCAGTGGGGTAAAAGAAGTAGAATTTTTTTACTTTACTTTTGGATTTCTAACATTTTCTAACGTGTAGGTGACAACGCCGCTCTTTCCCCTGCTCGACTTCCGCGGACAATTTCCCCGGCGAGATTTCAACAACAACAGCAGCAGCAGCACAACCCCCTCCTCCACCAGGTAAATCCGAATCCTTGCCCTTCCTCCTACCTGGTGGCCACCAACCCCGAGGTGCTTTCCGCCCTTCTTGCGCTGGAGAGCGGGGAACCTTTCGTCCACCCTGCGCTGTTCAACGCGCCCGCCTCGGACCAAAACACCAGGGCGGTCCATTCGGTGCCGGACGAATTCAGGGGCAGAAAAGAAGACCAGTTGGTTGCATTTTCTCTCGTGAGGAGGAGCAGGAGGAAAGGATTTAGGGGAGAAGAGGGAGGGGAATCCCAGGTGAACCTGCTGTTGCTTTTTGCCAGGGCCGAAGGGACAGCAGCACAGATCAAAAGCACAGCGTGACTTTTCCGTTCCGCACATGCACATCGAGAATTCATCAATTTCTTTCAATTATTATTCATATTGGCGGACGGTGACTAATTTGATCATTACGTTTCTCCTCACTTGCAGATACAGTCTGACGGCGACGGGTCTCCTCAGCAAGGCGGTGGTGGTGGCGGTGGTCGCCAGTGGCACCTGGAGCAGGAGCAGCGCCTGCTGGAAGCCAGGCTGAAGCAGCAGCAGGTGCAGTCGGAGGAGGATTCCCGCTGGCTCCGTCAGGAGGAGAGGAGGCTGCGCGGCGGCGCCCCTGGGTCGCTCTCCCCGGAGGAAACAAGTTCATCTGCCTTCCTGGACCACCGCGAGAGGTCCAGCACCCCCGCCGCCACCGCATCCTCCTCCTCGGCAAACTCCACAGAGGAGAGGTCGACGCCAGCAGTTGTGGTCAAGGTGAGCAAACAAATAATTCTCATCCACGAACGGCTAATTGAATCTCCCATCCAATACAGGAGCTCCGCCCCACCCCCACCGCCCCATTGGACCGCACCAACGACGGCGCCTACGATTCCACCACCCGCGTCGTCCGCGCTGTCATGTCCCTCAGCCAGTCCGTGCAGCGTCGCTCGGCCGAGGACTATCTGGACGCAGTTAGGAGCGTGGGAGTGGAGCTGAGGGCGCTTCTCGCCACGGTGGACGCACTCATGCCGGCATTCCCCTCCGCCTCGCACCGGCAGGTCGAGATGGCGCACAAGGTACTCTCAAAGGACATGAGCGACCTCATACACGCAATGAAGCTGGCGCAGAAGTACCTCACATCGACCGTGGAGGCAGAGTACAGAAAGTGAGATTGAATACTTTTCCACAGTGAAATTTATCTAACTTGCATTTTCCCACTATCTAGGCGCATGCTGTCGGCTGCCCATGTCCTGGCCATGGACGCCAAGAACTTGCTGGACGTGGTCGACGCAATCAGGATCCAGTACCCTCACGTGGACAGTCACATCCTGCGGCGGCGAGAAGAGGACGGAGCAGTAGCAGCTGCCGCCGTTGCAACCAGGGGCAGCGACAGCAACAGCAGCTCTAACGCGTCCAGCCTGGAGAAGCAGCAGCAGCAACAGCAGCAGCAACTGTTTCGCATCTCCAACAGCGACGCCGAAAGATGAGGAATAAGCTTGGACTGACCGAGCTTTCGACAAAGAAAGGAGAGAGAGGCTGTGATTTAGAGGAGAAAACGATGAAAAGTGGTGTACGTACGCAGTAGACAAGGCGCTGGAAAAAGAAATCTAGCCAGCAATCCAAAAACAAACTCGAAATTTCAAATTTCTCTACATATGGTCAAAAGATGGTACACGGACCGCACAGTTACTTGCACTGCCTTACCCAATTCCAATTTCGATCGCTGTTCTACAGTACAGTACCGTAAGAAGTAAGGACACCTTACTCTTTGTGCCAAAATATGTGCTGGCGCTTTCAAGTGTCGATTTTTTTTGCTCTGTCACAAGTTGAATATATTCATTCTGAATATCGGAGCGCATTTATGCGGTTCTTTTATGACCTTTTTTATAAGATCTGCTTTAGAGTCGTTGCATCTGTTATTGTTGAAATGGTTTAATTTTTACGTTCCGTCATCCTGATTCTGAAGAAAGGATACAGCCTCCATAAAATATTTTTATTAAAAAATTAGTTGTTGTTTTTCTGTTGCTAGACCGACAGTTCTTAAAGTATTGTAGGTTGTTCTTGTTGTCGCAATTCTCCTACATGGGCTGAGTCTGAGGGAGAACTCATATTTGGTCCATAGCATTTTGAAAGCAAGATTTTTTGTTGTTACAAGTTTGAAGCAAGGAAAAAGTTCCCTGACCCTTTAAAAACAATAGTCCCACTCCCATGTCATGGTTTGTTCCTTGTTGCTTTAATTTTAAATCGTTTGGCTCCAAGATTTGTTTTTCTTTTGGAAAACGTCAGTGTGTGTAGGTGGCTCAAAAATTTCCCATGGACTATTTGGCATGTGTTACCTGTGGCATGGTGTTCTCTTATGCTAATGCGGCTATCAAGTCGGAGGCGAGCAATCGCTGGAGAAATGGGATGAACCGCCTCCGACTGTACCAGCATGCTTGGAATCTCATAGTCTTCTCACTGGGCTTGTTCAACATCATCGTCCGCCAAGGCCTCTTTCACAAGAAGTACGATTGTCGATTTTGCCTAAAGCAGCACAACAATTTATTACTTTTTCCATCCCTCAGTTTGCCGACCTACTCTACCAAGACTCCTTCCTTCATAGACTTTTTTCGACTGGTGGCTGCTCATGATTTCCTGGTCAAATTTATCACGATGGTTCTGAAGATAACGATTCTGCTCCTGCCGAGGCGCCTGATGGCTTGCAAAGACAGGGTTAGTAGAGAATGGCCTTCATGGATTTGGTCAAAGTGCCGTGATTTTCGTCTTTTGTTTCCAGGGCAACGTGTTCCGCCTGATCGAGCGTACCAGCCAGTTCTACCGCCACTTCACTCCCCTGCCGCTCTCCTTCGTGCAGTGCCTCTTCCTGAGCCAGTGGCGCTCCCGCCTCATGGGCGTCGTCTGGAGGGTCCTCTTCTACGAGCAGAACGGAAGGTTCAGGCTGCTGAGGAAGGGCGCCAAGCGGTGGCTGCTGGCGCTAAACTGCCTCAGGGAGAGGAAGAAGGTGTTTGGAAAGCCGGCGGGAGACGACGACCTGGTGCGGGTTGGGGAGGCCTGCCCGATCTGCTTCGACAACTTCCAGGCCCCCATCGTCCTGGAGTGCTCGCACATCTTTTGCGAGAGCTGCATCCACAAGTGGTTCGAGAAGGAGCACCTGTGCCCGATGTGCAGAACCAGGCTTCCGGGGCTGGCATGGACGGACGGGAGCACGCTGGGGGACGTCGTCTATAGATGAAAAATATTATTCTGTGGCATGGAGGCCGAATTCCCTCTCACTTGGATTAATATCAATTTTTCGATCACTTAGACGTGAAAAAGGTAGAAAATAGATGGACTACTAGAATAGAGAACGAAATGAACCATTTGCACAAAACCGACAAAAAATTAGCTTTCAAAAGGGCTGTAGTGGAGTGCAGCTAAAACCAATCACGCCTACCGAGTAAAAATCGGTCACTAATTGAAACAGTTTTGAATCTCCCGCCAATTTCCTTCCTTCTCTTTTCGCAACGCTGAAAAAAGCCAAACAAAAGAGAGAGAAGAGAAAAAAGAAAAAAAAGGCCGAGATCGGGAGCGACAGGAAGACAGTCGCCGACCTCTTTGACCTCGACCTCGACCACGTCGTCTGCCAGGACGGCCTGTTCATCTCCTGGGTGACCGACGAACCCTGTCTCCCGCTGTCACTTTCTGGCGGATCTGTTGAGCCGGAGCTGCGTCTTCCTGGAGTCAATCAAGATGGCGGACGGCGGCGTGGACATCGACCTATACGCCGACGTGGAGGAATTCCCACAGGAGGAGCTGGAGCAGGAGTCGAACGACCTCTACGACGACGTCCTCGCCTCCGCCGACATCAAGGAGGACAAGGGTGCCGCTGTCAAGAAGGAGTCTGAGGCTCCGACCTCGGCGTCCGCCTCTGGAGCGCCCGCCGCCCCTCTGGCCAGGCGCTACCAGCTGTACATCGGCAATCTGACCTGGTGGACCACCGACCAGGACATCCAGGACGCCCTCCAGGCCATCGGGGTCACGGACTTCCAGGACGTCAAGTTTTACGAGAACCGCGCCAATGGCCAGTCCAAGGGGTTCTGCTGCATCTCCCTGGGGTCCGAGCCCTCCATGCGACTCGTCATGGACAAGCTGCCCGCCAAGGAGCTGCACCAGCAAAATCCCGTGGTCACCTACGCCACCAAGCAGGCCCTCAACCAGTTTGAGTCCCAGTCCAAGACGAGGCCTCCTCCCCCAGGAGGCCCGCCTCCCCCTGGCGGCGGACGGGGTCCACCTCCCCTTGGACCTCCCCGTCCTCTGGGCCCGGGCGGGCGGCCTCCTCCCGGCATGCACGGCCCGCCTCCGCCCTCCTTCAGCCGGCCTCCGCCGCTCCGAGGACTACCCCCGAGGATCCCCCACATGTCTGGCCCTCCGCCGCCCGGGCCGCCGCACCACTCTGGCCCGCCGCCGCCGCACATGGGCGGCCCCCCGCCGGGCCCAGCGCCCCACGTCAACCCGGCCTTCTTCCCCGGCGGGCCCCCTCCGCCCTCGTCCTACCCCCCGCCGGGCGGCCACCCTCCGTCGCACGGGCTGAGCGAGCACGAGTTCGAGGAGATCATGAGCCGCAACCGCACCGTCTCCTCCTCCGCCATCGCCCGCGCCGTGCAGGACGCCGCCAACGGGGAGTACGCCAGCGCAATCGAGACGCTCGTCACCGCAATCTCTCTCATCAAGCAGTCCAAGGTGGCGCACGACGACCGGTGCAAGATCCTAATCTCCTCCCTGCAGGACACACTGCACGGAATCGAGAACAAGAGCTACGGCCACCGTGGCTCAAGCGGCGGCCACCACCCTCCCCCACCGCCGCACCACCACCACCGTGAGAGGTCCCGCTCCAGGGAACGCGAGCGCTACCACCACCACCGCGGCGGCGGCGGCGACCCCTACGCCCACTACCACCACCACGGACACCACGGGCATCGCGAGCACCGCGGCCGCTCCCGCGAGAGGGACTATTACCACCACCATCGCGAGCACAGGAGCTCAGGCGACCACTACAGGGAGCGCAGCCGCAGCCGCGAGCGAGAGCACCGCGACTACCACGAGCAGCGGCGCAGGGAGGAGAAGTACTACGAGGAGCGGGAGCGCTACAAGGAGAGGGAGAGGATGAGGGACGAGAGGGACAGGATGGCGGCGGCCCCGGCTCCGGAGGGAGGAGGCTCCTCCAGCTCGAGGTCAAGCCGACCGGCGGAGGAGAGGCCGCCGCCGGAGGAAAGGAGGGGCGAGGAGAGGGGAAGGAGTAGCGAGAGGAGGAGGGAGTAGGAGATCAGTCAAGAAGCGAGAGGGGAGGAAAATGAAGAAGAGAAAAATGTGCTCGAAGATGGAGAAGAGAGAAAGGGAACTGTGGAGCATGGTTCTGCAAGTTGGTGCCGTTTAGCTTTTCCCCCTGAGGGCCTGCTTGTCAGCTACAGTATGTTGTGGTATTCCTCCCCCTTTTCCTTCACCCCTTCCCAGTTAAACAGGTCTCTATGTACCTTTTCCAGGTGTCTCACCTAAACTGTCCTACATCTGAAGTTCGTAATTCTTTTCACCCCACTCCCTAGCAAGTGTAAATAGCTGGACTGAAAGATCTCTTTGGCAAAATCACCGTTGGATGCAGTGGGGGGGGACCAAGAAAACATGGAAAATGCTTCAGCAAGAAAGAACGAAGAAATGAAAAGAGAGGGAGGGGTTTAGACCCTTGGGAAGAAAACTCTGGGAAGCCGACAAAGCAAGGAGAATGAAGTGGAAAAGTCCAACAACGTCACTCACTCCTCCAGGCGCTACCAGGACCAAGATCTTGTACTGTACTTTCTTTGTGAAATATATTTGACAAAAGAAATTCCGACATGGTCGTTGCTGCTTGTGCATGCACATAACATTTCGTCCAGTTGTCTACGTGTCGTGTACCGTTTGCATTCGTAATTTTTAATGTATTTGGCACTATTCGGTTTTGCTATACCCGAAATGTCGCATTTTCGCCGCCCGCTTTAATGTATCGAGGCGGTGCCTTTGAAACTCATATTTCAAGCGAGCTGTGATCATGGCTGTGAACATGTGTCTTAAATTTTTAATTGTCATTTATTATGCTGCTACATGCATGGCGGAGTTGTGCGGGAGATTTCATGAGTTCGGTTGAACCATGAAGTCTTCCTGCCGCCTCTATAATATGGTCGCGTTGAACCGCCGCCTATCGCTCAGAATTTTTACTATTGCCTCCAAACTGGATGGCTCGTATATTTTCTGTGATATATTCAGTGTTTTCTGTTTACCACCTTTTATGTTTCACCTACCTTACATACTACAGCACAAAATTGTTACTTGTTGTATGCCACCTAAGTAATCACCCCTTCCCCCCCCAGAAACGCCAGAAACGACCTGTCTCTCGTTTCCGTATTTAACGTGTACAGCACTGTTAAAGATTCAAATTTTAAATCGTCAAAGTTTTTCGTGGGGTAGAGAAGATATTTCGTGTACTATCATATTTTGATCTTTAGTTTTATGAATCGTCGGCGGTTCCAGACACGAAATGTGTGTAAATGTACCTCTCCGAGTCTCCATTCAGGAGCGTACAAAGCAAGTGTCGCTTCCTATCCAGTCAGGTGATATTGTCGTATGATAGCAGATACTTGTTATTGATGCTGTAATCGTGCCTATAATTGTGGACAATTATAGAAAATTATGTCTTACCTGATATTCTACATATGGCGGGTACGAGTAGTATGTAAACGGACCAAAGACGTTATACCGTCTGAAACGGACGGGCGAAAGGAGTACAGAAAGCAGGTGGTCTCTCCGACTCTCCCTCTCGTTTCTTTGGCTTCTTTTTTGCCGCCCCTTCCCTCTTCCTCTGACGCGACGCCAGCTGAGGCGGATTGCGGACTGGCTTTTTAGACCAAAAGTCCAAAACAGCAGAGAAAGCACAGTGAGTGACCGTCCCTCTTAAATACTAATAGAAAGAAGCAAGCTAGTCACTTACAAGTGTGATTACACAAGACGCTTAGCGGCTTAGGAAGTTATTACTCCTTAGCTAAAATTATAGGACTACAGGTCTACCGTATAATCTGATCACTTGGTTCAGTGAAGTGAAAACAGTTTTGGGAAATAGCCCCACCCACACGGAAGAGCCTCCGACCCCCTCCGTCCGCCATGGCCACGATGGACGACAAGTTGATGGGCGAGAAGCTCCACTACTACTGCTCCTCCAGCGAGGATGAAGGCGAGGACGACGAAGGCAAGGGCGGAGGCAAGGGGAGCAAGGCCACCTTCGTCCCTGAGGCGGAGTTGCAGGCGGGGGCCTCGGGCGGGGGAGGGGCCGGAGGAGGAGCCGGCCCTGGGGTGTCCAACACTGGCCCCAAGGGCGTGATCGAGGACTGGCGGCGGTTCAAGCAGCTGGAGCGAGAGAGCAGGGCAGAGCAGGACCGGGAGAGGACGGAGCTGGCCAAACGACTGGCCATGACCTGCAGGACGGCGGGGGAGGACGAGATTGAGAAGGCAAAGGAGCAGCAGAAGGAGGAGGACCTGGTGAGCGAGACATGATTCCCAAGTGGTGATTTATATCCTCATATTTGGTGTTGTTAGTTTCAGTGGCAAATGCATTCGATGTAGTAGCATAGAAATGTTGGATGGAATAGGAACAACGGCGGGAACAGGAGCAACACTAATAGCAGCAACTGTGGCAACAGCAGCAAACTGGAAATTTTTTTAATGGTTCCGAAAGAGCAAACGGAACAATGTTTGGTTGTAGGTTTTACGGGTTGCAACCGCAATTGCAGCAGCAGCTTTAGCAGCAGCAATAGTAGAATAGTGGTGCCGTCGCAGCAACAATTATAAAATCTTCCTTGTACATTGTCTGTTTCAGGAGGCGTTGCTGGACGTTGACGAGGCCTTCCTGGAGTCCTACATGCGTCGGCGGATGCGGGAGATGGTGGAGCAGACGGGAAGAGAGACCGCGGCGGGAGGAGCAGGGAAGCGATTCGGCAAGCTGCTTGAGCTGTCTGACGGCGACGCCCTCCTCACCGCGGTGGACTCCGAGCCCGAGGGCGCCGCCGTGGTGGTGTTGGTGCACGAGGAGGGCGGCCCGGGATGCGCCAGGCTGACCGGCTGCCTTCGAGAGCTGGCGGCGGAGTACCCCTCGGCCAAGTTCTGCCGCATCGCCGCTTCCGCCGCCGGGCTGTCGCGGCACTTCGAGTCTGGAGGCGTCCCCGCGCTGCTCGTCTACCGCAGGGGGGAGCTCGTCTCAAACTTTGTCCGGGTGACCGACGCGCTGGGCGGGGAGGACTTTTTCGCTTCGGACGTGGAGAGCCTCCTGGTGGAGCACGGTGTCGTCCAGGATAAGGAGCTCGTCCCACAGATCATCAAGGGGCCTGCTGTGCCAACTGAGGACAGCGACAGCGATTGAATCAACCAAAAAAGTGTTTCCTCTCCCGACCTTTTATTGAAGCGACCTCACGTCTCCACGGAGACGATAACTATTGCCATTGTCATTTACAACATAAGTCAAGCCGCGTTTTGTATCGTGTCCGTATGCATCTATTGCGTGTGAAAAATAGAGGTACAAGCCTTATCCCTTTGTAAAATGTTTGTGTTGAAATTCCTCCTGAAATGCGGTCATTTCAGGTCTCCCGCGGCCACAACTATGCCTCCTTGCGATCGCTAGTCATGTCTGTGAAGAAGAGGAGCAGGTACTTCGGCGGGAAGAGGGCCAAGGAGAGGTGGATCACAACTCAGGATGACGCGAAAGACTCTCCGAAAAAGATTCAACGGTCAGCCTCGTCCCGCAAGTGGACCCCACCCCGCTCTCCTTTCCACTTGATTCAGGAGGATCTATTCCACGACCCCTGGAAGCTCCTGGTGGCCACCATCTTCCTGAACCGCACGGGGGGCGAGAGGGCCATACCGCTGCTGCTGAGATTCCTGGAGCGGTGGCCTCGACCGGAGGCGGTGCTGGCCGCGGACGAAGGGGAGATCGCGGCACTCATGCAGCCGATA
>JAAUXV010069885.1_pt1 | contig 11021 bp, 13 predicted proteins | sample 7278181 | NCBI WGS metagenome assembly JAAUXV01 (sample SAMN14350114, study PRJNA611818) | marine sediment metagenome | isolation source: surface marine sediment (2.1m) | place: French Polynesia: Moorea | collected 2018-08
CTTACTAACAATGTTACCCTCCTGTGTTTTTGATGCATTTACATTAGTTTTTCTATGTTCTTATTGCCATTAAGTTTCATCAAACACAATTTTTATTTAACCTTTGTTCTCTTTTGTTTTGTTATTCTTTCAGGTCGTTGCCTCTCTCAGTATCACCTTCATTGTCGTCTCCACAATCGCCCTCACCATGAACACCCTCAAGGCCTTTGAGTCCGAGCGGAGGAACCTGGAAATCGTAGAAGCCATCTGCATCGCATGGTTCACCCTGGAGTATCTTCTAAGATTTGTGTCCAGCCCCAACAAGTGGGAATTCTTCAAAGGAGGGCTCAACATCATCGATTTGCTGGCCATCCTCCCGTACTTTATATCCCTCTCTCTGCAAGAGTCGGATGAAAGGCACTCTGTTCAGTACAACCAAGTCAAGAGGGTGGTACAAATTTTTAGGGTTATGAGGGTGTTGAGAATCCTAAAGCTGGCTCGCCACAGTACTGGGTTACAGAGTCTTGGCTTTACCATTAGGAATTCCTACAAAGAGCTGGGCCTTCTCTTACTCTTCCTTGCTATGGGTGTGCTCATATTTTCCAGCCTTGCTTTCTTTGCTGAAAAAGAAGAGCCAGGCACCCAGTTCACAAGCATCCCAGCAACCTTCTGGTGGGCAGCCATTACAATGACCACAGTGGGATATGGTGACATGTCCCCAAACACCATCCTAGGAAAGTGTGTGGGCACTGTATGCTGCATCTGCGGCGTCCTGGTGATTGCCTTGCCCATTCCCATCATTGTAAACAATTTTGCTGAGTTCTACAAGAACCAGAAGAGGCGTGAAAAAGCAATCAAGAGGCGTGAGACCCTGGAGAAGGCCAAGCGCACTGGCAGCATTGTTGCTGCCAGGGACATCAACCTGAGGGACGACATGGTTCGCAGCATGGAGCTGGTCGACATTGTCAGCGAGCAAGGTAACATCAATGTCACTGCCGGAGGAGGAGGAGGAGGAAGCGTCGGTGGAGAGGCTTCATCCCCCACCAGAGGAGTGACGTTCGCTCCCTCCTCCTCGTCCAAGGGCGGCCGCTACATGCCGGTGTCGCAGAGTGAAAAAATGTCGTAACAACAGACTTGGATAGAACTCAATCATAGCGGAGTGACTAAAACAACAGAACGCGGTTGGAGTGACCGGCAATGAGAGTGTTTAGTGTCGAATTCCCCCTTTTCGAAGAAATAATATCTTGGGAGCAGACGGGCAAAAAAAGAAGAGGGAGAGCATGGACCCTCGACCAAGCTCGTGTCAAACCCGAAATCCTAATCGAACAAAATAGTGTGGTACTTTTAAGCGTTCCTTCGGTTTTTCTTTCTTTTTCGACATTATTTTGACGAAATCGACCTCTTTTATTTTTGGACGATTATTCATGAGTTCACATTTTCTTTTCACCGTATTGTTAGTTCTGACCACAACTAAGCCATTCTATGTAGATATTAAACGAGCATTTTGTTTGAATTAGTTTTTTATTTCTTTTTTTTACAATTTCATAGCTATGGTTTACATTTACGATACGCCCAATCCTTGCCTTATTTTTTAAATTAACAGGACAATGATATCTAGGGTATAGCCAATTCCATTGCTGGTGGGCAATTGAGGATCAACTCCAAGATTCTACGTAGAAACTACTAACCTCATTTTGCGAAGAAAGTCCGCCAAACTTCTTCCTCGCGAGCCCCCCCCCCGTTCTTATCACAGCCCTCTTCCCCCCCAGCCCTCCTTCCCTGCCCCTACCCTTCCCCTCCGCCATCTCTTACCCCACTTTCATAACATTCTTTTCCAATCCCCCCCCTCCTCCTCCCCGCTGCCGTAATAGCCAAAGAAGATCTTAGCTGTTCTCTCCGCGTGGCCGACCAAACGTCGGGGGCGATATCTCTTGGTGCACTGCCTCCCCTCCCCTCATCCCATCCCACATGAGCTCACTTCTCTCCACCCCTTCGTTGCCCGTAGAACCCGAGTTGCTTCTGGTGGTGCTGAGCGAGGACGGCGACGAGGAAGAGGGGGGAGAAGGGGAAGTGGGAAGAGGATTCCCTTCCTCCGCCTCCGTCGGCGGTCAAGAGGAGATCAACAGAAGAGACCAATCTGACGGAAGAGAGGGGGGGAAGGACCGCGGCATCGCAGGGCGAAAGATGATTCACTTCGGGGCAACGACGGTGGAGGGACAAGAGAAGAAGAGTGCCTCGGACATCAAGAAATGGGGGTCCGAAGAGGAAGGAGGAGGAGGAGGTCGGGAAAGAGACGCGATGTCAGAACTGAACCACGCTTCCTTCGTTGACCGTGGCCGAAGTCGCCGTGGCCGGGACCGACGCCTCAGCACCGGCCTCTTGTCCACCCCGTGGCGGAGGGACGAGAGGGATCGGCTGCACTGGGGAGGGGAGGAGCCCAGCTGGTCCTTCTCCGCGACCAGAGAGGCCGTGGGCACCGAAGATCCGGCAGAACTTGCCGCCGCTGCCAGGGAGGAGGAGGAGGAGGGGCGACCCCTGCTGGGAGGGGATTCTCGAGGATCGAATGTCGCGGGAGACTGTGATGGTGGGGTCAGTAGCGCCTTGGCAGCGGCGACGTTTGCGGAATGCCAACAAGGAGATGTTGTTGTTGCCCCTAGCAGAGGGATTGTCGTACCTGAAACTAAATCCGGGGGACCAAGGACGGGGAGGGAAAAGGACCGCGCGGTGGAAAGGGAGATGAGGGAGGAAACTAAGAGGAGGAGGAGTGGAGAGTCTGTTCGCTCCTTCTGCCCACCGTATTGCTGTCACGGCGGTAAGAATCGGGAGATCGAGGAGGGCTCGTACGTCGGGGTAGGTAGGGCCTTTGCCTCCTCGGCCAAGTCCATGTCCGGCGGCTTCTCCCTGCAGTGGGGATCGGCGGCGTCGGCGACAGAGGAGGAGAAGCGTCGGCGGCGGGCGGTGAGGCTGAGGTCGGTCAAGAGGAGGCTAGGGAGGCTGAAGGCGAAGGCCATGTCCGAGGAGAGGCCGATAGTCCTGCCTCCTCCTATGGTGCAGCCTTCATGGCAGCAGAATCAGTTCAGGCGGAGGCCGAAGCGGGCGCGGAGGGTGTTCTTTTCAGTGGACGAGAGGGAGCACCGAGGACTGAGGCCCCCGTTCAAAGTTCCGGAGAGGTTCAGGCAGGTCCTGAGGGACGCCTCTAAAAAGCAGCAGCAACAACAACAACAACAGCAACAATCGAGGAACAGGCGGAAGGTGACGTTCGGCGGGAGCAAGATGCAGCATCAGCAACGACATCAGCTAGATAGTTCGTCAGGTACACTGGCCTCCGCGGTCGCCAGTCGACGTTCGTTGTCACCGTTTTCCTTGGATCGTCGTGAAAACGAAAGAGTGACACCAGCACAATGTCGACTTGGGCGTGAAACAGCGAGCAAAAAAATCCCCCATCCTACACTCCAAGTCCTACCCTTTCTTTGTCTCTACCTCCCAAATCTCCTCTCCTCTGTTCTCTTTTCTGCCTCTGTCTCCCCCCCCCCCCCCCACACACACACACACTTTCTCACGCCAGTCCTCATTTTCTGTCCCTCGCCACCTCTCTCGAGAAATGAATCAATCCTCCCCTTTTCCCCACCTCCCCATACCGCGTCTCCCTGTCGCAAAAGCGACGACGACAAGTCTGCCGAAAGAGAAGAGGCGGCCTGGGCGGAAACAGAAGACTGAGAGAGCGGGTTTAGCACACACACTCACCGCGACACACACAATGCACTCCCAAGGGAGGAACACACCGCAAGCAAGGACACAATGCCGGAGAGAGGAGGGGCGAGGGACGCCTACCCACTTGCGTCGGGAGCAAGAAAGAACTTACTCCCTCGCTCGCTTCCACCATATTCGTAACAACGGCCGCGGTAGCAACGGCGGCGACGACCTCAAACAAAGGCAGCCTCCCCCCCTCCCCCTCCACCGCCCATCCCTTCCCACTTTTTTCCGTGTGTATGCACTCCATAAGTGTGGGTGTTCCCCCCTTCCCCTTCCAAGCCAGCGTGTGTGCGCACCCACAATGTTTGCAGGACTTATTGCCCTCTCCTCCTCCTTCTCAGCCTCCGTCCCAGAGGCGCAGAAGCCGCGGATAGAAGAAAGGGAAAGCGGAAAAAGAGGCCTCCTCGTTCCCTCTCCCTTCCTCCCGCCCACTACAGTAGGTTAAGCACATAAAACCAAGGGAAGATGCCTCCAGAGATGTGTTGCCTTTTCAGATTAGCTCTCTCTCTCTCTCTCTGTCTTTCTCGAGGACAAAATTAACCCTTTTCCTTTCCTGCGGTACGACGCTCTGCAAACAAACAACAAAAGGCAGGTCTGCTGCTTCAACCCATTGTTGAAGAAAGAAGAGGGACTGGCTTCAACAAGTGCAACACCAGGTTGTTTCTCCGCTTGTCGATGGGAAGGAAGAATCTTGGTAATGTTTGGTAGATAATAATTTCAAGCCGCAAAACACGGCTTGACATATCGAGGCAAGTGCCCAGAAGCAAACCAATCCTAGTTGCATTCTTCTCCACGTCCGCCCTAGAACGAAAAGATCGTCGTGTCCGTGTTTTCTGTCCTAGGGAGACTCGACAATATTTGTCTCCAACAGTATAGTTTCCCTAGCATCAAAAAAGAGATGTAGTAGTATACATAAACTAGGTGTGAACGTGCCCTACATACACATGCGGAAGACTTCGAATTTCGATCTCCGAGAAATGGTGCCGTTTTGTTCCGCTAGATCCCTCAGCTAGAATTGTCTCCGAATCGTCAGATCACTTAGAAATCTTGCGTAGGCAATATCGTTTGATCCATACAGTTTTTCTTCACCCTGCGGGTATTTAGTTCTACATGTGTCCGCGTCGACCACCAATGACTACGTACCTGGTACTAACAACAAAGTTACCTTTAGCCTCATCTTCGTCGGTCATACCTACAGTACGAAAAACGAACATGGCGTATCTTAGTACTAATACCTGTGCCGTGTACGTAGATTGTAGTACCAATGAAAGCATGCAGTACCATGCCACAAGTTGAAACGACGTAGATTTAAAACACTTAACATTTCACGTGAACGTCGTACCAACCCGTGTAGCCTAATACAACGACTACTTACCATCCAAATTTTGGACATGCGCAGAACCTTCAAATTGCTTACGTACTTCACGAGTGATCCACACTCAATGTCATTTGGTCTATTACTCCTCCTGTGTCAACCGTCTTTTAGGATACGATGACACTGAAAACACAAAATGTCGTGCATTGAGAAAAATCTACTCTGATCGATGATGCCACATAAAGTTTTTTTCTGCCCCAGCAGTATATGATATCAGAGAAGGTTTTTCTTCAATATCAATGTCTAACAAGGTTCACTAATTTGTTTAAAAAATACTTTTCCGACTTTGTCACCAGAGCATTGCACTAAGCACCAACAAGGAAAAGATGGCCAACAGAGTGATCCTCCAAGCATTCCCTAGATTTTACCTTGATAGTCGCAGAAGCCAGATGTACCGTACTACATGTAAAGTAGATCTGTCCGTCTACGCGCTTTCTCCCGCAAGTCCAACTGTTAATTCCATCCGTGCTTTCCTAGGCCACAACATGTCGGTGATGGGGAGCCAGCTGGAGATCGACATGGACCCCGACGGGGACCTGACGGTCGTGCCCAGGCACCAGGGCCAGACGGGGACGGGGTGCTACAAGCTACACGACCACCAGGTGAGCTACAGAGAGGCAATACAAAGCTTCTTTTAAGCAATTTGCCTCACGCCCTCTACATCGCTTTCTCCCTCACCAAGATCTTCGACCCTCGCGTCGGCCGCATCGGCCCCTTGTACGGCGCCGAGTACCCCGACGAGGACGAGGAGGACGCCAACGACGGCGGCCATGGGGGAGTGGGGGGAGGCGATGGATTTGGCGGCGGCGGCGGCGGCATGGACGGGGGCGCCCCCGGTATGGCGGTCCAGCGGAGGCCCCCGCTGTGGTCCGGCCCCGGTCCCCCGCACCAGCAGACCACACAGCTCGACATACCCGCCCAGGTGTCCAGACAGAAAGTGCTCAAGCAACTCAACTCGCCGTGTCAGAAGTCAATGGTGAGTCTATGATCAGAGCGAATATTTTCCCCTTCCTTGGGCACGTACCCGTTTTCTTATTATTCGTATCATCCGTGCACCACCTTCCATTTCAAAATGTTTCTCTGTACGTACGTACTGTAGCTTCGGATATCATCGTTGCATTTTGCTGAGTGCTTCGGCGCCCATCAGTCTACACCTCCTCCCCCTTCCAGTTTCCAAAAACACCAATTCGTGCAAAATACTTGTGCACACGGATTGTTGTTCAGTCCACCAAAGCACCACCACCCTGGCACTCACAGGCCAGCGGCCATTTCCTTACAAGGGCACCCATTGAAAACCATCACACTACCATTGTCATTTGTGATAGTGGCTGTACCGGTACAAGTAGCTGTACATGAGGCTATGCCAAATGAGTCCTCATGCACTTAGGAAATTTGTAAGTTGTACAAAATGTAGCTTGATAGTAGAGTTGTGCAATGTGCAGTAGTATGAACATGTATAATAGAGAGCAACTTCAGGAAGACAAAAAATACGGCTAAAATACACACCCATTCAAGAACCAAGAACAGCTTTGTGCAAACCTCTGTGGTGTTTAACACATCGCGACAAGGTGAGGACCAAACACCAACACACAACACACAACAGTCAATGAAAATATCCCCAAACGGCCCATAACCTTTTAGTGCTGGGAAACTTCAGTTACGGCTATAAATAAAAACCAATTGCCTGAAAAAAGTCCAGTCCTGCAACTTTTAAAAGTCAAAGAACTCAGAATCATTCCTTTTCCCCTCCCCATTTCAAAGTCCTCTTTAGGGTTGACCAACATGTGTCCAATTTTTAAGCCTCATCTTCCAGTTCCCCTACGACTCCCCTCCCCCGACAAGCTAGCATGCAGCATTACTATACTACTGCGAATACCGCACTCATGCCATCGCCGGAAGGGGAGAGGGAGGACCGCCACATGCCGCACTTGCACGAAAAAGGCAAGACGGGAAGGGGGAAAGCAAGTAGCATGAGGGGGGGATGAGGGAAGGCGGAGAGGGTCCAGCGGGGAGGACGAGGACGAGAAGAGTGAAAACCGTTCACATGTCCCCTCCTCCTCCTCTCCTCCCCCGTCCTGAATAATTCAGGAGGAAATGGCGTCCCCGTCCTAGCCCTCCCCTCCCCTCTCAACCAACCTACTTGGCGCAAAGGCAATAGCCGGCAAGACCACTTTCCTTCAATGAAACCTCCTCCCCTTTCACCCGCCCCCCAGCCCCTCTGCTGACAACGGCGAAACCCGATAAATTGAAGTTGGGCCGCCGCCGCCGCCGCGCCCTCGACTTTGGCCAGTGCTACAGCACGGTTAGTATATGATGATGATGAGTGCCTCGCGGCCTGGACAATTTGGGCCCAGGCCGACGTATCAATGGGGGGCACAACTGCCCATTTTCATTCCTCACGCTGGTTTGACTCTGTCCTGCTCCCCGCTAGCTTGTGGGAGTAGTCATTTTTGTCTCTATGTGAATTCAGCAGAAATTGGACCCTCACGTTCGAAACAATCGAAAATGGAGTTAGTCCCCCCCACTTTTGGCCCTCCAACAGTAAGTTGTGAACGTTCGTACATAGAACCTAGTCATCACACGATTGCAAGCATAGCCAAAGCAATGAAACATACTTGTATTCAGGGCCCTCAAGGGCGAAGAACATGGTCAGAGAGGATGAATTCGCACAGAAAACGGTGTTGATTTCAACGGCCTTTTCGATAAAGGGAATAGAAAGAATTGTCTTTCCTTCCGGACAAATATTTATGTAGTGTCACACTAAGACACTGATCAGTATGTCCCTTTTAAAAGAAATATTTCTTTAAAACTTGTCGGGCAAAAATGAATCACAATACATAGGTTGGATGCTGTTCATAGTGGTAAAGATGTTGTTAAGCACATATCGGATTGCCGAATGATGCGACACTGATTTTACCACGCCTTATACCGTACAATACAAGTCTCGCAACAGTTTTCCCATTTTTCGCTTCATCTCCTCCTTGAGATCTGTCTCTTTATCTCTATCTCACGCTCACATGTACGCATCCTATGACAAAAAAGCTCTCTCGGACAGGCGTGACGGTATATGTGACCCCATCCCCCCTAGCCTCGAGGTGAAAAAAAGTCGACCTTTTTTCTTGCAGTTCGACCTTCTATCTTTTGCCTCTGCGAGCACCATCTTTTCTACAAACTTTTTCAAAGTATGTTGAATACAGTTCTTGCACATGCAACGACATTTCCAGAAATTGAGACAAAAACTGGCAAGAAGAGACAACTTTTGGCAAAGGTTTTACTTCGGACAGGGCACTATGTGGGACAGTTTTTTACGCGGTACGTCATATTCTTATTTGGCAGCGCAGCGATCAAGGTTCCCACATATTATTTGTAATACGTACACATAAGAATTGTTCTATTTTTACAATTCAGTATGATTTGTCTTGCCTTTTCCATACCCGCCACTTTTTAGAGGCGACGTACCTAGTGTACCGTAGTATGTATCATCCCTAACTTATACACAACTGCCTGGCTCAGACACAAACAAACATTTGATTCAAAAATTCCCTCCCATATACCTAGGTATATTATGTCATAAAAGCCAGCTAAATTTTAGAGGTTTCTTACAGCCCAATAGGTCTATTTTGTGTTGAACAGTTCCTAGTTCCAGCATTTCCCATAGATATTCATCAACCAACCTCCCACTCCCATACGTACTTTTTCTCAAACCAGAAGACACTTTCCATACCTCCTTTTTCATCGCAGCATGCTCTCTCCACACGATACTACTACTACGTACAACTACTGCTACATTTTTCTTATTTACTTTCAAATTTCGGAAAAACGTAGTATTTATATTGCTTTTCCCCATACGGATAATTGCTTTGAAATTTCGAAGAGCAAGAGAAACTGCGCGACTCTCAACATTGCCTATAGGGTCCGTACCTTCCGCCGCTGAAACACTCAGTCTGGGTTCTGTCCAAAATTGATCGTCGAGGAGGGCAATGTAGAAGTACAGTAGGCGAAAATTGCTGGTTTGACCTTAATATCCATGACATAGCTGACTGACAATGAAACCTAGCATAATCACACTAAATTGTACTTGTTTGTCTTGCCAACCTAACAAGTAACCCAAATATGCTTTTCAAAAACCACAAAACTAATGAAACAGAGATATCTGTTAGCAAAAGAGCAGCGGAATTTCTTTCCGTTGGCAAAACACTATCGTTATCACCCATCCCTATCTCTATCTTTGACTAGTAATATTAAATTGTAACAACAAAGAAAAGTCCAGGTTAGGAGGAGATTACGTAAAAGGCAAGACAAATCTCTGTAAAAATGTTACCTTTTTTAGACGCAGAATACAATGTGTGCGTAAAAAGCTGCACCACAGTTTTGCCTTAAAACGCATTTTTTGAAAAAATCACGCGCCTTTTTGTCCAGCTCCTAGAGAGAGTTTCACAGTCAGTCTGTTTCATGGATATTATAACTCGCCAAACCTGCAATTTCAGGATCGCATTGTCGCTCTCTCCCCTCCTCCCCCCACGAGCACGACGGCGGCAGCAGCGCCGCCCAAAGCAACTCCAGCAGATGTGATGGCGGCAACCCCGTCGGCGGCGGCCCCGCCCCCGTTCCTCACCCACCAGCGGCTCCCGTCCTTCCTCACCTCCTCCCCGTCCCTCCAGTCGAGCCCCTCCCCTCCCAAGGCCATCCTCCCACCGCTCCCAGTCACCAACAGCGTCGTCGCCAGCAATGGCGGCGATCCCAACCCCGGATCCGTCCCTAACATGAGCGGCGGCGGCGACCAGCGGCACCACCCGCACCAGCACCTCCTCGGCGGCCGCCCCATGGCTGCCCACCCTAGCCACCGGAGGAGGTCCTCCTCCCCCGCCGTGTCCCCCTCCAAGGCTCCCTCCTCCGTCGAGGACGAGATCCCACTAGACCAGAACTCCAAGAATGCCGCACCAAAATAATCCCTCTAAAAGAAACCTCCCCAGTCTTGTTTTTACGCACATTTCCCCGCTTCACTTTGCCTGTGGCCTAACGCAAGGACAGCCCTCCGCCGCCGAAACCACCTACCTGAGCTCAAGAGACGACCCTGATGGCGAAGACGGAGACCTAGAAAGAAGAGCCCGCAGCACACCACCACACCACCAAAACAAACCACTTCCTGCACGATCCCTATAACCCCACCTGCCTACAGAACACACACATGCGTCGCCCCCCACCTCCTTTTCCCCTCCGCGACTGAAGAGTTTGATAAGGTCACTCAATCTTGGCACGAGAAGGTGGAGGGGAAAATGGGAAGAAAAGAAAGAGGAAAATGGAAAAATGGGACAGGGAAAGAAGTCAGCCACGGAGTCGGGGGGAAAGCAAGGGAAACAAAAAGTCTCTCAACCCGCCTAATCCCGCCCAGGTGAGTCAGAGTGCTTTACGGTACAAAACAAAAAGAAGCTATATGCTGGCTTTGGAGTGCTTTCCCCTCCTCCTCGATCCCCATTCGCAGTTACAACGCAGTTTGTGGGGGACCAAAAAAAAGTACAGCATTGAGTTGTCGATATGGTTATTGCTTTGGCCCCAGCTCACCGATCTAATGAGATATACGCTTCCATTAACAGCGAGTAACTCAGCATTTCTTCCTGCGTCCGAAAAGCAGCTTGTCGCTAAAGCCACTTGAGTGGGCAGAGGGTGGTTGGACTTTGCTCCATTGCGAAGCTAATAATACTAACGCCTTCTTGCTTCAGCAGTATAGCTCAGGCTTAATAAAAATATCGGCTTCAAGCCACACCCATCATGACACCCATAGTTTCTTTATCCCCGTATAAAGACACAATACCCAACAACTGACACAAATAACAGAACCTCCTTATTTCCGATCTCGTACTAGCATCGTAAGCATAACCCAAGCAACCAGTCCTCATGCAACAACTCTAAGCAC
>JAAUXV010131577.1_pt1 | contig 11014 bp, 18 predicted proteins | sample 7278181 | NCBI WGS metagenome assembly JAAUXV01 (sample SAMN14350114, study PRJNA611818) | marine sediment metagenome | isolation source: surface marine sediment (2.1m) | place: French Polynesia: Moorea | collected 2018-08
CCCCCCCCCCCCCCCCCCCCCCCCCCCCGAATGGGGAAGAAAAATGTCCTCAATGCCGAGGGACACAATGACTTTAGCGGTATCACAAATGCAAGTCGTCTTTCTCCGGCCACACCCAACTGCATGAGGCAAAAGAAACATTGACCAATAGGGTTTATATATTCAAGGGGGGAAGTGGGGGGACAGTGTCTTTTTTTCCTTAACAGAAGCTCGGACGAACTGGACCAGCGAAACACGACGACGACCACCACGGCATACCGTACCACACCATACACAGCACATGGGCCTTCGCGATTTTTTCTCAAACCCAAGGAAAACAATGAACTCATATACTCGCGCGATATATACTACGTACATAAAAAACAGACGTTCCTCCTTTTTAACCCTTTCGTTTCGAAACAAGCAGTCTCTTTTTTCCTTCTTCCTTTTTACGGTAAAACTAACTCGATTTTTTCGCTTTTGTATCAGAAATTCATCTAGGATCAATCATGACCAGCACGGATTTCACTAGACTCTTTTAAAGGGGCGTGACAATTAAATAATAGAGGGGGGAAGAGGGGAGACGATAGGTAGTAGTACTGTATGGGTATGGGTGCAAGTCTGTCTTTGTGTGTGTTTTGGGGGAGGGGGAATGTGGGCGCAGGTCAAAGGTTTTTTCATCCTCGATTCCCTTCCTGTTCACAGGAAAAAAATTCTTGCGCTCGGCGCATTTTTCTTCGAAATTTCCTTTGTGTGCGCGGCTCCTGCCGTCTCATAACGATTTCCCCCAATTGTTTCTTTTCCAAGCGCTGATCACTTAAAGGGGTTCGTATGCATCGCCTTGTCGCCTTTGCCCTCAAAATGAACTGATGAGAAAGCATCGGGGTTTGGTTTTTTGGTTGTTGGGAGGTGGTGGTAGGTACGGTGCCAACATGCGTTTTTTTTCTTCCAAACTGCGGGGAAAGGGAATTGCTCCTTCATTTTTTGTTCCTTTTTTTTTTGTTCGATCTACACCTCTCCATCAAACTTGCACAGTGTACGTACGTACATCTTCAGGTAGGGGGAGGGACGTACAATACCGTATGTACCACCGAAGCAGCGATAACGGGGGAAAACACGCGTGACCACAGTGATCTTCTGCGCCTCTTCTCTTCGACCAAGGATCGATTTGACTCGATACAGTTCTGACCTGACGTACCGCCGTATAGCCTTGGAACAGCATAGTAACGCTGTACGGAAAAAAACAGGAAAGTTTGATCCTTTCTTTTCTCCGTAAAGTGTACGGCGGCGGCGGCGGGAGCGGGGAGGGAGGGAAGTCCGCACACATGGAATCTTAATGCTCCCGCCCTGGGATCGAGATCAATTGAATAGGAAATGGGCTTGCTTTCTCTCCCTCCCACCTCCTTCCTGCGTATGCATGGGATATATATCGACTTGGGATAGGGTTATACACAGGTGTTTTGTAGCGTCGATCAGTCCTCCCGTCATCATCATCATTACCACTGCTACACACAAAACACGAATTAATCCAATTGGGAACGATCTTGTTGCCATGGCTTGCACGAGGCTCGGCGAGAAAAGGGATGGGATCGGGGTCCCGCGTAACGAGATTTGACCTCATTCTTCTTCGCTCTTCTCTTTCCCCCCCTCAATTGTCCGACCATGCCTTGATCTGGTGTTCGTTCCCATTCAGGTCACTTTTCTTCATCATCGTGGGAGAGGGCAACCTTGGCTTAAAAGGCAATTCCCTACTTCCTCTCCAAACAGGATCCGGAGGTGCAATTGCCAATCATCATTGCCGTGTCCTTATCCTGCCTGTACTCCTGCGCAGACTAGTTGGTGTGAGTGACCTGCTGTTGTAGCTGCTGCTGCTCCTGCAACTGCTCCTGCAGGTGCTGCTGCTGCTGCTGCAGGGAAGCCAGCCCGAGAGGAACTGCTGGAGGAGGAGGAGGCGGCAGGAACAGCGCCCCTGTGGAAGCGGCGTGCGCAGGCGGAGGCTGTTGCTGTTGCTGCGGGGGATGCTGGTCGACGGAGAGGCTGGCCATGTTGGCGCTGAGGGCCTCGTTCTCCTCCCTGCCCCTCTCCCAGGCCTCCAGGTGGGAGAGCAGCACCGACTCGGTGCTCTTCCTCAGCAGGTCCCAGTAGGGCGTGTGGATGGCCAGCGTCTTCTGCAGCGTCTCCACCGCCGCCGCGCACGGCCGCCTCGCCAGCTCCGCTTCCTCGATCTTCTCGATGGGCAGTCCCAGGAGTGCCCGCACGCACTGGTCCGACGCCTCGGCCAGCACCTCCAAGTTGAACCCCCCCTCCAGCGCGAGCACCACGCGCCCGCGGGCGAGCTGCCGCAGCTGGTGCGTCATGTAGGCGAAGCAGGCGGTGGAGACGAGGTACCCGCCGATCGGGTGCGGGTGGCCGCGGGCGGCGTCGAAGCCGGCGGAGACCAGCACCAGGTCCGGGTCGAAGGCGCGCGCAACCGGCATCACCACGGCGCGGAAGGCCGCCAGGTATTCGGCGTCGCCCATGGGCGGCTCCAGCCCGCCGGCCCAGGCCACGTTCACGTTGAAGCCGAGCCCGGGGCCGGAGCCGCACTCCACGGGGCCGCCCGTGCCGGGGTAGAAGTTGCCGTGGTCGTGGCGGTGCAGGGAGATGTAAAGGACGCGAGGGTCGTCGTAGAACTCCTTCTGCGTGCCGTTGCCGTGGTGGATGGCCCAGTCCAGGATGAGGATCCTTCTCATTGGACTTCCCGCTCCTCCCATCCCCCCTCCTCCTCCTCCCCCGACTGTTCCTGACAGGATGGAAGATGGACTGCTGCTGTCCCTTGGGAGAGGCCCTCCCGGCGGAGGAACCGGGGCGGGCATGTTGAGGAGCTGCCTGGCCGCGATGGCGACGGCGTTGAAGTAGCAGAACCCCATCGCTTCCTCCCTCTCCGCGTGGTGGCCGGGAGGGCGGATCAGGGCGAAGCCATTCTTCAGCTCCCCCTTGGCAACCTGTAAAGATTTGGCGGTCGTTCATTATCGGTCTGCGGTTGGCAACATCAAGCAATCTTGTCGTACGGTCGAATATTCAATTTCCTATGCTCCTTTTTTCGGCCAAATTTTAGGAAAAGGCGTGTAGGAAAGGCCTTGATCTTGCTGTGAAGGTATTGTTCGCGGATAAAAAACCACCCTGTTTCATTGGTAACCGATAAATGTGGGACTTGGATTTTCATGCCATTAGCTCCAGGAAGATTCCTTTCTTCCTACTACACAGAAGAAATATCGGCCACAGGGGTTTCTTACAAGAGTAGCAAAGTTAGGGTAGATAGATGCCTGCATATTCGACGGACAGAGAGATACTGGGGTGTCGGAAACAATGTGCACGCTTACAAAATGAAGCCTCAAAGTCACATTTTTGCAAAGTTGCAATAAAACTCTCTACCGACCGCTGGCTAAAGGTCTCATGCACCCCATGAAACCATAAAAATAATTTGAAGTTGTTAAATAAGATCATGGGAGGGATCGCCCCACAAAAAAGAGCTTAAAAAGTCGAAAATTGAGGTAAAAAGGCCGTTTTTAACAATAGAAAAATATTGGGTTTGGCCAAGTTTGGTTTTTTCTCTTTACCGACCGCTGAGTAAAGGTCTTGTCATTCAAGGAAAAAAGGAAATTTTGAAAATTATTTTAAATTAAGCTCACAGGAGGGATCGCTCCAAAGCATGTGCACATTGATCCCGACATGCCTGTATTTTCTGAAAGCTTACTAGAAAACTGTATACCTTTTGAGAGAGCTCCACCAGAGTCCCGACCGCCGTTCGAACGGCATTGGGCGTCTCGATCTCGTTCCAGTACGTGTCCGCGTCGACCCCAGTCCCCCCGCACTCGAGCTGGCAGAATTTCCCCATCTTGGATCCGGTTCCTCCTCCTCCGCCCGCCACACCACTTCCTCCTGCAGCGGCGGCGGCAGAGGAGGCGTCTGTTCCTCCCGTTCCTGTGACGTTGCACCTGTTCACCATATCGGTGCCGTAGACGAGGGTGTGCGTCTCCGAGTGGCAGGACCGGATCTCCTCCAGCGTGGCCCGGCGGGCCACCCGCACGCAGCGGTCGGCCAGCCCGGCGTCCACCAGCCGGTTCCATATGGCCAGCACGCGGGACGGGTTCTCCGGGTGGATGGCGTCGCCGCCGCACGCGCAGTGGTGGCGCTGCATCTGGGGGTCGTAGCCCAGGCCGGTGCGCTCGCTGCTGGAGAAGGCGGCGGCGGCCGAGGCGGCGGCCGCGTTGGCCAGGCCGAGGTCGAGCGGCTGGCGGGGAAGGAGCTTGGTGACGTAGTCGCTGGAGATGGAGCCCCCGGAGGAGGCCACCTCGCTCAGGACGAGCGGAGAGAGCCCCGACGGGCCGAGGCGGGCGGTGAAGGACGGGGGCAGGGAGCTGACGACGGAGGACGAGGGGGTGGAGCCGCAGGAGCCGCTGCTCTCCGTGCCGAAGGAGCCGGAGCGGGAGCCGGAGGTGGAGTGGGGCTGCTGCAGGCCCAGCTGCTGCGAGGGGTCCGTCACGTCCAGGCCAGAGTCGACCTCCATGGAATCCGCCGACTGCTTGTTGGAACAGGTGGAGGAGGACGGCAGCTGCTCCTCCTCCATCACCTCCTCGATGGGCCTGATCATGAGGCGCTCCCTGCTGGCCGAGATCTGCTTCTGCATGAAGTAGAGCTGTTCTTCGTCCAGCGACTTGCGGGCTCCTCCCGCAGCAGCTTGCTGCTGGCTCTCCTGCTTGGTCTTCTCGATCAGGTGCTTGCGGAGAGGCAGGATGGCCGAAGACTTGGAGCGGCGGACGATCATGGCGCCGTGGTGGGGAGCGGGTCTGTGAGGAGAGGCAGGAATTTATTTTTCGTATAGCGTGAGGTATTAAAAGAGGCAGTATGATAGAACAGTAGCAAAAACATCATCAACAGCAGCACAAATGGAACAATAGCAACAGCAGCAACAGCAACAGGTAGAACAATAGCAACAACACCAACATCAGAAACAGCAGCAGCAGCAGACATAGCAATAACAACAGCAGCAACACACACACACACACAGCGGGTCTGTGAGGAGAAGCAGGAATTGAGTTTTGTATAACAGTAGCAAAAACATCAACAACAGCAGCAGCAAATGGAACAATATCAACAACAGCAACGGCAGCAGGTAGAACAATAGCAACAACTTCAACATCAGCAACAACAAGCAGCAGACAGAGCAATAACAACAGCTATAGCAGCAGTACCTATAGCATGAAATGTGGAAGCAAAAACGCAACGTACAAATATAACTCGGAAAAAAATGAGAAAAAAAGACATGGTACTCTTTAACCAGTTCTCCGAAATCCGATAATTACGAACCTGTTGGCATTGGTAGATATGTGAGGTGGGGGTGATTTTCTTTTGAAGAGTCCCTCCTTGCCGGCCAGCCTGCTGACGGCCGAGGGAATGTTGGGGAGGGACTTGCTGTTGACGGCGGAGGAGGCGAGGTCGGCGCTGTCCAGCGACCGCTGCAGAGGACCCTTGGCCAGTGGCGGGGCACGACCGCTGAGAAGCGCCCGTCTTTTCGCCTCCGCCAAAACGGCCTGCGGCGAAGACGGAGACGATCCCTGCGACGATGCCGCCGCCGCAGCAGCAGCAGCAGCTACTGCCGCCGCCGCCGTGGAGTGCCTCAGCCCCGCCAGCTCCATGGGCGAGCTCAGCTCCACCGGAGGCGACGAATTGGTGCTCTTGACAGACTCGGCCGGCGAGGATGTGGAGTTGGGGACCACCACGTTGCCCACCGCCGACGTCTCCGGGATGGACGGCGGGTGGGAGCCCCTGCTGTAGGGGCCGGCGCCGTGCGCTCCACCGCCAGCACGGAGACGGGGGCTCTTCATCTTGAGGAGGTTGGACTCGGAGGCCGTCTTGCGGAGGATGGGCTGAGACGGGGGCACGGCCGTGGGTACCAGCTTGAGATTGCCCATAGAGGCTGCGGAGGCAGCCGCTTCCTTCCTCTTCTTCTGAAGCACGAACTCCTGAAGGTGCCTCTTGACCTCCGGGGAGGCCACCGCGCTCTGGTCATGTCGGCTCTTCTGCTTCAAAAGTTCTAGCCGAAGCTTTTCTTGCCGGTCAAGGTCGGGTCCGGCCACCGGAGCTGCCGCCGACATAGTTGCTGGAGCTGCAGCGGAACCTGCACTGGAGACCTCTTGGTCGTCTTTGGCCTTCTTCAGGGCCTGAAAAGGACAAGTGTGAAAATTGTATAGCACAGAACGAAAGCGCTCGAGTGGTATACATTGGTACAGAGAGAGCTCATCGAGAGGAAGAAAAGGAAAGGGACGAGGGCCGGCTATTTTTAGATCCTCTGGCCTCCTTTCCCTGCAATGGTTGGTAAAGTGGTAGAGAAGAGAAAGCGAGGAAGACGACAGAGCTAGAAGAACACGCAGCCTTCACAGAGAAGTAGAAAGGCTGGAAGCTCTGCCAGAGCAAAAAGGCGAGGCTTCCACGAGGCTTCATTGTGCTTGCTTCAACATACTGTGTACTACGAAAATATATGTCTACCACAGCAAACCAATGCATCTATGGAAGTCGATGCGCAAGTTTTTATTGGTCACACATTTTGCTACAAAAACGGGCTCACCAGGCCCTTCTCGCGAACAGTACGTATTTCCCCCTAGCGTTTTTGCCGCCGTTGTTCTTTTTCGTATTCTCGCTCTTTCCTATCCAGTTTCTCGCTTGGCGTCTGAAAGGTTCGTCCTCCGTGCTTTTTCCCGGGAGGGGGAGATCCCACGAGAGAATGCTTCTTCTTCCTTTGCATCGCGAAAGGATTTCTCCCACCTTCCAATCCGAAGGAATGGATACAGGCAAACAGGCTCAAGATGAGGATGACTACGAAGTCGATGAAAATCCAAAGAACATTGTTGACCAGGTAAAAGTCAGCCTTGTCGACGCTGTCCACTCCTGTGGCGCGCCGAAATGCGTCAAAGTCATCATTGTACAGGCTGGACAGGGTGGCGGCGTCTTGAGCATCGATGACCAGCAGCCCAACTCCTGTCCCCATGACTGTGGCAGCGGCTAGGATCACTCCGAGCCAGTTCTGCTGGTGCGTGGAGACCGCCAGCACCACCAGAGAGAAGAGCAGCAGGAACTCCATGACGTAGAAGGCCTGCGGCGTGCTTCCACTGCCTCCCAGGTACCCGTGAGCAGTGACGGCCCGATTCGACTTCATGTCGGAGAGGTGGGAGGCCGCGGAGAAGGCAGCCAGGTAGAATATGACGAACTGGAAGGAGGCCTTGTTGGAGACGCGCCGAGCTCTGGACCCGGCCAGGGGCTTGACCGAGTCCAGAGCCTTCTGCTCTTCCAGCCACTCCGAGAGCGTTACGCCCTCCCTCCGGTCGTTGACGAACATGGCCGGCTCGTCAGAGTGCACCGAGGGAGAGCCCTCCGCTAGTCGCTGTAGGACCCTGGATGTGGCGTCACCCTCCTCCTCCTCCTCTTCCTCCTCCTCATGCTCCTCTGCCTCTTGCGCATGGTGCTGCTGGTACTGCTCCTGGTGATGCGGTTGCTGTTGATGCGGATGATGCGGTTGCTGCTGATGGTGCTGCTGAACGGGGGCGGCCGCAGCGGCGTTGAGGGAGAGAGGCAGGAGGCTGCTTGAGGAGATGCGACGGGTGACGGCAAAGGAAGGGTAGATGGCATGGATGTAGGCCCGGGGAACGTCGTTGGGGAAGGAGGGTCTAGCACTTCGATCCACGCCGGGAGAGAGACCATGAGACCGTCGCAATTTTTTCATCTTTCGCGCAATACTGCGTTTCCCTTACTAATAGTGCCAAAAAAAAAGTTAAGGAAGAACTATTCAAAATTCAAATTTGAATTTGAATCGGGCATGCTGTGGTTTGATGCAAAACACATTTTCATTTGCAAAGATGCTAATTGGGGAGACGAGACTTACGTAGGAACGGATATTTCGTTCCCGCAGTTTTCCTTCTCGTAATGTGAAAACGAGTAAAATGCATTTTCCGTACAATACTAAAGAACCACACAAGTCCCAACGTCGTACATTCAGTATGTCTTTTTCTTACCTGTTGACTAAGGATGACAGTGAGTTGCTTTTCGTGTTCTGCCTGCATCAGCTCCCTGTTCCTTTGCTGAATATGGTGCTCAAGGATCTGCCGCTGCAGTATCTGTTGCTGCTTAAGCTGCAACATCTGATGCTGAAGGGCCACATCCTGAAGTAGCGGCCGCGCGGCAGGCAAACCCCCGGGCATGTTGCTGTTGGAGGCCGCCGACGCCACAGCCGCCGCCGCAGCCAGTTGCTGCGCCATCAGGAGTCGCGGCTGTTCTAGGAAGACGGCTGGGTCGACGGTGCCGGCAGCGGCAGCCGCGGCGGCAGCGGCAGCCGCGGTAAGACCGTTTACGGCGCTGGCGGCGGAAGCCGGAGCGGCTGTAGCCGCGTCCATCGGAAGCGCCGTCGCGGCCTGTGTGGTGGCCGCGGCGGCGGCGGTCACCTCTGCCGCCTCCTCGGGTATTTTCATCATCGTGGAGGCAACAGCGTCGGCGTCAGAGGGAGGAAAACCACCATGGATTGGATGTGCCAGAAACGTCGCCTCTGCGTACGTACGTTAGTACGAGTGGAATTTCTTTTCCGCCTTTGGCGAGATCGTATGTAGAAGTCAGTCTTCTGCTTCCTCTCTCTCCTCTTTAGGAGGGGCTCGATTGCCTTGACGTCACTCCCCAAGTAGAAACGAGAGGAGGAGGAGCGGGGCGTCGAATGGGCGGGGGGCAAAAACACAAACAGGCCGATTACACATCACCAGGGACGGACGCCGCCACACACATGAGTGGGGAGGAGGAGAACGAGGAGGAGGCTCTCCTTCTCGTCACAACAAAATTCTCCTCCGGCAGCTGCCTCCGCCCGTCGGTCTAATCGCACCCGCGTCCAGAGCCCACTTGCGATATGACCTCTCCTCCCTCTTTGCCCCTCCTCTCACTCTCTGTCAATCCGCGGCGAAGGTGGGATACGATGGGTGTGCTGGGTGGGGGACCGACCGACCGGCCGGCCGCGAATTCGTTAATCCTCCTCTCCTCTATTTCTCACACACCCGCTGTCAATTTCTCATTGTCATCCGGCGGCGACGACGACGGTTTCGCAACTTTTTTTGATCCAGCTCAAGCGGCCGGACAAGAGTTCGCTCGCTTCTTCTATCCCCGGCCGCAAGGCATTTGCGGCGCAAAAATCGCGGCCCTGTTCGCTTCTCCTGAGGCGCAATTCCTATCTACGACGAGAGATCTTCCCTTATAACTTGAGTCCAGATCGTCAAGGGTTATTTTTGGATACCCCGCAGCCGTCTCCTTTGGGGAAAACGAGGAGGGGGGAAGTCCTTCAAACTTTATTTGGAGGAGAGGACGGGCTGGCGATGAGAGTGATGAGGGAAGCAGGTCCCTTCCCCCCACCTGACTTTCTATGCACCTCGGATATTGGAAGGAGGAAGGGAGGGAGGAAAAGGAAAAGCAGTGCGGCTTCAATGTCTTCTTTTTTTCAGGCGGTGTACTACTGTGCACACAGGAACGGGAGCGTCCCCAGCCTCCTCCGCCGGTGGAGGAGGAGGAGGAGGAGGGAAGAAGCGGGCACTTGTCCGTAAATATTTGCAGTCTGAATCCGGTCGCTTTCTTCGGCCAGACAGCGGCGGGGAACGAAGCGGGAAGAGGAGAGCAGCACACACACACTTGCCTTCGCCGAGGAGAAGAGGAAAATTTCCGTTCCCTCTTCCTACTATACTTCTAATGGGCAATTCTTCTTCTGCGCAGCAATTGCCGCAAAAAAGAGAGGCCGAGGAATGCAAATGGCCCTTTCTTCTTCTTTCCTCCGTCCTCTATAGTCCAGGATTGAAGGAGGAGGAGGAGGAGGGAGGGTCCTCTCGCTCTGAAGGTGTCGTCGTCGTCCGGCTGTCCCTTCTGCCTCAACTCTTTTCCCCCTTCTACCGTCCTTTCGTGTTCCTCCTTATTCCTCCTCTCTCCCCTTTCTGGAATAGGGCCCCCCTGCCGCGACCGACAGTCAAAAAAGAGGAGGAAAGGGGTTGTAGTATACAGTGAAAGCAAGATTATTCCTCCCCCCTGCCCTTTGGAGCTCTTTTTTCCCTCCTCCAGCGCCACAATTCTTCACTCCTTGTCTCTGCGACGACGCGAAAAGCCTTTTCCGCTCTTCTTTATCTCCTTCTTCTCGGAGAAGATTTTTTTTTGACCGACTTTGGAACGTACGATCGGTCGTATTCACCAGAGCACCATGAACGCACGCAAAGTGAGAAACCTGCTCTATTCCTATACTCCTCCTGTTCTTTTCCCTCAGCGATTTGTATCGCTTTTTTTCCGGCTTCGTCTCTTTTCTACCCCACCACCAAGACCAGTTCGGTACTTGCGTGATGTGGGCCTCTCTCTCGATCCGACTGAGGCAGTTTCTCCGCTTGCTTGCTTGCTGTGCTTTTTTACACTTGTTTTTGCGCAGACCGTGTGTGTTTGTCAGTGTCGCCGCCCCCGTTCTCGCCGACGCCGCCTCCGGCCCATATCGCGATACGACACCCGCGTCCGCACACACACGGACGAACGACGACGCTGCCTCCGTCCGTCCGCTCCTCTCCCAGCAGACAGCGGCAGTCGACTGCTTTTGCAGGGGGAGCTGCGTTCGTCCGTCCCTCTGCATGTGGAGGTGGAGGAGGAGGAGGGAGAGAAGCGCAAAGAGCCTATAGCACAGAAAGGAATGGGGAAGAGAACAGGGGAGGGAGGGAGGTTGAAAAAGGAGGAGGCCTCGCCTTGCTTGCAGAGTGGAGCGGAGGCCGCCTCCGCCGTTCCGAGAGGCAGCAGCGGCGGTGGGGAGGGCGAAAGAGTGAGTGTACCGCGGAGCGCGGGGGAGTAGAAGGAAGAAAGGAGGCTTTTTGCTGGGAAAAGAAGAGGGAAAGGAAAAAAGAGGCCTTTCTCCTCCTACTCCTTCCCCTCCTCGTTGTCTGACTGTAGACTCCGTTACAGGAACAGCCGTAAGTAAGCGTAGGCCACGTATGGATTATATCGGAAGGAG
>JAAUXV010178000.1_pt1 | contig 11013 bp, 15 predicted proteins | sample 7278181 | NCBI WGS metagenome assembly JAAUXV01 (sample SAMN14350114, study PRJNA611818) | marine sediment metagenome | isolation source: surface marine sediment (2.1m) | place: French Polynesia: Moorea | collected 2018-08
CACGCGGCTGATGAGGGAGCAGCTGGCCAAGGAAACCGGGCTGCCGATGCGGGTGATCCAGGTGTGGTTCCAGAACAAGAGGAGCAAGGAGAAGCGGATGCACCAGATGCGCTTCATGGCCCGGGCGCCATTCCTCCCTCCCAACGCCAGGCGGTTCCCCGGGGGAGACCCGAGGTTCTGTTTCCCGCCCAACGCCATGCCATTCCCGGACTACGGCTTCCCTCCCGACTGCGGCCCCTACGGACCTGGGGGACCCGGCGGTCCTCCGCCGCCCTTCATGCCGCACCCGCCGCCGCCCGGCGGATTCCTGCCCCCTCCCCCCGGAGCGGCCCCGTCCGCCGACCAGCCCCTGGGCATGGCAGGACCAGGGTTCAACCCTTCTCCGCCCCTCCAGAAGCAGACCGAGGACGGATCTTCCCCGCTCCACTCCTTCCCCTCGCCGCCGCCTCAAAATCAAGATTTCCAGACGCCCCCTCCTCCTTCGTCGAACGGCGGAGGAAACGCGGCTCCGGGCAGCGAAGGCTCCACTCCGATTTCTTCGTCCTCCTCCTCGTCCACCACCTCCTTGGCTGCGGCCGCGGCGGCGACGACGCTGCAACCCAACGAGCAGTGCTACCCTTCGCCGCCGCTCTCTTCGGAGTTCAACACCCCTCCGGCCAGCACCGCCATCAGTCAAGGTCTAAGTTCCTGAGGAATGGAGGAGGAAGAAGAACTATTTAAGACACTTCTATTACCAACACTACGATGAAAGATGGTTGTGCAGCCCAATTCTTTTTGTGCGCAGAGCCCATCATGCCATATGAAACTCTGTGATAACTGAGACACACCACGCGTACCCGACTATAGGCAAAAAAGTGAAGATGTTGACTGAAAACAAATTTGAAATTGTATTTTTTTGTCCCAAAGCAAGCAAGCAAACTATCGAATTCACCAATGGAAGAAACTTTTACAAATAGATGTGAACTTTTCCTTTTAATCTCTTTCTCGTTCCGTCACGGTCTGCAGTTCCCATAAATGGAAAAAAAGATGAACCTATTTGTTATTGCTACAAAGGAAAGGCCACCCCCTTCCCCTCCCCCAACCACCTAACGACACCTGACACAGACATTATACGCGCGAATTTATCACTTCTCCTCCCCACTACCCTCCCATCAAGCCAATGTGAGTGTGTCTACACAACAACAAGCATATATAGGAAAGAGGAAGCTAAATGGGTATAACAAAAAGCCAATAAAAAAGAGAGGGAGAACACTGATGATCCCGCCACCTGAAAAAAAAGCTAACGGAAACAGAACTCGCGTCTCATTTCTCGCCGGATTCTATTGTGCCTTGCATTCGTACACTACTTTTGTTGGACCACACAGGAATGAAATGCTGTGAGACCCGTACGAAGTTCTCTCTCCGTAACAAAGTCCTCTATTCTTCACTCTCTCTGTACCACATTGGATCTACAACGAAATTCGTGTTTTCTTGGGAGCGGAAAGGACCATTTTTTGTGTGTGTCGGCGGGTCGTTCGTCGGATAGGGGGGGTTGTGTTCGTAGAAGGCCATCCTATCACGGAGGAGGAGGAGGAGAAGAGGGAGCTCGTAGCAACTTTTTTGGCCATAGTCATCTTTCCCCCTCTCCTTCTTTTGGGTTCTTGTGGGTCTGCCCGGGCGAGAAGGCAAAGCTGCTCGGACCCAGGTCTGCCCCGTCATCTTGCCAGGAGGAGAGAAAAGAGGGGAGGACCAATCACGGAGATTCGCTGCCCGAGAAAAGGGGGAGGAGAGGAAGAAGTCTCATCCCACGTAGCTATATCTCTTCTCTCGCGTGTGTGGAGGAAGAAAAGATGGAGTGACATTTCAGGGGCGAGGGAGAGAGATAGTAGAGAGGCAAAAGCGGCACCTATACTCTCAAGAGGTGCAGGCTGCAGCGCCATCGCCGCCTTTCGCAGCCGCAGAAACCGAAAGAATTCGTGATCCCGCGGGGGAAGTAGTACGAAAAACACTTTTTTCCTTCCTTTTTTTTCGAAAATGGAAAAGAGGGTTTGGATGGAGGAGGACCTTGGCGGCGGCGGCGGCGGCGAACGTCACGAAGTCGCAGGTTGATCATGCGAGCAGGAGGAGGAAAAGGGGGGGAGAAGAAGGAGCTATCATCGATCAATCCGCAGACAAATAAAAATTGAAAAAATGTACTGCTGTACGGTGGTGCGGCAAGGTGAAGGGAAACCGTAGCGAGTAGGGGGGAGGAGAACAGTGTCCTCCTTCCTCCCTCACACACGCAGACATGCAACCTGAAATGACGTGTGTTTGTCGTGGCGCCGTCACCGCTGCTACTGCACGTAATCTACATAAAAAAGTCCTCCCCTCCCCTCTTTTCGCCTTCCGAAGCAGTTTCCCCCCTGTCTAATCAACGAGCAAATGGAGGAATTTGCCAATTGCTTGCAGGTTTCTTTTATTCTAAGCCCCATGAGTCCCATCCTCCGACGGGCGAAAGTTACTCCGCTGCTCTCTCTTCTTTTTCGCTTCGGCTCATGCAACTTTAATTGCCGGCATTTATTACCCCTCTCCTACTCTTCTTTTCCGTTCTACGTATCTCTTGCGGAGTTGTTGACATTTGTCCTCTGGCTTTTTCCTCCAGCGGCGGGAGGGAGAAACGTAGAGGAGGGGAGGAAAAAAAGGAACAGCAACTTTTATGTCCCCCAAGAGATGCGCGAGAGACACTTCGATTTTCGCGGCCAGGAGAGGAAAGAGAAACGGGGAAAAGCGAAAAGGGGAGATGGGAGATGGGGATAGGGGGGGATGGTGTGTAGTAGAACGAGGAAGCCCGGTGGCGGAGGAGAGAGCGGTTGTATTTCTTTTTTTTTCTGTCGGCGGAGGTGGAATCGAGTCCGCCGCGGAGGGAGGGAGGGAGGGAGGGAGGCTGACAATGATAAAGCAGCAGCCAAGTTGTTGGCTTCTCTCTCCCCTTCGGTGTTGGCGGAGGTGGAATGAGTCTCTTTCTCTGACCCCTCGGGGGCTTCTCCCCTCCCTCTTCTCTTCCTCTACTTTAGTGCAAACGAAACAAGCCGCGATGTCGGTTCGAAATTCACCAACGGTAAGAAATCCTGCATTGTCAAGCTTTGATTTTTCTGTGATCGCCCATTTTTTCTTATGTGTAAATCCAGTCGATAATGAAGCTCGTTGAATCCTTCCCCTGAGCTGCTATTTGTAATTGCTCTCCGCCGGGCGGGGAGAAAGAAGATGGTCGTTCGTTCGTTGCTCTGTGCTGCCAGCATCTGGGGCTTCGGCGGTTCAAGGTAGTGGAAACAGAAAAAAAGAAGAAAGGAGCAGGAGTTCGTGCCTCCTCCTTCACCTCGGCCGCCGCCTCGGAGGAGCGAAAAACAAGAAATTACAAAATGTAATGGCTCGCAATAAATTATCGGGCTAGGCGAGGGGAGGAAAAAAGCCCGCTTCTTCTTCTTGTTCCCCCGCGCTCCCCTCGGTCTCTCCGCCGCCGCTCCCGAAAATTCACGAGTTATGAGCCTCCGCCGAGGAGGATATTTATGTCTGGTCGGCCGAGGCTGCGAGAGCGTGGCACAGAGCTTAGAAGAAAAAAGTGGGTGTCTGAGGTGGCATGCCCCATTTCCAACCCCCGGGGGCGAAAGGGGAGAGAGACACCCAAGATACAAATCCCCGTTTTCGTGGGTTGTCGGGAGAGGCGCCCATTACGCCTCGACATCAATCGCCGGTGGTCGTATTTGCACTACGTAGTAGTGGCGGAGGGGGCGAAACCAAATAGACACCTCCCCCCTCTCCGGGTCCAGAAATTGGCGTCGACTTTTAGACCCTTTTTTCCGACTGTCTGTCCAGCAAAAGCCGCAAGAGCCACCGCTCCTCCCATCCAAGTCCGACCCCCATCTATTCTCCGGGGCAAACTCTTCATTATCCGTTCTCCCCGGCAATCAGGTCGAGGAATCAGCAACGCATTCGGAAAAAGTCCAAAGTAGACAGTAGACAACGTGGCTACAAAGTTTGGGTTTGGTGAATCTGGTATCTCGCCGAGACCTTCTATCAAAGCACCTCTTCTCCTTTCCCCCTTTCTTTGGCTTGAGGGTCGGCCTTAACTTACGCGCCTCTCCGTACCTCTTCCTTTCTTTGGTGGCTTTAGAAACCAACAGCACCTCGGGGTGAAGAATGAGAGGAGCTGGAGGAGGAAGGAAAAGTATCAGTCGTGCCCCAGGAGGAGGAGAAGCTCATAAATCGATCGTCCTTCCATTGTGTCGTGAGAGAGCTACTACTATACCTATACGGGGTGCGAGGTAGTATTCTTCGCCCGAGAAAAGTGAAGGTCTTTGGAAGCATCGGTTTTGGGAAACTAAGATGCTGAGTGAAATCCCCCCCCGCCTCCTCATCTTTGTTAAAAAGCCAGTGTACAGGAGAAAAGCGAAGGCAAGATAAACTCCCAGGCAGCAAACCGAAAAAAACACTATTTCTCCTCTGCCAGAAAAAAACGCCCCGAGGAAATCCTCCTTGAATTGGCCCATTGTGGCAATTTCCAAAGTCTTTATTGGCCTGAGAAAAAAGAAGGAGGGAGAAGAGGAGCAGCGGTGGCAGTGAAAGCAGCAATGGTGGTGGGATTTGGATGGATGGGGGAGGGGAGGGGAGGAGGGAGAGAGGGGACATAAAACTGAATCGGAGTTTTTAGGGTGGGAGGAGGGGGATTGACAAGAAGCGGCTCTTTTTTACCGACTGGGGCAATTTCAGTTCAGTTCCTCTTCTCTCTTCTTCCTCCCATTTTCATTCCTTGCTCCATCTCCCTTTTCTCCTTCTCTCACCCTTCAATGCAACATTCCTTGATTCATTGCCAAGGGGAAGGAAGAAGAGACACTATATTGCTCTTAACTACTGTACATTAGTTTGTGGTAAAGTTTTTTTATTCGGAGGATAAATGGACGTTCGAAAACCCTAGCGATGTTAGCTTGAACTTTGCCTCTTTGGTGAATCCCTCACCCTCGCTATCAATTTCTAATCTATCCTCCCGTTTTTCGTTTCGTTCCCCCCATTTCCAGCACTGCACGCGCGCACGATATGTAGTACTGTACTACGGACGAAGGGAGGAAACGGGATGTATTTCTCTTCCCACCTATTCCGAATCGACCCATTCGCCTCCTCCGTTCTCAGCTCAATCCCGGAAGACATACAGTGAATTTCAATTTTTAAACATAGTATGCTCTAATTTTTCCTGAAAAAGGTGCTTACAATTCGGTCATTCATTTATGATACAGGAAAAGTTCGAGGAAGAAAATTTTTTTACAAAAGCAAATTCTCCTGTACTGAGTTTCTTTTTTCTTCTCATGGCTTCCACACGACGGCGACGCTCCTTCGACCGACGGCGGAGGGGGAGAGAGAGAGAGAGGGTGAAGGGAGGGGGGAGAAACTCATTTAAATTCAGATCTTGAAATCGCGGCTCTCCTCCCCCTTTCCTTTCCACCTCACCCCCTCCTCCCTCCTCTCTTCCATTCCCGTCCCTCCGAAGTGTCGATTCATTCCCCCCTTCCCTCTCTTCCTCCTCCTCCTTGGCTGTTGAGTCGAGTGTGGAGCCGAGTGGAGGGGGGAGGAGCCCCTCTTCTATACAGGGAAGGGAGGAAAGAGAAAAGAAACAGCAACACTTGACGATATCGTAGCCCGGAGGGGCGGAAGAAGGTACGAGAGTGGTCGGATAGTTTGGTCTCTCTCCTCCTATGTAGCATGGGGAGGAGGGGGAGAAAACAACCTGCCAAGAGGGGAAATCGACATCACCCACGTTTTCCCCTCCTTTTATACAATGCCAGCCGATCATTTCGGGGGAAGGCGTTGGCGAAATCCCGAACTTTGCGGTGGAGGAGGTTTGTGTTTCTACTTTGGTGCGGGGGACGGAGAGGAGGGGGAAGTGGGGGAGGGGATAGGACAAGCTGAGAATAATGGGTGGAACACACACACACGACAGAACGAACTCACACACACCAGGGATAGTAGGGATGGCAGACGGGGATAGAAAGAGGAGGAGGACCCTTGAGGCTACGGAGGAAAAACCACTCGAGAAAAAAAGCGGCGGCGGCGAGAGGAGAAGGAAAGGATTAAAATGGGATCAAGGGGGGGTTTCTACTTTCCATCCCTCTATGCTGCCCCTCCTCCTGCCTCGTCTTATAGTCTCCCGCCTTTCCACTTATACCGCAAACACACACCAACAACCAACCACCACCGCAATAGCCTTCTCTCCTCTCTTCTCTTCGGCACCCGCCGGAAGGATTTTCAGTTTTCCAATTTTAGGAGAAAACGTAGGGGAAAAGGAAAATTGGTTGCACTTTTTAATTAAAAAAGAGGAGGGAGGATATCCATTTCGAGGGAGAAAAATTGAAGAAGCATCCGAGGGAGAAATTGTCACGGAAATTGCTTTCCCTTTCTTCTTTTTTTCTTTCCCGCCGGCTGTGGATGGCGACAAATGTCGGAATTTCTCACGCCGACGCCGCTTTCCCGTGCACATAATCCTCCTCCTCTTTTTCTTTCGTCATATTTTCCCTCCATCGTCTTTCGTCGCCGCCCGAATACAAACAGATCCAATCTGGCGCCGCCTACGGAGCGAGAAAATCCCAAAATCACTCTCTTTCTTTCTCTCCTCTCTCCTTCGTTGGGCAGGGGCTCGTGCTGGGCAAATGCAGGCGACAAAACATATTTCACGTCCCCTTGCACAACAGAAGGAGAAAGGGACCACCGTCGCCGCCTCCATTCATAGCCCCGCAATTCCGCGAGAAAATGGGAAAAATAAATAGGAAAAATAATAACCGCCGCGGGATGCGGGAATGCGTTTGTTGTGCCGTCGTCGTCTCCCCCATTGTCCTTCCGATTGGCTGGCGATTGCGCTATAAAAGTCTCGTTCTGTTCTCCTTTCTGTCTGTTCGGAGAGGATGCGTCCTTCGTCCGTTGGAGGACGAAGAATGGAAATGCATCATGGCAACAGAGGGATTGGGAGAGGAGGAGGTCGGGAGAAGAATTTCAATTTTCCCAGCAAAAGACGATGCCGCCGCCGCCCTTCGCCCTCCTCGCTGTCAACTTCAGAGAAAGAGAGATGCTTCTGAAGGGTAAGAAGGAGACGAGACGAAGAAAGAAGAGGGTTCAGACGAGGATCAAGGAGGAGAAGGTTTCTCAGACCTCCTTTTCCAACCGACCAATCCACTGCCTCAGAGGCTTAGGAAGAAAGAAAAGGGGTGGAAATTGCTTTTTTGAAAAAGAAGAAGAATGGGGAAAACTGGATGGGGCGGCGAATTTCCCCCCTCTTTTTTCGCATTTTCTCTTAGCGTGATGCAATCTCTCTCGGTTTCGGCGGAAGCTAATTTGTTGTTGGCGGAGGAGGCGAAAATGGGGGAGAAACGGGAGGAGGCGGGCCAGGGGATGTCAAAGCATCATCAGGGAACGATTTTTTTCTCTCCCCATCTCCTTCCCGACGACTATCATTTTCTTCCCTCTCCGCCTCGAACCGCCTCGTATTCCGTCGGGGCAGAAGCTCATTTTTTGATGGCCGCCAGAGATAAGTCAGCTCGGCTTCCATCATTTTCTCCTCGAAAACTCCCCCCAACACGAAAATCCCCCTCCCCCGACCCCCAGGGGTGACGCGGCTACCGAAAAGAAACGGGGAAAAAGTGGGGAAGTCAATGTAGCAAGCAGAAGCTCCTCCTTTCCTCTCTCTCTCTCTTTCTCCCATCTGCATTCCAGTCCTGATTACATGCATTCCTCGGAGATGTTCAACCGTCCCTCGCCCTCCCATAAGACTCAAGTGCTCTCCTCCACAAAGACACTCCATTGCATCGGACACGCTCTGCCTTTTTTTGCATGTGTGACTTACTCACTTGAATTTCCCTTGCATTTAACGTTCGAACACTTGTTCGCGACGAATCGATGTTTCTTCCCCTTTTAGTCGGAAGGAACGGGGGAGGGGAAAATCTGAGACTGTCACTTGCAATGCGCCAAAGTCTCGAGTTTGCCCGAGCGACAGTGACACGCGGCGGCGGCGCTGCTGATCAATCTCGAGGATCAGAGGCTGCAGGGGGAAGGAGGGAAAGGGGTTGGGAAGGAGGAGGAGGGAAAGCCTTTGGGTGGCCCTGGGGGAAATCTCGGGCGAACAAAGGCAAAGTTGAGAAGGGATGCAGCTCTGTAGTCAAATTCTACTCCTTGGATGTTTCTCGGCCAAACATATATATGCAAAAATAGCGTATTTCCAGGAAACAAAAATAAGAACGAAATTTTTTTTCTAAAAAAAGCTTTGGCTAGAATCCAACTTGGACTCTGCGGCCAAAGGCGTCTGGTTTTGAACGCAAGGGAGAGGTCGGGGGGATGCGCGATTATTCAAAGAGGAAAAGAAGGATGGAGGAGGGGGATTCCGTCATTAGAAAGCCAGCCAGTGGAAAAATAGAGGGAGGAGGGTGGAGGAGAGGTCCCAAATGACTTTCGCTCCAAAGGCTCCCCTCGCACTGAGTGAGGGTGCAGCCATCCCCCATGAAAAGGGGGGAAGTCCCCCTCCCCCCGAGCGTAATGCTGTCAAAACGATCTTTTTCGTTGGACGCGATGGGTGAGAGGAGGAGAGGGGGAAGATGGGAGATGGAAGGTTCCTAGCATGGTTGGACGCTGGACCGAGAGGGGGGAGATTTGATCTCTCTTGGGACAGCGGAGGGCAGGAGAAGAGGAGGCGGAGGAGGGGATTTACTACTCTTGGGACCAGGAGTCTCCCTTTCTCTTCTTTTTTTGTGGGGGATAGTATGAAAGTGACCAGGCACGGAATTTACCATTTGTTGAAAAACATCAAGAAATGCCTAGTTTCACAATACATTGTCACTCAAGGGAAGGCAAAAAGGGCATTTTTTTACAAAATGGCATGTGTTTGATTGGCAGAGAAAATATTTTCCTCGAGGAGGGTTGTTGGGGTCAGACCAAACCTTCGGATAGCAGTAGGAGTAGTAGGAGTTCTTCCGCTTGGTGGCGAGATTCCTTTGTGGTTTTAGGGGAATGGGTTGTACGTGAGGGAGAAGCGGAGTTACAACAAGAAGGGGGAGCTGTTTGCGCTCTGACCTCTGAACGCATCGAACCGCACTGTTTTCGAGGAGAAGACCCAGGGAGGAAGCGGAGCATTAGTCACCCTCTACTCTCTTCCTCTCGATGGCAAAACTCCGGTGGCGGCGATGATGTGAGGCTTCCGCAGTTCAGGGGGAGGATGGAGGAGAGACTTTTAAAAATGCGGCTGCGTCGCGTGATGAGTTCCTTCTCCTCTCCATTCGTGCGGGGAGGGAAAATGGATGTTGCTTCTCCTCTCTTTTCTTCCCACCGTTCACCACCCTCGCTGAGAGGGGGAGAGGGGTTACGAAAAATGGGGCTAATTGTTGCTCCCCTCTTCTCACTTCCACCTCCCCCCATCCGTGGTAGTCGTGCGTTGAGACAGACAATTTGTTGTGCGCTGCCGCTACCACCGCAGCCCCGACGTAAGTAGGAGACCGCTTTTTCCCCACAAAAAAGGGAGAAAGAAAAAGTTGCAAAAGCCCGGTAGAAGTTTCGCCTGAAAAAAGTGGGTGGGATGATCAAAAATAACACCCTCGTCGCTGCCGTCGTGACTTGACCCCGGCCGAGGACGTGGGTAAAAAGCTAATGGAGGCTACTTAGTATCAAATTACTGACTAATTTGGGAAGAGAGGGGGAGGAGGAAGGTTATAGGCCGTAATTACATGCCATCCTCATCCGTAAAAAAAGAGGCGAAGGGGATGTTCCGCAAAGGGGCTCTCACATACCAGAAAAGGGGTCCTTCCGCCGCTTTCCCCCCCTCACTCATAAAAATCGATGCTTGTCAATAAAGTCCGCTCTGCCCTGCTTCTCTTTTTGGGATTTTTTTATAATGACCCTCTCTCTGACCATCATCATCATTCCCCTCCCCGCCATTTTATGGAGCAGCTGTCATAAAGAAGAAGCCCCCTAAATTGTCGTAAAAGTGTCGCAAGTCCCTCCCCCCTTCCTGTTTTTATTCGGTATGCGCGGCATGCGAGAGCGAGGGTTATGACTCCATGTTTCTAAAAGTCGAGACTTTCCCCCACGTGTACTAATCCCCATTGTTTCGCGGCGGCGGCGTTGGCAAATTGACCGGGTCCGCCCCTTCCCAGCTAGCGAGGAGCAGGGGGATGAATCTCCGCCCACTTTGGAACGAAGAAGACCGCCGTCACATATGTCCACACGTGAGCGCCATAGAACACTCCACGTACCTAAATCGTGACAGCCTCGATAGAACGCTCCCAAATATGTGTACCTGATTCTTGCACATAAACGTATCCACCGTATGAGCAGTTTCAAAATATTATAAATTAGTCTATGGTCAATTGTTCCTACTACCGCATTCAGTACGCACAACATCCCCCCCCTCTTCGCTATTCGGGGAAGTAATACAGTAATCTCCCGGGGGGCTTTTAACTTTTAGGGTCTCTCCCCTTCCCCCCTTTTTCGATTGGGGCGGAGGGGGGTCATTGAGGAGGGGACATCTGCCGAAAATTGCCCTAGGATTGAGTCCACATCTGTGACCTCAGCAAGTACTCGCTTTGCCTCTTTTCATGTGTTGATATGTGCGGAAACGATACTTTCCGACACGTTTACATGTTTCGTGAAAAAGTCACTTCAAAAATTTCTCCCTTTCCCGTCTTTAACGATTTTTTTGGCGGGAATAGTTCACTCATCACAGTGCAGGTGCTGCGTCTAAATGGACCTCATTCTCATTTGTGTGGCGAAGGGAAACGGACGAACGAGGAGTTATAGGAGAGGCATTTTTCCCGACCTCAGGAATGCGGCGACGGTTTACGAATCAAGGTCCTTCCTTTCTCGCCGCCGCCGCCGCCGCCGTTCGAAAGTGGATCACCGAAGTAAGGCAGCCGACCAAAAAGCGAAGACAGCCTCAGGAATGAGGGTGGGGCCATTCCTTCCACAGTGTCCTTAAGGGGGGGGTGGAAGAGGTCGAAATTTGCATAGCACCTCCTGACGACGGGGGGTCCC
>JAAUXV010144322.1_pt1 | contig 11002 bp, 13 predicted proteins | sample 7278181 | NCBI WGS metagenome assembly JAAUXV01 (sample SAMN14350114, study PRJNA611818) | marine sediment metagenome | isolation source: surface marine sediment (2.1m) | place: French Polynesia: Moorea | collected 2018-08
CCCCAGCATACCCGTTTTCCAACGCTGCGTGTGACCCCACTACAAGATAATTTGCCTGATAAAACACATCTGCCAAAATTGCCTATAATAAATGTAAAGTTGCCAAAACGGGAAAAAATCACATAAGCATATAATTGTTTAAACAAATATAACTGACCAAACGCTAGAATTTTCTATTATAAACAAATACAATGCTCAAAAAATCCGAATAGCCGGCCTTTTTGAAAATATACAGAGCAAAATCGCCAAATATCCTAATGACTTCCTTAATGTAAAAACCCAACAAAATCCAAAGAAATTGATACAGTACAGTACAGGTGATACGGACTTACGGAATGAAGCACCTCATCGGGAAGATGATCTTGACAAATGGCTATTGTGCGTAGATGCTTTTCTTAGCTCACAAAAGATTTTGTGGCACCAGCAATCAAGTTTTTTTTTAAAAAAACCATTTGTGTGATTTTAGAAACACCTCTTTTTGAGCGCGGTTTCATTTTCTAACTCCATTTGTTACAGAATCATGGGAAAAAAGGCCTCCCAAAATTTTGCCTTATTCTGATAAAATTTCAAGTAGACTTTGCAGCATCTTTTTTGCCAGGAATTGGCCAGTCTGGTCCGGGCTTTTTTAGGTGTGAGCAGGATCAAGCGGGCCTGGCTCAATCATATGCTGGAAAAGTGTTAAGGCCAACAATGCTTTTGGTGCAACAACACGCGGATGCAACAAATTTAGTTTACTTTTTTCATGGAGATTGAATTATGTATAAAATGTTTTTTTAAATTCTTTCTTGTAATATACTCAAGAGTTGCGAAATGAAAGTGCTCAAGAAAGGATGTTTCTGAAAATTAGCTGAATGGCGGAATCCTTTCTACTAGTGGATTGCTGGTGGCCCAAGACCTCTGGTTACCCAAAGATGCCAGGAAAAACGTCAAAGGCAAGAAGGCAGCACTTGGACCACTTCATCACGCAACAACGGGCACTAAAGTCGCAAGGATGCGGCAAGTTTGGAGTCAAGTTACGACGACTGTCATGGAGAGCATATGATGTACATGTGTACTTGTGCGTTTAAACATTCTTACATGAGCCCGTATCAAACTCAAACTCAATACTCAAGTCAATTCAAAAACTTTACTAAAAATGGATTTTATTGGAAATCTACGACACGTAACATGACAATAACAATTTGATACTGTTTTTCAAAAGACTTCAATCAAACCTGAAAACATACAATACTTGTTTTCATGTATTTTATGTAAACAAGTTTAAATACCTAGTTTCCCCAGAATCCCATATATTTGCCTCCCATGTATGTCAAAATTCCAGCAACTGCAGTTCCACACAGAAGCATCATGATTTTTTTCTGAAAGTTAAGCGTTATATCAGAATAAAAGTTACAAACAGTTAACAAAACCTAGAAAATTAGCACAAGAATAAATAAAAAATAAAAAAAATAAAGAGAACGATTGGAAAACAAAAAATAATTACCACTAACTGCGTAAGGAGAAAAACAAAGTCAAGATGATGATTAACAAGGTGACGGCGATACAACCGAAGAGCAATATTTTTTTCTGTAAAAAAGTGGTTTTAGTTTTAGCATTTAACTAAATAGTTTCTAAAAAAAACTTACCATTATTAGGTACTAAACTGAGATTGAACAAAAACAATAACAAAAACAATCACAACCAAAAGGACAAACAGAAGACAACCAAGAAGTAACACTTTTCGCTGAAATTTACAGACTAACGCAACAATTTTTTGTTCACAAAATAAATTTCCCTCACCCGCCGGGCTTTGGATTGGTATTTTAATGCTTTCTTTGTGTCTTGCGTTGCAGTTTGTACATAGTCAACTGCATGTTCAACGTGATACTCAATTCGGTCAATCATTTCTCCCTAAAAGTATATACCATATTAACTTATTTATTTTTTAAAAAAAGTGTTGTAACATTACCTGGCTTTCAACAAGCATTGCCATATCCATAAACATATCATGAAGCTCTTTGATAGATGTTTCCAACTTAATAATATCCGCGTGACGAGCTTCAATATCAGCTAATGTTTGCTTGGCAGCTGCAGTATCCATAATAATTCCTTGTGTAAAGACAGCTGAGTTCCCTTGCTCAAGCATGTCTTCCAGTTCCTCGTTAGTAGTTGTTCTTCCTAAAAAAAGCATTGATTATTTGTTAATATTTGCTTTTTAAACAGGTACCTGTTATTTCGAGCTGACGTTGGATGCGGTTCTTGCATCTCTCTCTGTAATCCGTTTGAGTGCGGTTGTATTCAGTCATGACTTCAACAAACTTTCTTGAAAGTGTAGAATGCTGTGTTTTTCGAATTCTTAAATCTGCAGAGGCTTTGTTAATGTTTTCTTCCGCTTCGATGTTTTGCTCAATGACTAAAAACATTAAACAAAAGTCAAACTTACAGGTATCAACAAACAGTATGCACAGTTTACACACATTTACCTTTCAATTTTGCTCTGACTTTGTTTGCTGTCTTTTTTATGTCTGACATGAGATCTTCTAGCTCTTGTTTCATTTCTGAAAAGAATTTTTTTTACTGATTTATTATTTATATTTTTGTTTCAAACCATACTTTCATCCGTCTGAGGAGCCGACAATATGGCACTGTGCTTCTTTTTTACCTCTTCAACATTGTTTTGGATCTTGTCAATATTCTCACGAATTTCTTCGACCTGCAAAAAAGTTACTAAGTAGAAAGTTTGCCCATCACTGTTTGACAAGAACAACCTCTTGAAAGAATTCATCCATTTTTCCGCCATCCATGTTTATAGTCATGTCATCTCCACCGACGTCGTCATCGTCGCTTTGCGCCTTAAAAGAAAAAAACGTACCTATTTAGTACGTGATGTTTTTTATAAAGATCTTACCTGGCGCAAAGCTGCCAACCGATCTTTCGGCATTTTGACTTATTTCTGTAAAACACTTGAGAGACCAGTTTCTTTACTGCCAATGTTCCAATCACTTATCAGCTGATGTGCAGGCAGCTAACACTTGCTGCACGCACAGTAGCATACAGGTCTTGCACGTGACGTCACTAAAAGATAAAAAGACCATTTACGTGGTCTATGTAGAAAATATAGCACTAGAGTGGAAAAGAAAAAAAGTCATGTATATATAAAAATATATGTTTTAAAAAAACTTTTGACATTTTTGTAGTTTATTGCAATTTTTTTAAAATTATGCACTTGTGATTTATCCACTGTTTCATAAATTTACACTTACACGTTTACACTACGTATAAAATTATGTATACAATATTTTTTTTGTTTGTTGTGGTTCATGAAACAAACTATTGTAAAGAAAAAAAATTTGTAAGGTGTTCCTTAGCCTACATAGTAAAATCAATATCGATTTAGTGAGAAAGTTGCTTTACTAGAAACAGCACTTAATAAAAGAAAGTAACACATTACAACAAACCCAGCATAGACTTTGTTGGGCAACAAATAAGAAATATGGCAATGTTTGAAAATTAAAAGAACAACGCCTGGAAAGTGTAAACCCGGTTTTACTATTTTAAAGCTGGTTTTAAAAAATCTATGAGAAGCCAAGCAAAGTCAAGAAGAGCTAGTTATTATTTGGACCAATGCAACATTGCTTACAACAAAAAAATGAAGTGATGCAGGTGTAAATTTGCCGTTTTTAGTGCGTGACATGCTTCCTCTCTTAAAAGTTGGCTACTTGCTAACTTCTAGACTAATTAGTGGTCAGGAACAAGGGAAACTAACCAATCGTGGCAAAATTGGGAGCCGGATAAAACCCGGACCTGGGGCCGGTCTCCAGGCCAGGGTTTTCTTGCTCCAATGAGTGAAATAGAACTTCAAAGAGCCACATCTCAGCTGCAGCAGAAGTTATGCAAAAACAGGAAAAAAACCAAAGTTCGGTTTTGGGGAATTCAAGTGTTAGCCCAAAATGTTGGAAACAGAACATTACAAATGTGTGCCAAGAAAGTTTCCTTTTTTATATCGCTTCCTGCGTTATTTACTTTTGTTTCTTTGTTGACACTTTCCATCACAAATGTTGCTTTATGCAGCGAGTCACCTGACCGCGACTGTTGCGAACCCGTATATCCTTTTTATTTTCCAACGCCAACCCCTGTTGCAAACAATGACGTGGTTGGCGAATCAAGTACTTTTTCCTGGGAGTACGAAGACCTGCCAGAAGAACCTATGTTCAATCCAACAGTAAAAACTGTACCCAACATTATTACACCGTCAAAAAGTTTTTCAACAATTACTACTGATGGGCCAACACAGGGTATGATTAAAAAAGAAATTATTTGGTTAAAAAATCTTATGTAATATTAATTTTAGGTTCGAGAGGTTTGCCTCATGGACCTATTAGCTGCATTGCTGCCAGGAGACTGTGTTCTCAAGATGTGATATGCTCTCAAATTTTGTCTTTAATTCCTCGATTATGTGGTCTAGAAATAGGTAGTTTATTTCAACAGAACCATGAAAACTACTGACTTAAAATGTTGCTTTTTTATTCAGTTTCTTGTTCAACTCAGACTACTGCCAAATGCCAAGCTGCTTTAAGGACTTTGAAAAAATTTCCACAATTTTTACCTACATGTTTATGTCGAGAACCTCATATTGAGCCAGAATGCAACCAATTTACTCGAATGCTTTTTGATCATCCATGCGACAAAAATGTCTCGTCAGGTATAGTAAAAAAGGTATATCTATGAATTTTTTTAAGATATTTTTTTTTTAGAATTCAATTTTATTGACGCTTTGCCAAGTTGCCTACAAGCACGGGACACCTGTGAAAAAACTGCTTTGTGTTCAAGAAACTTAAACCGTTTTAAAGCAGCTTGCAGTTATAAAAAATCTTCTTGTACTGCAAAAGACAGGTATTCATTCCAAAAATGAGCATTTTTAGTCTTCGTTCAACTACTTTTCTTTTTAGATCTGTATGTCAAAGTGCCTGGTTTAAAATTCGCCAATCCCCCTTGTGGGGCTGTATTTGTCCTAACAGTGCGGACGGGACATGTGATACTTTTTTTCATTCGGTGCACAGTAATCCATGCATTGGTGAGTTTTGAAATATCCCGTTACTAAAAAATTTTCAACTACTACTAGCATTAATGGTCCGCTCCGCTGGAAATTTCTCTCCTCACACCTTGTGCATTTCCAACCCTTTAAATTCAAAAGGAGGTCCATGGTCTAGATCTGTTTAGTAGCTTAAAAGAAGAATGGAGACAAGCAGACAAACAGACAAACAGACAAGAACACTTTTCTGTTTTATATGTATAGATTTTGTCTCTGAATCGGAGCAACAAGGTCATTAGGACGTTTACTTCTTATCAATATTAATAACAACAACGGCTACATGACGGCCATTGCCAAAGGAAGAAAAACCATGTCTGTTTTTGTTTCAGATGTTGGGTTTTTTCTTGTTCGGTCCCCTAAAAATCCAATTTTCCTAAAAACGTTTTGGAAAAATTGGTATAAGCTAACGTTACCCAATCAGCCTACAAAAGCAGTTACAATCCCAACAGTCGAGTACAGTCTAAGAACAATCAATCGTCAATCTGTTGAAGATCATAAAGGAACAACAACAATGCAGCACAATAGCATGGGTAAGTTTTGAAAACACAAACATTCTACGTCTAAAACTTTTTTTTCAGGTTTCAACAACGTACAACCATTAAAAAGTACTTGTTATACTGCTTTGCAAGCGTGTGAAAGTTTGCCAATGTGTGGCCAATTCTTGGAACAAGTGAAAAGAGCTTGCGACTCAAAAGTCTGTGATAGATATAACTGTATGCTCTCTCTTCGAGACATGTACAAATCTATTCCATATGAATTAAGTTTAAAAATAGCTTTTTGCCTCTGCAAGTAAGTAGTTTTTACATGAAAAGCTAAGAATGTCTGTCATTTTTACCGTTTTTAAAGGAACACACCCTTTCCTGATGAAAAATGCATTCAGGCTCAACGTTTGTTGCATCCTTCTTGCGCTCATAGTGTAAAAGGAAAAGCTCCATCTTGTCATCAAGTTGCAAGAAATTGCAGAAAAGAAGAAGAATGCAGGTATTTATTCAATTAATGAGATATGAAAAAAACCTGTTTGAATATGATTTAGAGAGAAAATGATTGCCTATGAAATGTCTTGTGCGGTGGACACATTTTCGCAAAAATGTCAGGGCCCTGAGAAGAATTGCAGAAAAGCTTTAGTTTCCATTCTTGGTACTCAACTTCGCACAAAATGTGCCTGTGATGGAGAAGCTGCAGATTTTAGACAATTGTATGACTGTTATGGTTGGAGAAGACTTTTGTGGGCAAATCCGTGTGTGGGTAAGATAGAAATATTTGATTTTGTACGAACCAAAATGTTACTGGATTTTTTTTAGTGTCAACCCAAAAAAACTATAATTCGGGTGTCCATCATAAAACAACAAGTGTTTTTACCACCAATAAAAAAACAACGACACTAGAAATTATGACAACGGAAACTCCATTGAAAGTTTATTACACACCCGTTGTTATTTCAACTTCAATACCAAAAAGCAAAAAAGATGAAGGTAAGAACGTTAATATTATTTTTTTTGCTGGTGCAGAACGTCACCTTATAAGTGTAACAAATTTCAGATTATTTGGACTTGCTGGATAAACTGCTTCCTCCGCTACCTTCCACCATGGGACCAACGCCTCTTTTACCAACTGCTTCCTTCACGTATCCTACACCACCTTGGCCTAAAATTTTCACGACAACAAGGTCAACCGAAGTAACAACAACAACTTCTTCAACGACAACCACACTTCCACCTAGTAAGTTACAAGTCTTCCGATAGATACCGTCCGGGTATGAGAAAAATGGAGAGGAAGGGAAAAGTTCCCCAACAAAACCAGAGGGACATGGCAATTTTGGCAGTGATACTTGGACACTGGTAGGGTGATAGCCTATCATTAAGAAGGAGCTCCATAATAAATGCCCTTTCCCTCCCCTCTCCCCTAATGCCCATGTATGATTCTAACCACGTTCAATATTCCACCTTGGCCTAAAATTAAGTCTTTTGTAGAATAAACCATGTTTTTTAAAAGCATGAACCCAATTTTTCAAAACAGCCGTGTACTTTGCTACATAAGGTAAGTCCTCAGCGGGGGAGTGGTTTTTGGACTGCCAGGAAGGGGGCTCCCCATACATGGGCATGGGGGGAGGGTATCATTACCCCCCTCCTGAAGGGTAAAGTCCGAATCCCCCCTCCTGCAGGACACTTCATTGACCCCCCATGTCTCAAAAAAATTTTTATTAACCCCCTTTGTAATTTTTTTTCTCCATACTGCAAGTAGAAATAATAAAAAATGTGCCTCAAAATGCATTTTTGTTTTTTTTGCAATTTTACAGTACCCTTCCCCCTTGGAGCAAAAAGTGCACCGATTCCCCGTTTAAACTGCACCTATTTCCCTTTTAAACTTTACCAGTTCCTCTTTTAAACTGCATCAGTTCCTCTTTTAACCTGCACCAGTTTCCCTTTGAAACTGCACCAATTCCAATAACCAATAGTTTAAAAGGGAATTGGTGCAATTTTAAAATTGAAGGGTTTGGCTCAATGGAAATTGGTGCGGTTTCAATGGAGAACTGGTGCAGTTTAAAAGGGATTTTGGTGCAGTTTATAAGGGGAACTGGTGCAGTTAAAAAGGAAATTGATGCAGTTTAAAAAGGAAATTGGTGCAGTATAAAAAGGAATTTGATGCAGTTTAAAAGGGGAATTATTGCAGCCTAAAAAATCAAAGGGTTTGGCTCAGTTTCAATGGGAATCGGGGCAGTTTCAACAGGGAATTGGCGCAGTTTCGTCAACGCCCGTCAAAGCATCCAAGTGCGATCCCGGCTTTTCCTGACACCCAGGGTTCGGAAACGGACTGGCCGTGTTCAGTTCTTAGTCCTTTTTTGGCTCAGGACTGGACATTCTCAGAACAGCAACAAATATTAAAATGATAGATCCTCCTAAAAGGTTAGCTCACCTTAGGTTAGGTTATGCGAAAAGAGCCATGTTGAGCCCTTTTTTCTTTTGAGTTTTTTCAGAATTCCCCCCCATATTTTATTACTTGGAAAGGAGAGTTCTGGAGGGAGTAGTTCGGTTAAATTTGGTGAGTTAGGTTAGGTTACGGGAAAATGATCATAATTTGTCTGTCCGCTCGGCAATTGAAAGCACACATGGGCCGGGGGAGGGAATCCTGCCTATAATAAAGGAGGGCCATTCCTATTCCTCAATAGCAGAGGGAGGTGAGGGACCTTTCATATCTTCCTGTGAGATGGTCTGGATTGGTCAGGATTTTTTTGTTTGGCTGGATTGTTTAAATCTACAATGACCAAGGTTTCCCTGCCAGACTAGAGGTCTCCTCTGGCAGGGACCTTCAGGCCCAGGGGCTTCAGGTTTCTTTCAACACTTTTGTTTGGCTGTTGGACTACTGGATTTTCTTTTTTTCGGTCCTACTTTATTACTGACATGGCCTGCCTGCATCGGAGAGGGTATTTTTATCTGCGGCGAAGCCGACAGATCAAGGCACGCTCAGTGTTCTTCTTGTTGTTGTTGGGGGAGGAAATTTTTTGTTTCCCAAGTGCAGTTTTTGGAGGTGTGTTCAAGAGTTGCCAGATTGTTTTATACCCTCCCCCAGTAATCTAAAGAGGTGTGTTCAGAGAGGTGTGTTGAACAGTCAACACACCTCTGGAGATCGAGATGTGACATGGAAGGTGGTTCAAGAGCTGAACACACCTCACCTCTCTCTTTATAGCTACATTTACAAATGTAGCTATAAAGACAACTTTGGCAAAATTTGAAATCAAAGGTATTTGATGTCAACCGCCGCAGATCATTGAACAGGTCCCGTTCTTGTTCAATTCATTCCTTTTTTGGTTCGCTAAAGCAAACACCCTTAAACATCTTTATGTTGGATGATTGGCTAGTGTCAACAGCGGTAAATATTTTGGGTAGACATAGATCGAAAGATTTTTTGTCGTGCTCAAACAAGAACTGTTCTCTTTCCTTTTCAGAGTTTTGTCCATTAGAAAGACCTGGCCAAACAGTGAAATACATCCGGGAGGGCTACAAAAAGAGAGTGAGTCTTGCACGGGACTTTTTTTTATTGACCATTGATGTGTTTTTTTTCAGCTGTATAAGCCCGACGATCCTGAATGCTCTGAACTGTGCGCCTGCAACCTGGGGAAGAAACTTTCTTGCAAGGTGCTCCCCTGCATCAAGCGGGACGCTTGCAACACCGGGATTGCGTTCTACAGCCACGCATCTCCATTTTACCAGGCGCACAGGGGGCAATGCCTATGCTACTCAGGATCATTCATATGCTCAAAGCCTCCTCTAGGTACTTTAAGCATACAAAATTGGCTAAATGCATAAAAATGACGTGCATTCTTCTTTTTCTAGATTCTGAATTCAAACTTCCACAAGGCGTGTATTTGTTTCTTGGCTATAGTATAAAAGACGAAAAATTGCTCAAAACCGTTACTCAGAAGGGGATAAGGGATTCCTTGGCAGATATAAATGGACTAGTGTACCACTACAACATTAACAACAACAAAGTAAGGTGTCTCGCTTAGTTTTGATAACTTTTGCTTATTATTTCTATATTTTTTCACAGAGTGAATGCAGAATAGTTTTGATCCAACACGAAAACGAGAACCTGGTCCTGCAAGCCGTGGTAGACGTTCAAACAAAGGTCAACGAGACGTCGCCAACAAAAATCGAGTTGCTCATTAAGGAAAAGGTAAAAACAAGAAATCATAAGCATACGTGGGCATAGGATTGAGACAAGGGAGAGGGATCAGTTTTATTTCGGCCTGGGAAATGTTTTTTCCCAGACCATTCACGGGGAGAATAAACCTGGCCCTTTCAAATGGAGTTGAGGGGGAAATGCAGGCAAAATCCCCAAGCCGACCTATGATGATAAGTCAATCTGAGAATTGTTTGCCTCAGCCCGTTGTCGTTTACAGGAGGAGTGTTTCGAGGCCCTCTCGTCCATCAGCCAAAAAATCAACTACAACGACGCCGACATCCGCAGCCACGTCATCCTGTCCATGATCAAGGTCTCCGCCGTTCTCGCCGACGTCCCGGAGCTCCCCCGCAGCAGCGCAGCAGCAGCAGCAAAGGGAAGCGGGACTTGGGTCTACAACAGCCCCACGCTCGTCTTGACAATGCTCACTGCCGCTGTTTTCAATCGTTGAGAAATTTGTAAAGTACACAATGGAATAGGTGCTATTTTTGCCTACCATTTTTTAACGTTTCTACAAGACAATAAAAGGATCGTTTATATTTCTTTACCTATGTGTGCAAATCTGGTCAAATAGCATTAGATGTGGCTTTTTGACACCTAGTCTGTATAAACAACCTGGTAGAATCAGAATTGCAAAGAGATTTACCAATCTTGACATGAAAACAAGAAAACGAACTTATCTCAAAGCTGCACTGTGCCGCCCGCGCCGCTCGCGCCTTTTTCACAAAAAATCTCCTACTTTTCAGTTCTTATATTTTTACAGCTAGCACCGCGCGGTTAACCAAAAGCTAACGGGTGGCCCAGCCAAACCTGACCACCCAAAGTTGCTGTTGCTGCTGCTGCTGTTTCTGTTGCTGCTGTTGCTGCTGTTGCTGGTCTTGCTGATCTTGCTGCCACCATACCAATAATCCATTTGTGTGGTGTAAAGCAGCTCTTTCAGTCTTTTTCTTTTTTTCTGCCTCTATTTTTTTCAAGTCTAATTTTTCCCATGTGCTAGCCCTCCCTGAACAGGTTCAGCAGCAACAGCAACCCAAAATACTTTTTTATTTTTTTCGCTTGAATTTTTTTTTGCATGGCGTTTTTTCTTGAGCCCATGGGGCATCTGCTCTTTCTGTTTTTCCTCCCATAATGTGCATATTTTTCAAGTGATGTGGTCCAACTTCATCAAAAACCCCTTCTGCTACTTCAGCATATCTAGCTTAATATTAAAGAGTCCAATCAACCCACTAATTTGCGTGAACGTGCATGAAAGTA
>JAAUXV010102464.1_pt1 | contig 10997 bp, 10 predicted proteins | sample 7278181 | NCBI WGS metagenome assembly JAAUXV01 (sample SAMN14350114, study PRJNA611818) | marine sediment metagenome | isolation source: surface marine sediment (2.1m) | place: French Polynesia: Moorea | collected 2018-08
CCCCCCCACCCCGGTTGGGCTCCAAACCCTACCCTCCCCGGTTCAAAATTCTGGGACCCGACGAGACCCCGTGACATGTATGACGTCCACCCTCTGTAGTTTGTTAATGTTTTCCTCCCCGAGATGTCGAAAAGGAAGCTTTCAACTTTTACTGGTGGATGGGAAGCTCCAGTGCATTCATTATCCGTACAATGTTTTTTTTTTGCTTTTTCACTACATCTCATTCATTTGATAACCATGTGCAATTATTGTGCATTGTAGCGACAATCTTTTGATTATTCTATTCTGACATTATTTATTGAGCAAGAACCGAGTTTCCTTGCAGCCACACAACCATAGCGCTTTTTTTTGCACAGCCGTCAAACAAGATCTACGGAAATCCTTCCCCGCTTCCTTTAGGCGCACCTCCGGCCCCTCCTCCTCCTCCAAAGTTTTCTTCTTCCCTTGGCACCTTTTTTTCCTCTCCGCTCTTCCTCCTCCTCTTCTTCCCCCCGCCGCCGCCGTCCACCTCCTCGCCGGGCCTCTTGGTGCGTCCTCCCCCAAGGGGTGCCAAAAGTATCTCCGGGATATTTGAGGAGTCCGTGGCATCACCTTCGGCAGATGACTTTGTTCCTTCTTTGGCAGGGTCAGGAGAGCTGCTGTCGTCCAAGATTATTACCTCCGTGACAAGGTTGTTGGAGCTGCCGTTTCCGGCGGCAGAAGAAGATGCTGGCGACCAGGGTTTGGAGGCGGTGGCGACGCCGCTGCTCTCAAAGGTCCACCTCATGGGGGAACTGGCGGATAAGTTGCCGCCGTTTGCCGAATCCCGCTGCGATGTCGCCGTGCTCGAGGGGATGCTCCTCTTCGTCCTATTCTTCGTCGCCATTGTCTGTTCTGAGTACATCAGGAGGTGCCTTACCCTCTCGACCTCTTGTTCCACGCCGCCTCCGTTCCTAACCACTCCGTCCGAGCTGTTGAAGGGCTCTGTGTTTCTCGCTGCTGCTGCTGCTGCTGTTGTTGTTGTTGAAGGTGTATTTCTAGTTGTTGAGTTGAATGAGTTCGTGGTTGCAGGTACTCTTGGAATGGCAGCTGGCAGGGACGACGTTGTGGCAGTTGATGTTGCTGCAGAAGGTGGCGGCGTTGAAATGGTCCCCTGGCCACCAAAGCCAAGCATTCCATAAGTAGTAGAAGGGCCCGTGGTGACAGGAGGAGGTTGATAAGGTGGTGCCATTGGTGCCCAAGCCTGTCCCATTGTCAATGGGTACTGCACTGGATCTGTCTGGGTTTGGAACATGCTGTTGGGGCCTCCAAGGGTTGCCTGGCTGGGATAGGCGTGATGGCCACTTCCTCCTGCTGCCTGCGCTGAGGAAGTATATCGAGGGTGCCCCAGCATTTGGTGTGAGTGAGAGGATGGGTTCACACCAACAGCGTTGGTAAAAGGTGTATGAAACCAATTTGCCATTGTAGTTGGCACTAATGGGTGCTGCATGGGATTTGTCTGGTTTTGGAACATACTGTTGGGGCCTCTAAGAGATGTTTGACTAAGATATGGGTTATGGCCAATTCCTCTTGGTGCCATTGAGCCAGAAGACTGTCTCCGGCCGTTTGTCTTCTGTTCAAAATGATAGACACAGTAGGGCAACACCTGGCTTGGGTGGGCTACCACATGAATGTCCGCCACACCACTCTGGTGGTCCTTGTAGTCAGCCTCATAAGAGTCATAGTGAGTAGGGTCAAACTTGCTGTAGCTGTACCCTGTACCATGGCTTCCCTGTTTCTGCACTCTGCCTGTCAGTACCCGGCACAGGATGAGGGCAGGGCCATAAGACAGGCTTGTGGATGGCAACTCTGAGAAGTAAATGCCAGGGCCGTGGGCCTGCCGCCTGCAAAGGTCTAGCCGGAAGTTGCTGCGCAAAATGGATGTTACATTTTCATGCTGGGTCCCATGGAAGAGCAGCAGTTCTTGGGCTGGGCTGCCCGAGTTTAGCATCTCAATCTTCTTTTGTTCAAAGAGCTGCTCCTGTTTCTCATTGAAGATATAGTCAATGCTTGAAATGTTCTTGTAGTTGAACTGGGGATGATAGTCAACTGTTCTTGGGTACTGGTTGAGCATTCTCAGATATATGCACTCAGCATTGCGCACGTGAAGGGTGGTGGAGTCCTCAGCAACATAATTGCGGTTTAGTTGGTGGTTGAAGATGCGGAAGGGCTCTGTGTCCTGGGAGTTAGCAGGCTGAGAGGTGTCTGTTGATGCTGTTGTTGCTGCTACTGCTCCCTGTGCAGCAACGGGGTCAGGGACATTTGCAGCCAAAGCCAGCATCCTCCTCTGCCCCTCCTCCAGCTCCTCCACCGTCACGCTGGCCGCCTCCGCCTCGCTCCTCTTGAGCCTCTCGCCCTCGGCGGCAGCGGCATCACGCTTCTCGGCGCCGTCCAGGTGGCTCAGGGCCTTGGCGATGAGACTGTTGAGATCCAGGTTCTGGTTGTCGCCCACGAAGCTGGAGACCTCCGCCCGCGCGAGTTGCGGGAGCACCTCCAGGATGGAGTCCACCTTCTCAGCGTGCCCAGTGCTCGCCATGATAAGAGTGCTGGAAAAGAGGAAATTGTCGCCAATATCGACTATTGCTTTTGTTCCAACTCGCAACATAAATTCTAACGATATTTCTGAACTCATAAATAAAAGATTACTACAAACTGGATTGTGGAATCACTTTTGGAAACGTTCTCTCGTTCGCCACGGAAGTAGCGGCAAAGATGCGCGGTCCAAAGGTTTGGCATCATGTGTTACAACAAGGAATTTGCCGAGACTTTTTGTACTTATTTGCCGGCACCGCAATATTCAATCTCGATTATGAATTTGAACGTCGTTTCTCACCCTTCAATGCCGCGAGGAGGCTCTGGATATGAGAATTTGCAGACTTTCGCACTAGGACTTCTGCATTTAGTCCTTATCTCCCATCCTTATTTATCCTGTTTGTAGATTGTAGATGAATCACCGATTGAACTTGCAGTGCCCCGGCGGCGGCGGCGGTACCACAACTGCCGAACTGCACAGCGCGCCGCACTTGTTGTAGCTCCAAGAACAGCTCACTGCTAGTCAGTGTGTCCAGATTTTTTTCGAGAAAAAGCGCAGGTTTTAGGTCAAAAAGCGCGAAAAAAAGCGCCAGCCTTAAATGTCAAAATTTTTATTGCGTTTTTAGACGTTTCAGGGTGGGTTTACTTTTCAGGAAAAAAATTCAAATATTTTTCAAAATTTTGGTAATTTTTTACTACATAAAAATCTCAAAAAAAAACCAAAAGCGCCACCTTTTGGGGTTTTGGCGTTTTGCGCCAAATAAAAAAAATAGCGCGCGAAGAGAGGTCGAAAAGCGCCACTTTGGCGCGAAAGCGCCACTTTGGCGCGAAAGCGCCACTTCTGGACACATTGCTGCTAGTGTACGAAGCGAGGCGCACTTCGCTGCTGTCAGTGCGCCAATGAGCGCGGCCCGTAATTCTACCCCTTTCTTAGGTGCTAAGAATATACACGGTTCAGTTTCGGTACCATGGTTATACACAAAACTTTTAAAAAGTGTACGTCTTCCATTTTCCACCTTTGATTGTTGAAAGAGGGAATAAGCTTACTTACAGGCACTGTACCAAAATTATTTTTTTGTTTGACGGACAAAGTGAACCATGTCGGGGCTATCTCTAGTTCACCTATTTCAAGAAAGTGCTGCCAGGTACGATCGGAACAAAATCCAGCTCAACAGATGCAAAAAATCAAGCTCATAAAGAATATCTAGTACTGGGTATTTTCAGCGGCTTTCCTATCTATAGTTCACCAGTGTGACATCTTTTTATAATGTCCTAGAAGTTTTTTAAGAACACAATTAACCCCACCAACGAAGGGGGGCAAAAATAACGGCTACCGTCAGACAAACGCTAGAACGGGCTACATTATAAAGCATATTAATGTTTTTTGACGGATCCGTCAAAAAGTGCCATTAAAAAGGATCCGTTTGAAGATCCGTTTTTGTGGCACAAAAAGACCCGACCAAATGCCCTAAACAAACGCCTTGACGGGTGGCTAAAAAATTTAAAAAAATTTTGAAAAAAAAGTTGGTTCGTGCCTTTTTGGGCACCAAAAAAGGGTGTTCTGACGGGCATTTTTTTGGTTTCCGTCATGGAGGGTAGTTGCAACGAAAAATCTCGACGGATACTTTTCTTGGTAGGGAAGACACTTTTTTTGGCACGTAACATATCGATACTTGTAGCTCTCTCTGAGGAGATTAAGGAGAAGGAGGAGAGACGAAGGGGGCGGGATGATGAATCAGTTATTGCTGTAAGATCCCGTACCGTATAGGTAGTAGAGATGCATTCAAACCTACTTTTGTCGAACTCGAGTCGAATCGAACTTCCATATAGTTCGCGGGTCAGGTTACAGTAATTAAAACATGAACTCTATAAGTGGTATGCGCATACAGTACAGGCCAATCACAGTATGGCACCTGCCTGCAGGTGTATCAGGTGTAACAGCCGCAGTTTTTCCCGCCACATAGCAAGGATCTTGTCAGTAACTTTCTTCTCTCGGGAAGAACAGGATGAATACTTTACGGAAGATAGTTTTACTCGGGCCAGTGCCGGTACACCGGGGCAAGGATGAAAATCCCCCCTTGCCCCTTGAGGGCCGACCCTTATTCAATAACGCGCGAATCCTTATTTATTGCATCTCCAATCTGTCGCCTCCAAAAAAGCCTTTGCTCGGCTACATGTACGACTGTGCGGTACGGTCCAAAAAAATAAACACGTAAAAGTACAGTTAAACAAGGGTGAAACAGCCGTGACATACCTTGATTTTTCACGCGCTTGATGTTAGAGCGGGAATTATATTTTGCAGGGGAGCAATCAGGACCACCCTCGTCTGTATTATCATTTGATATCTTCTTCTTCTTGAGCGTCCACTCCATCATTGTTGTACAGCCCCTTGAGCCTGTCCACGGGCGGCTTCAGCCTGGCGAAGATGGCCCTGCACTGCCACCAGGAGGCGAGTCCCCCCTCCGGCGTGAGCGGCGTCTTGCGCCCGCCCAAGACGGCGTCCCCGTGGCAGGGGGCGGCGAAGAAGACGGGGCAGTCGGCCGGCATGGGCAGGGGGGTCGTCCAGGTAGAGGAGCGCAGGTCGAAGACGTTCATCTGAATCGGGTAGCAAAAAAAACAAGAAAGGGATACTTTCACTGATCTGCGGCGCTGAATACAGTAACGGGTGGCCCAGCCAAACCTGACCACCCAACTGGCAAGTAGGAAAAAAATAATTTCAAAGAAACTACTGGTTGCTTTAAAATTTTACATCAAAAAGAAATTTTTGGCAGACATTTTTGCACATTTTTGAAAGTAATTAAGGTAATTGGTCTTTATGAGCATGTGTTAGAGATGCTGAAGTAGCAGAAGAGGTTCTTGATGAAGTTGGACAACAGTACTTGAGTCCTATGCACATGAAGAACAAAAAAATGCAATGGACATAAGCTCCATTGTCTTGCCAAAAAAGGCGATGCAAAATTTTCCCAAAAATATTTTTTTCTAGAAATTTTTCTTTTGAGATGCTGTTGCTGCTGAACAGGTTCAGGGTAAGGATACACATGGGAGTAAAGAAGAAAAAAAAAGATGACACAAAATAACTGTAAAAAAGAGTAACAGAGCTGCTTTATGCCACCCATTTTAAAATGTATGGTGGCAGCAAGACCAGCGACAGGAGCAACAACAGCAACAGCAGCAGCAGCAGCAGCAACAACAACAACTTTTGAAAGTGGTCAGGTTTGGCTGGGTCACCCGTTAGTATTTTTGACAAACCAATGCACCAGGATATACAAAGTTTTTGCCTTTTCACACCTCTTTTGAGACAAGGTTTTTGCCTTTTTACACCCCAAAGAACTGTGCATGGGAAACTGAAAAATGGTCCCCCCCAACAACAACAACAACAATAACAACAACAACAAGAATAACGCTTTCCTCTCCCTGATCTGTCGGCTGCGCCGCAGATAAAAACGATTTAAACCGACTATTTTTTGACAAGGACAAGTGTGAGCCAAATTGACCTAATCCCCACACGGGAGAGATACTGACGTGCAATCCTTCCTCCCCCTCGCTGTGAGACGTGCATGTGAAGACATCCCGGCTGACGCGCCCGAAGTGTGACGGCCTCTCCAACCTAGCCTTGTTGGAGGTGGAAAAGAGCAGCCTCGCCTCCTTATATGGAAGCACCTTGTCGGGGGTTAAGTCCTACAAGATTTGAAAGGTCTAGTCTTAAAAAATAGTATTTGGTGATGGGGGGGGGGGAGGGGGAAGCAGGAAAAATCACTTTTTGAGGTTGCAATGCATACTACTACAGTGTGTTTGACGTGTCATTCAGTACCTATAGGTGTGGCGCTTACCATCAGACTAATTTCCTTGTCCTTCCCATGCCACATGCAAATCACCCTCTGGTCGCTCTCCTCCTCCGACGAGTAAGGCCTCTTGAAGGGGAGAGGCCCGGGGCCGAAGACCTGCAGGGGCTCCCCTTCGAGAGGCAGGTGGCAGACTTTGCTGCTGGTGGCGACCGCGGTGCTCTTGTCCACCCTGATGTCGTAGACGGACATGCCCTTTCCTGGCACCCAGGCGGTGATGACGGAGTCGGTCAGGAAGGTGGCCCTGCTGGACTGGTGCTGCTGTTGGGCGCCTCCGCCACGGAAGATGCAGTCGAACTGGCCGACCATCGCCATGTCGGAGTTTTCCTCGCAGTGAGCAAAGACAACGAGGTTGCCCGAAGTGGAGAGGACAACGACGAGGTCGCCCCTGGCATGGGCGAACGTCAAATGGCCGCCACTATTGCCCAACGTGCTACGGTAGCAATACATATGTGATGCTTGAATTAATTGCACCTGCTGCTGGTCTGAAAATGCTTACTCTTTCTTGGACACCCTGGTTGGTAGCTTGGTAACTGTGAACGAGTCTCGCCCCAATTCTGCCCTGCCGTAGAGGAGGGCGCCCTGGGACGAGAGGTACGTGAGTCGATGGACGACCTTCTTCCTCTTCGGGTCGTCCTCGTCCAGGGCCACGCGAGACAAGACATCTGGATTGTCACAGAAGCCAGAATCAATCTGTGAAGAGACAAAAACGAATAGAACAGAACTTTGTTTTCTTCTGGGTGGACAGGTTCAAATGGCGCACACTGTACAGTATCATGCCTCTGGTGGCTGGATGTGGTAAAAAGGTTTTGGGCTCTAAATTTGGCCGAGCGAGAGAGCTGTTTTCGAAAATAAACTAAAACTTAATAAACTCAGGTCTAATCGCAAGTATTCAAGGACTTTTTCAAGACTCGTTTTTCAGAACTTGAGCAAAACAAAGAAATAAATGGACATTTCTTCTTGCACAGTCAATCGTGGTGCCAATAATTGCAGTGGGAAAAGCTGAAATACTCCTTTTACCTCGATAACGCGTATCTTTCGCCTCTCCGCCTCCTCGCCCGACGGCCTGGCCTTCTCGAGCAGGAAGGCCCGCCCCCCCAACCCCCCGCACACCACCCAAACCATATCCACGGACGACGTGGGGGGCCCGGACAGCAACAGGACGTGCCCAGAGGTGGAGGTGCACTCGGCCAGGCGGCGGCGGCTCCACAGCTTGCCGGTGGGAAGGCTGGAAAAAAGGCGTGTACATATGCGTAGTGTACAGATTTAAAATACGCACTAATCTTCCCTTTCTTATTGAGAACGTCCGTCCATTTCTTGTTAAGTATAATACGTTCTTTTTTTGGCCTTATTTACTATGTGGGGGTATTGTAATTCTTGGGGCATTCTTTTCCCCCCTCTGGAAAAAAAAGTCGGCGCCCATATATGTGCGTGCCCATGTGCGAACTGTGGGCTGTGTCTCGACTCACCTTGCCCTTCTCGTGGGCGACCCTGCCCGATCCACCACCCGGCCGTAGTCGGACGTCGCGTAGGGGTTGCGGCAGGCGAAGGTGTACCTCCCGTTCAGGCTGACCAGGAAGAACTCCCCGGAGACCTCGGAGCAGAAGACGGTCCCGATGTCCATGTCGTCCGACAGGTGGCACTCTTCGCTCGGCATGGGTTCCCTGTCCATGGGCTGGTAGCTGCCCCAGGGCTTCGCAAAATCTGCAAAAAAAGAAGAAGAAGAAGAAGAAGTGCCACCACCAATACGTTCATTTGAAACGAGAGAGAGTTTCAGATTGAGCTCATTGCTGCATGCTTGGCAAAAAAAAAGATAGCTTACGCGCCCAGGTCCACTGCTCATTGTGCTGGATTCGCCTCAGGGTTGCTCTCGCGGAGCGGCTCCTACGTACGCACGAAATACAAGGTTAATTCTTCGGACGAAAACGCTACAGCAATGGAAAAAAGTTTCACATTTCGGAAGAAGAATCATAAGAAGCGCCATTTACAAAATAAGTACATTTTTTCCCCCTACTCTTTTGGTATTGTTGTACAGCAAATAAATTATTAATTAAAAGTCAGGGCAATTACCTCATCAATCGCTTTAGCGAGGCCTCAATGCGGAAAACCGGGGAAGCCCTGGCGGCATCGACGATGTCCCACTGGCGGAGGCCGGAGTGGAGGAGGATCCGCTCGGAGAGGCCGAGGTCGCTGAACAGCCTCAGCAGGGGAGAGGGGGAGGACTCTCCCTCCATCAATTATGTATGATTTAACGCAGGGAGATAACTCTTGCTTCTTTTCTAAATGAGGAGACACACACGCGGGTTTTTTGATAGACAAATTTATGATGACCGGAAGTGTCGATCAAAAAGCTGTCAAAAAAGCTGTCAAAACTAAACAAAACCTGTCAATCAAAAGAAGAGCGCTGGCGGGCTGGCGGGCCGGCGGGCCGACCGCAGCCAGTAGCGTGGGTGCAGCTGCGTGCTGACCGCAAGGCCACTGGCCGGTAGCCAGCGGCTAGCCAGCAGGCCGCTGCTGGTCTTCGAACTGACGCCGAATTAAGCGTGGTCCCAGTCTATATAAAAAGGGTACCAAAGTTGTTTTCTGAAAAAGTGTAAAAACAACCTTTCATATTAATGAATTTTGGCAGTTTTGGGGGAACTAAGTAATGAGTACTAAGTTTCCACCTGAACCACCCCCCACCCACCCACCCGGATCTATTTTATGACCCCCCTCCTCCAGCTAAAAAAAACAGTGCTGGTTTTAGAGGTCAGCCGCTTCAGACCAGTTTGGCAATCCAAGACTATTTTTGATTGGAAACGTGACAGTAAAGCTGCACTGAGCATCTTTAGATAAATTCTCGCGCCGCGGAAATGAAATAAATTATCCTCCTCCAATAAATATCCGGTATTTTCTTTGGTAGCTTCGTATATATATTTCTAATTTCAGAATTCGTTTCGTTTTTCAATAATAGCGATAGTAGTAATGGTAATAGCGGTAGGAAGCTAAAACAGTCAAAAAGGGGCGGGATGGCTTTTTGGAAATAGTTGAGTTTGGAATCATCAACAAGACGGAATTATTCGTTTTTATTCATTGGCGAACGAGAGAGGGGGGAATCTTTTTCTTCGCGTAATACAGAACGTAGTTACTATAGTCTCCAAAAATTGTGTTTCCCCGCCCCTCTGGATTGTTTTGGAATCGCAGATAAATTTGGGGGGAAACTTTGCGAAAAACATTCCTTCCATTTAGCTTTACTCTCTTCGACATTCTTTGAAACAGGACAAAAGGTCTTGGAACGGGACGAGGAACAAGTTGTTGTTGCAGTCACACAACCAGGAATGGAGTAAAAGGGGGGGGGGGAGAAACAGTTTTTGTCTAATTTCCTCAACACTTCTAGTACACATCATACATGGGCCGACAGGGGAAATTTGTTGCTTAAAGAAATTGTCCTTTTTTGATTATCTCTTCTTTGTGCTGGTTTTGTTTTCTTTCGTCGTCCGGTTACTTTTGGAAAGATCTCCAGAGCCAAATTGTTTTTGGAAAATTTCTCCCATGAAAATCAGGGAGTTAAAATACTGTTGATTGTTTCCAGCAGAGCAGGTCCTGTGTTTTTTTTTTGCTTTTTGGGGTTTGAGCTCATTTTTGTCAGATTCCAGGAAAAGAGGGCGGGTGTTTTTGTACTCACCTAGGGAGGGGTTTGTTGGTTTTATTGTCGAGGAAATCACAAATTATTGCCGCGGTCCAGCAACATGTCAAAGATGTCTTTTTTTGTTCCGGGTTTGAGCTCGAATCGTTTCTGCAAACTCAGCAAATTAAACTTCTGAGGTTTTAGGTGAGCAAAAAGGCGGTAACCAAAGCACAAGGGTTTGTTTTTTCCAGCAAGGAGCAATGGTTGTTGACTTGGAATTCTTGGGAGCTTTCTCTTAAAAAAGATTGGCATTCGCGGGCTTTTTTTAGAGTGCGATTTGAGCACGTGATGAAAGTTTAACTTTTTTCATACAGGTGGGAGAAAAAGAACCAAGAGCCATACACAGACTAGATTGTCAAAGGTTTTAACATTTGGGGGAGGGTACACGATTCAAAGTTTTTTAACATTGTGTGGGGGAGGGCGGTGGTGAATTGATTGTAGCGGTTACTTCGGAATGCATTTAAAAAGGTAACACGTTTGTTTTTTTCGGAAAGAGAGGAAGCAACTTTCTTTTACATGTGAGATTATCCTAGTTTCGTTCTTCTTTTCTTCTTGCTATGGTTTTTCTTTTGGTACATATCACACTTTTTCGCCTTTTTTTTGGACGCACGATCGACGGAGGATGAGAAGGAATATTTTCCAAAATTTCTGGAAAGAAAAAACTTTGCCAAGTATTCACAATCACCAAAGAGTAGGGAGAAGGTTTCTTACCAACCCAGCTCCCCCTCCTCCTTCTGCTGTACAAGTGGCCAACGAACGTGGTACCAACAATGTTTTTGAGAAGATAGTAGCTGGACGAATGTCGCAAAACTGTTGCAAAAAGAAATTGCATACTGTTAAAATCCGCCCTTTCTTCTGTTGGAATGAAACATTTCCCAACCTTTTTTCTATTCTGACTATCGAAGCAACAAACTTTGCGATATTGGGGGGGGAGGGGG
>JAAUXV010024142.1_pt1 | contig 10986 bp, 6 predicted proteins | sample 7278181 | NCBI WGS metagenome assembly JAAUXV01 (sample SAMN14350114, study PRJNA611818) | marine sediment metagenome | isolation source: surface marine sediment (2.1m) | place: French Polynesia: Moorea | collected 2018-08
CAATGGACGGGAGAAGACGGCTGGGGGCAAAGGCCAAAAAAGCCAGAAAACGGAGAAGCAAAAGTACAACAACAGGGACGAACTTTTTCGACTCTTTTTCTCTTATCTGCGTGTTTTTGCCGTCGACAGGTGACCTATCGAAATTCCTGCTTCTTCGTCGAACAGTTGGGTGCGATTCATCGATTTTTTTACCACGTATACGTGCCCCCCTCTCCCCTTTTTCCAGCCACTACAACAAAAAGTGAGAGCACTGCGCACAAAGCAAAAATATAAAGCACCCTTAATTTTAATGTCTCAGTGGCGAAGACAACAAAATCCGGACTTTTGCACCTCCCGCTGGACAAGCGATCCCACATCCCCTCACACCCTTGTTCTCACCAAAAAAAAAAACGAAAACCGGGCGAGAGAAACTAGAAATGGGTCCTTTTTAATCTGACTTCGACCTATTCCTACTGCGTACAGTACATTCTTTGAAACACTGTGATTTTTATCTGAGACTTCTTTCCCCAGAGCTAGGTGTTGTTGAGCGGGCTGTCCCCCCGTGTATGTCCTAAAGGGAATTAAGGACGGGCGCGTTTGTGAAACAGGAAGAAGGATGAGTGAGAGAAGATTTCGGACCTATCTGTGGTCCCTAGCTGTCCTCCTCTCAAGAGGATTCCCTGAAGAAGCAAAGAAGAATTCTATTGCTACTGTACGTATATATTCTCTTTCTGTATTTTGGTGGCTTTTTTAACTCTCTCGTCGGCGCGCGTCAGTGCAGCAGGTGTCAATGATGATGGCCTCCTCGTGCGTGGTGGTGTGTGCGTCGCCGAAGGCCTGCGTGTCTCGCAGTGTGCGCAGGAGAAAAGCGCCCCCGTCTTGTCTATCCCTGATAGAGTTCAACAAGTCAAAGTCAGTCGTCTTTCCAAAGTTTTTTTCGGCTCATTCAATCATGATGAAGACAGCAGCAGCAGCAACAACAACTGGGGGAAAGGAAAAGAGAAAAAAATAGGGATGTGAAGGGGGAACGAAGAAAATAAAGATTTAAGACATATCCTACACCACGATTGTTCTTTCACCAACGAAACTATATTTCTTCCTTTTTTTCGGCCCGGTCCACAATCATCCTCTGCTAAATCAATGTTTTGGGGTCACATAGCTTACAAAATATGCTGTGCGGCGTCGCATCTCTTGCTGATAAACTCTGACTTGCACTCCCCTCGGAAACCATTTTCCGACACGGACAAAGGAAAAGGCACCGTAGCGAAATAGGGGGGCTTTTTCTGCAGGGGCAACAAACTCCCCATTCATAAAGTAAAACCAGAAAATAGCGGGAACACCGACTTTTCTTTCTGGTGTCCCTTCTCTCCATTCTTCTGAAGAACGTGCGGCAAGCACGGGGTGTCGCCGCCGCCGTTGCTCTTTTCTTCGCCAAAGTTCTCAGTCTCAAGACAGTTGTGTGGGCTGGACAGATTTTTCCCGTCGTTTCGTGCGGTGTTCACGTTAAAGGATGCTCCGCACGACATCTTTTAGCACTATCATCACAAATCGGAGGAGTGTGGGATTGGAATGTTGTTTAAAATATGTTTGTTTCTTCTCTCGCCGGTTTTTTCTTTCTTTCTTCAACATTAGCAACAACTCTATTTAGGGAACAAAATATATCTTAAGGTGATTTTGTCCATCGACCGCGGTAGGGTCGATAATTAAAAAAATGCGACGGACAAGTTAGCTATCCATCCCCTGTTCACACACGGCGACACTTGAAGTAGCAGCAGTAAGTGTACGTATGTGTCCGCTTCTGAATGAATTTCTTCACCTTTTTTCAAACCCACCTCCTTGGTACGAGAGGTGGCATGCAGTCAGTCACTTCTTCACTTCCTGAGCCTGTCGAGGCACTGCCTTAGCCTGGCGTCTGAGGCGCCCGCCGTCTCCGGCTGGAGCCTGGCCACCACGTGTGCGCTCAGGAGGTCGGCCAGGCCCGGACTAGAGCGCTCGGCGGCGTCGAACGCCGAGCGGAGGTCCTCCAGCGCCTGCTGCGCCGAGGAGGAGGAATGGTGGTGGTGCCCGCCGTGGCGACGGATGAGCTGAAAAGAAAGCATGATATTAAAAGGATTTCGACAAAACAAATGAGTGTTGAAAAGGTACCTCTGACAGTAAGGGCTGGACGGTGTTCTGCATGATGGCGGCGCTCCGGGATGGGCTCCCGGCGCCGGCCGCAGCCACAGTCTCGTCCACGGCGGACGGGGGCGTCAGCACCGCGGAGGCGCCCCGGGCTGGCGAATCTCTCAGCCTCGGTTTCTGCAGCTGCTCGGGGGAGGCGCCCATAGGGGGTGCAGACTTTCGGTTCTCCTGCTGCTGGCGCCTCCGCCGGTCCTCCTCAACGCTGGCCGCCGGCCGCGCCGTCTGCCGCCGCTGCATGGCGGCTGCGGATGCCGCAGCGGCCGCCGCGTTAGCCGCCGTTGCCGCTGCCAGGGACCGATCGGGTCTCTCCTCGAGCAGCCGGTGGTCAAGGTGCTCCATCGAGCGGGAATTGCGGCTGTCGGCGACGGACCGAGGCTGAAAAAGAGAAAAAAATAATACGGGGAGAAACAACCACTGGGTAGTCTTGATCAAACTCACAATGTTGAGGTCGCTCCTGGCCACTCTGTTGTTGTCTCTGAGCGGAGACCCGTCCCTCTCCCTCTCCTCCTGTTGCTCCAGGCGACTCTTGACAGGCGAGGCACTCCGCTTGATTGGCGACGAGGGGGCGCCGGCGGAGGGGTCAGTGAAATCGGACGAGTAAGAAGGCGGCGGAGAAGACGAGGAGGATGACTTGCGGGAAAGGTCTCCCTCTCCCCCGCCGTTCATTTGAAGTTGCCCTTCTCCCCCTCGATACTCGCCGCCTATCTCCACCGCGGCGACGCCGGCTGCTGCCGCCGCGGCTGCCGCCGAGGGCTCCCTGATGGTTCCGATGTCCCAGTCGCTGTCGGCGTCGTCTCCCCCGTCCGCGTCGCTGTTGTCGGACTCAGAGTCTGACTCGTTGGCGTGGGTGAGCTTCCACTTGCGGTACCGGTCGATCAGGTCCATCAGCTGGTTGTTGCGCTTGGCCTTCTTGATGAACGGATGCCGCAGCAGCTCCTTGGCCGTGGGACGCTGGTAGCAAGAAAAAGAGAATTAAAGAATTATTATCCAGAAACATTGGCGCAACTCTGTTTTTGCTTACGTTTTCCGGGTCCTTGTTAAGGCATGCCTCGATGAAGTCCTTGAACTGCCTTGTGTAGCTGCCGGTGAGCTGTGGCGGGTTGTTCTTGGGGATGAGGAAGAGGACGCGCATGGGGTGCATGTCCGAGTTGGGCGGCTCCCCCTTGGCTAGCTCGATGGCGGTGATGCCGAGCGACCAGATGTCGGCCTTTGCGTCGTAGGCAGACTGCTTGATGACCTCGGGCGCCATCCAGAAGGGAGTGCCCACGAAGGTGTTGCGCTTGTTGGTGGTGTTGGTCAGCTGCCCGGCCACCCCGAAGTCTGCCAGCTTGACGTCGCCTGTGGTGGAGAGGAGCACGTTGGCCGCCTTGATGTCCCTGTGCAGCTTCTTCTCCGAGTGCAGGTAGTCGAGTCCCCTCAGCACCTCCCTCAGGATGATGGCGATGTGCGTCTCGTCCAGCGGCCCGGCCTTCATGAGGTCGAGCGCGGAGCCGCCGCCCAGGTACTCGATGATTATCCACAGCTTGGTGCCCTTGAGGTACGAGCCGTAGTACTTGTTGACGTAGGGCGAGTCGCACTGCGAGAGCACCATGATCTCCTGCTGGATGTCCTCGATTTCGTCCTCGGCCTCCTCCAGGTCGATGATCTTGATGGCCACCACCTGCTGGGTGCGGTTGTCGATGCCCTTGTACACCTCGCCGAAGCTGCCCTTGCCGATGCGCTCCTGCTTGGTGAACACAAGCTCCGGATCCACGCGCTGAAAAACACAAAGAAGAGAAAAACATGCTATTTCCGGTGTCAAATACTAAAAGTTAATTTAATTTTTTTAAAAGACAAAGATCGCGGTTAGCCGGACATGCAAGCCGTGGGAAATTTATCATTGCTTGATCCGGCAGGTATGCAAGAAGCGCCTCAGCATTCCTTCTCGCTAGTTCAACTGTACGTATGTTCTGCAAAAAAAGAAGAGGCTCCCCTTTTTTCGCTGACTGGAACAAAGCCTCGCAAAATGGAGAATGGGCCAATTATCTTTCCTCTTTCGCCGAATTACTGCTCGCAGCGTGAGTGAGTGGGGGAAAGAAAAAAAATCTTTCGAACAGAGTAATAATAACCGTCTCTCAGAGAAACCATAAATCGACCTCTTGGGGTTGGAGCGAAGGAGAGGCAATTTTCGGTTGAGAAATTGAGAAAACACAGCCTGTGTGGTGAAGAAAGAAAGATTGGGATGGGACACTTTTTTGAAACGACTGGAACCCACATGTCAAGTCAATACGACAAAAGAAATATTTCAATGAAGACCTAAAACCTTCTCAATTTCACAAGCCAGTCAGTCACCTTGCATGAGGCAATCTACCTTGAGGCAATTCTCGAGCAATTCTGCCCCCTCTCCCGTCATTTGGGGGAAGAGAGAGAAACGCGTTTCCATGACAGAGAATCTTTCACGTCTGCCGGCGAAGACGCGTACAGCATTCGCTGCAGAAAAAAATCTCTTTGTCCCGTTTCCGTCATCGCTCCGAAATGCAGAATTAAAAGCCCGGAAAACACATGTTTCGAGCCCTCTTTGCGCGAGGAGAAAGTGCCAATTGCCGCCGAGGTCTAATTAAAGCACTTATCCTGTCTCTTATTCTCTCCCCGTTCTTACAGCGTGCATGCACCATCAAACAATCTGTTCACAACAGAGGCTAAATCGTGCAAGGGCGTAATATAAAATACTACAGTAAAACTTTCCCCTGGCTTTTCAGAAGGCCCATTCGATAGTCATCTTTCATTCGAGTTCGAGCCAAAAAAGCTTATAAAAATCCCGATCATCGTCGCTATCGATCCGAAACTAGACCATCGTGGTCACAGCGGGAGAAAGGGCAGGAGAAATCAGGGGAAGAAAGATAAATATTCAACTAAATCCGGTAAAAACACAAATAAAAGACCAAGAGGATGGACGGTGGAGTCCAATACTGTACATGTACAATAGCCAGAGTTTCGTTTCTAGTCCTTTTTTCTACTCTCGCTTATCCCCTCTTTCACTGCAAGTCTGTAGGCGCGGCGGCGGCGAATCCATGCAGTGTTAGTGGCATTTCCCAGCGGCGGCAAAGATTCAAGTCACTGTGCGAAGCAGCCAGCGGCAAGGTCTACCCCTCCACCTATTGCGCTTCCACCGCCGCCGCCGCACAGAAACACCGTGATGCCCTGTCCGAAAAAAACGACACAAAACTGCGGTTCCTCCTCTTCTTTACTGTACAGCTAGAATAAAGTGGAGGAGCCGCCATGCAGGCCCAATTTCATGCCCAAAGGAGCCCGAAAGAAAAGGTATACGGCCTATGAGCGCCAGCGTGGGCTCCCACCCTTCTCCTAAACGGAAGAGGGAGGAAGCACCGTTTCGGACAGATTTTTAGGAGTCTCCCCCGTCAGCTGCATCGAAATCCGAGTCGAACGCGGAAAAGCACAATGCCTCAACAAGTCAATGCTACCATTTTATTTTTCAGCAGGACCTTTGGTTGCCTACCAGCTACAACACATGGATGCAGCAACTGCAAAACACATAGGCGGTCGCCACAGTAAAAGCGTGTGCTTCCACTGGCGGCCCTTCTCTGCTAAGGCTGTTATGCTCAGTGAATAAAAGATCGCACCAACTGCCCGCACGCTGTATGAATAGCGCGCCGCGTTGTCCGTTTTCGCCACTGGCGAGGGTTGCATTGCACGCACCTTGCGCTCGTGACAACTGCCGATTTGCCTCCCAAACTGCCTTAAACGGAAAGTTCGAAAAAAAGTCGTTTTCGAAAACAAAAACAAGGCTGGTTCGATCCTCTTCCTGAACTTTGGAACACGAAAGGGATCGATGTATCGTACCGCCCACCAAATTACGTCTAATAATTCGGCCAGGGCTGAACTCTACCGTTCCGTATTAGAGGTGCGGTCGTTGCTTCAAGATGATAATAGGGCACGGTGGCCTACGGGCTTAGGATTAGGCCAAATGCGGGCAGGGAGGGGGAGCAACGCCCACTTTTTCGCCCCATAAGCAAAAAAGGATGGGGATGGGTACTATCCGCAAAAGGGAAGGGGAGAGGCATAAGGAGGGCACCTCACACGTGTGTGTCTACAGCGGTGGCCCTCCCGGTGCGTGGGCGGCCTCGGAAAAGGGGAGTAGTGCAGGGTTGGGGACGGAGGGAAAGGCAAAGGGGACACTGGGCATAACAACCCAAATGGACAACACCCGTTCTCCTACCGTGGGGGAAAGAGAGTTTCGTAAGAGAAAACGAAACGTCCGAGGCGAACCAGTTCCTAATATGCCTACGTATATCTACACAATCAGGTCGTCCGTCGGTCTGTGACAGTCCAACGTTTCTCGTTTTTTGCCACTCCCCCTTTTCCTATTTGGTGTCCGTTGTCTTACCAGCTGGCCCAGCGAGGGCTGCTTTCTTGGCGCCACCCAGGTCTGGTATCTAGGGTTCACGTTGGGATTCGGCTTGGGCTGGCCAGGGTGGTCCTGCTTTAGCATCATCTCCTTCTGCTCGTGGTTGCTTCCGCGAGAGGAGTGCACCGGGGTGGTGTAGTATCCGGCAGGGTATTTTTGAGGGTACTTTCCGTTGGGCCCCGGTGCCATGGGGCCGCCGCCCGTGGGCAGCACCTGGGGCCCGTACACGCCGCGCTTCTTCTTGCCGCCGCTGCCCCCTCCCCCTCCATGGTGCGGCTGAGGGGGCCCGGGGTGGTAGTTGTACTGGTGATGGTGCTGCGGCGGGGGACCCCCAGGGTGGTGGTGGTGGTGAAACGGCGGCTGGTAAGGGTGGTGGTGGTGCGGAGGATGCGGAGGGATGTGGTTGAGGTGGTGCTGGCTCCCTCCGAGCTGAGCCTGGTACTGCAGCTGGCCGTGCTGTTGCTGCTGCTGGAGGTGGTAGGCCGCCTTGCTGGTGAGGATGGCCAGCTCTTTCTCCCTCTTAGACTTGGACTTTCTGTCTGATATTAGACCCATGGTGCCAATGTCTTTGCAGCAAAATCTGGCAAAGTTTAGGGAACCTTGGAAAGTTCTCCTTGAAGCATCACTTTGACGCACTCCTTCCCGAATAAGAGCACTACCTCAAAAGGAGGTTCCTACAATCCGAGCAGGACTTTTCCCTGAATTAGATCCGGAAGGACAAGAGCAGTCGTTCTCCCTTCTCAGTCTTCATGAGCGCACGATCAAATAAAAAACTGAGAATCACGATCGGGATACGTATGCCCCAGAGTTTGAGGAAGGGTGTTGCTCCGCTTCCAGAGTTCTCACGTTAGCTCCACTTTAAATATCCTCCGATCTTTAGATCTCGCACTTGGAACGTATAAGGAACGAAATTCCGCTGCGTCTGTTTCTCGCACCGACCGAAGGGCGATAAAAACTCACTATTTTGACACCTTGAGAATAGGCAGGATCACATCAGCTACAGATAGATGCTTAACTGGGGCTCCGTCTCCTCCTCTTGCCTCCTATCCCACCAAGTCCTCCTTTTCCTGTCTTCTTTTCACTCTCTTTTGGTGCGGGGTCTCAAGGCAGCAGCACCAAAGTGAAGCCCCCTTGCTCCCCGGGGGCGGGGGACTAGGTGGAGGGGAAAAGAGGGATCTCTGGATCTCTCGGCCCTGGCTTGCCAAAATTCCCCTGCCTGCAGGAGGGAAGGTAAGGTATCGGTTTGAAGGCGGAGCAAACCGAGTCACTTCGCCCTGCACGCCAGGTAGGAGAGGAGGCAAGTCAGCTAAGCTAGACGGCGCATTCCAAGGTAGTCTCAGCAAAGGAATGGCACCCACAGGGAGGCGCATTGCTGCGAAGGGCCGGGACCTCATGCCACAGGTAAGGCGAGAAGGGGATCTCTCGCTGCTGTGCGGAGTGTACTGCTTGCGTGTGCGTCGGGGGAGGGGGGCGCACGCATGGCAGGCGAGGCACGTATGGGGCCATCCCGGATCTATCTTCCCCCTTCGTGACTGGAGATCTTGACGAAAAGTGACTTGAACGCCTAAGATGGGGACTCAAATTAAGTCTCCAGCTGATTTTGTGTCCCTTTCGTTAAGCAATAATAATTCTGGACAAACGGGGCCCTCAAGAAATCCATGCTAAGATGGCCTTCCAGCAATCTCGCCGTCTTCCAGGGACGAAGAGTGAAAACCGCGGAAGGAGGTAGAAGAGAAGGCGGAAGAGAAGGGACTCGAGGCAGCGCAAAGCGGCGCCCGAGAGCCCGAAAAGAACGGAGTCTCTCTTTTCTCTCCTCCTCTGCCCATTTTTCTCCCCCGTTGCCCTAATGCTCATATGTGGCAAGAGAAACCCCCTCTCGTCTTCCCGTTTCTGCCGGCGCCCGTCTTCACAACGGGGAGAGATGGGGCTTCCTCTTCCTCCTTTTCGTCGAATAACTGAACTTTTCTCCCAGGAATGGGGAGAGAGAAAACCCTCCTCCGTCTTTCATCTCCTCCTTTTCTCTCGTGTGTCCGTCGGTCGTCGGACGGGAGAGAAAATCGACATGGCTGGAAGATTATAATACCTTTCGGGGTCAATCGAATTTTTTTCCCCAAGACCTGGTTCCGTTTCCCACCGCATTCTTCAGTTTATGAGAGGGAGCGGGACTATGCGACAGCTTTGAAATGAGCTAAAGACCGATGGATGAGTCAAAATATTCATTTGACCAGGTTTCCCATCTCAACTTATCTCAGGCAGTCTAGCAATCGCCTTTGGAACAAGCCTAAAAAATAGGGCGGCGAAGTAACGGTTGCTTCTTGCAATTTGCATGCAAAGGAAAAGAGAAACTTCTCTTTGTTGGATGCAAAAAAGCTGGAGGAGGCGTGACTCATCTGCATCGAGTGGGAGAAAGAGGAGCAAGGAGATGCTCTAATTTGTTGACGTTAGGAAGGGGCAAAGGCAAAAAAACATGCGGGCAAAAAAAACCGCTGCTATCAGTGTGAGAGATAAGACGTAAGTCCCAGATTGTTGTTGTTGACCATCGATCTTGTCAAAGTTCTGAAAATGTTCATACTTTGAAACAGGTTCGTGAATCCAGGTTGATGTACTGTTGCATATTTCTCGAGGCCCTACATCAATGCACAATGAACAAACTAGGGGAACACGTAAAAAAGAGGTTTCGGGATAAACAATACGTCATTCCGCCTGGATCTACTGTACCTGAATACTAGAGCCACTGCCACCAAATGCATACAAAATTTAATCAACTAAAATTAACTATCTGAACGATATAGTGAGAATTATTTGAAAAAACCCTATTCAGAAGGATAGTGTTCCAATTTCAAACTTTGTGGCTGGATCCATCTAGCTTTTACGTCTCTCTATCCCCTTCTAAACAGACTAAAATTGCCACACCGTGAAGTGGCTCTGGAGCACCACGCCGAAAGATAAAAAATTCCCAGATCCCTTTTAAACATTCAAATTCGCATGATAAAAAGGATGCACGACCAACAAAAAACTTATAGAAAAAGCTGGAGAGAGTGAAAACGTATTCAAAAAAGCTTTCTCCTTGCTATCTCACCCTCTCCGACTGCACCCTGGCCACGCCCCCAATTCCGCCGCCGCCGCCGCCGTTCATGATCCTGCGGCCTTCAAAGTCCCCTCCTCCGTCGATGGCCATCGTGGCATCAAAGATGAAACACCGCTGCTGCTTCCTCTGCTACTACTGCACACTTCTCAGTATATTTTTTATTTCCCCTGCCGCAAAAGGAGCTATGCACGGGAAACCATAAAAAACTTCAAAGCAGCCTCTTCCCTTTCACTTCTAAGTCGTCACAAGCACTCCCCCGACCGACAGCGGCGGCCTCTCTGTGCCTTAGTCCGTCCGTCCGCGTCGTCGGCTCTGCTGTACAACACAGTCCTGGGAGGAGAGGACCGAGGGGGCAAGAGGGTGTTGGACCGAAAGGCATTAGACCGAACCATACTGAAACTAGACCGAACTTTTTTGGTTCAACAGCACTGAAAATGGACCGACAGAAAAATACAGGACTGAAGTTGGACCAAAAAAATATTTTTCGGTTCAGCTTCAGTTTCAAAAAAAGAAAAGAGGCCGAAATGTTTTTACTGTCATTGGGCCGAAATATATTTAACAAGGTCATGAATTAAAAGATGTTCCAATTGCAATACAGGCATGCCATATTTGGTCTGCAACACTGGCAACACTGAGTTCAGCAGGCCCTATTGTTCTGATCCACTGGTTGGTGACATACTTCTTGTACTCAGTAAAGTTTTTCCTCTAATCTGGTGTGAGGCCAGGTACTTGCTGCATTTTCAGTTCATTCCTTGTATCTCTCTCTCAGAGGGAGAGAGAGAGAGAGAGAGAGAGAGAGAGAGAAGAGAGAGAGAGAGAGGAGATCGTACATATAAGGGGGAGATTTACGAGCGAACCAATTCTTGATGTCTTTTTTTACTTATGGGCGAACCTTTTTTCCCCCCTCCAGAACCGATGTTTCGGTCCAAGTTCAGTAACATAACTGAAAATGGGCCGATCATGACTGAAAATAAGCCGAAAAAATATTTTTCGGTCCAAGTACAGTATGATCTTTTTAGTTTTCGGTTTATGTTCAGTTTGGAACTTTTTTTTGGTCCAACTTCACAATTTCTTGGTTTTTGGTGTTTCGGTCCCTATTCTTTCGGTTCAAGGACCGCACCCCGATTTCGCAGATAGGAAACATCTAAACATAGTTATAAAAAACAAAAAAATAGTTCATGTTTCGTTTCTCACCTCTCTGACACCTGGGCAGCGCCCTTAAGAAGTTGCATATCCTTAGCCTAGGGTCGAACCCTGTCGACCTTGGGCAGCTCATGAGGTGGGCCATCCACCTTCCCCTCCTCAACCGCTGGCAGGAGTAGAATCGGGTGCA
>JAAUXV010250448.1_pt1 | contig 10978 bp, 6 predicted proteins | sample 7278181 | NCBI WGS metagenome assembly JAAUXV01 (sample SAMN14350114, study PRJNA611818) | marine sediment metagenome | isolation source: surface marine sediment (2.1m) | place: French Polynesia: Moorea | collected 2018-08
ATCGTTCGCCTACAGTGTATGGCGAAAGAGGGGGGGAGAGACGACCTGCATAAAAAAGCGGCGCTCCAAGCGGACTGAGGCGAAGGCAGACTAAGCGATCCCTTGATCTCGCAAACCAGGCCAGGCCAAAAAAAAGTTTTCCCTGAAGGGAGACTCAAAGCGGTTTTAACCATGCATGAGGCTTTCAGATGCTGAAGTACGCACACATTTGTAAGGGAAAGAGAAAAGGGAGCAGCAGCCAGGCCCAAACTTTTCATTTTATTCTCCTGTTTCCAAGACTTTCTTTGATGTAGGGTCTCTTTAAATATTTATTTGCACAAATTTTTAACTGCTCACCGGTCCAGAGCGATGAGGGCCAGGGTCGGAGGAGAAACCGACGTCGCCAAAAGTGCGAAGAAACCGGAGACCTGACAACAGGGCACAATATTAAATTATGGCGCCATTTGGGAAGTAATTTCGATCAAGTGCGGTTGTTGTACCTGGCACCAGAGCTCCCTGGCGTCTCCCTGTATCCTGGCTTCCCCTGTACCTCCCGCAGTTGCGGCCGTGAGGCTGCTGGCCACGGAGAAGGGCAGGGTCAGGCAGAAGACGAGGCCAGCAGCGCTCAGGCTCAGGACCAGCCTGCAAAAGAAATAGAACAACCAGGTAATTAAGTTTGAGGTGAATAAACTGATTTCGTACTTCTGCTTTTCAGAAAGTCACAAATGATTCTTTCGTACTGCGCTCTGTGGGGCGGGAAGAGACAGATTTTCGGAATAAGGATGCCAAGGCGAAAGGGGAAGAGAAGGCAAGACGGACGCGACGGGGCTCGGGGTGAAGAGACGGACTGAGTCTGAGAAGCAATAACTCTTCATTATTCTTTTTTCCCCTTTCCCTTTCCCCGCAAAGTACAGCGTACGTCAAACTCGGGCGGCAGTAGTGGGATAGTGGCCACAGGTAGATGCTTTTACTCCCTGCGCCTTCAAATGCCAACTCGTGTGAAATGAAAGGTGGGGAAGGTACAAAGCTTTAGTAAGGATGGAACCGCCGCCTGCGCTTCATGGGGAATCCCCCGTACTGCACATGCATGAGGATGGGTCTGGGCAAGGTCTCTTCAGGTCTCTCTGATCCGATTATTGTTTTTGCCTCTTGTTTGCGCGGTCTTTGAATGATATGTTCTTTTTTCTTTTTAAAATTATATTTTTCTAGTACGAATAACGTTTAAAAAACGATCTTTAGTACAGTACTGTTGATTTCCATGGCTGGCAAAGGTGCCCTATCGTTCCTAAGCAAATACCCACTTGGGTGCCTAAGCGCAATACTGGCAGAGTATTGGCAGACGGGCAGACACAGTCACTTAATTAACAAAATCCGATTGTTGCCGCCGCCGCCTCGGCGGGGGGGATCGAGGGAGAAGGGATGAATAGCAGACGACCGGGAGAGGATGGGATGAGAGGGAAGGGAAGGATTGAAGAGGGGAAGTTGGGAGCACAATTCATTGCTCACAGCCTTTGGCTGCACGTGTAGTGACAGAGCATGTTTGTAAACTCCTTTTCCACTCCACAGGATTTCATACGTAGCTAAACGAATTCACAAAATAAAAAATAAAAATCCCGAATTCTGTCCCTGACTGGTAACGAGTTCCCCATTGTGTTTTGCGTATTACGTTTGACTCCAAGTTTTGCTTCGCGGCTGAGTTCTGCTGAAGACGCCCCCGGAGTCGAACGGCCATGTTTGTCCAGCCATGTTTTCTCGCCACCCGTCTTGCAAGGCTTTCGTAAGGCAAAGAGAAGGGACTGCTTGCCTCGGGCAAGGCATACAAGGGCGGAAAAAACAAACCAAACTTTTTAGTCGAAGGTGGAAAAACAGGTCTTTTGGAGTTATAACGGGATTTGTGTTAGGTGGTCATGCAGTCTAGGGGTTCATTTGTCAAAAAAAAAATGTGGGGGGAAACCGGATGAATTATGAAAGAAGCCTTTCTTCTTTCTTTTCCCTGTGGCCCTCAGTTTGGCTGAGGGTAAACACCCCAAGGGTGGAAAGAAATCCAAACCATCTTCTCGGCCTCCAGAGCAAACACCTAATCAGCCACTTGTGTAAGGGCGCATCTTAAGAGAGAGGGCGGCAGGTTTCGCAACCGCTCTTCTTCTCCTTGACAACAGGTCTTCTCCCCTTTTGGGCCTCTTCAACAAGAGTTTCGGGGTCAGACGTTCACTGCTCCTCCGGACAAGGAAGAGGGTTTTGCACGTCACTCCTTCTATCCCACCCCCAATTTTCCCCTATATGATATCCCCTTTCTTTTCCGTCTCGTCTCTTTTGGTGCCCATCCATGCGTGTCCCTCTCTGACCCTTTTCCTTCCTCCGTATGCATGCGGCAGAGAGAGAGAGAGTCTGTCTACTTTTGCTACCATCGTCCTTCTGAATACCTATTGAACGAAGAGAGGGGGGATGTGGAGGCCCAGGCATGCATGCAGAGGGATGGTGGCGACCAGACACAAAGGGGGGGAAAGGCTCTAAATCCGGGCCTGGTTTTGTTTGCTCTTTCGCCGCTGTAAATCCGCCTAGCATCGTCCTCGGCATTAATTATCAAGCGCTCTTTGGGGGGACGGACTCGGACACAGCAGTATCGTAGCACAAGAGATTTGCAAGTCGTCACCTTTCCTCTATTCCCAAAAAAAGAAAATATCGTTTGGCGGCTCAGAAATCCGAGTTCTCCACCCTTTTCCGTCTTCTCTACCCTTCTACCTTTTACACGTAACTCGAGATGGATGCTGTTATGCTCTCCCTTCCTTAGCCTTTGAGAGAGACTTCTCCTCCTACTTCTCTTTCAGTTGCGTAAGAAAGTTCTCTCTTCTGTCCAGGCCCAAAGTGAGAAGAAAATTCAGGGGGTTTTGAGGGGGGGAGAGAAGATCGATCGACGATCTACCTTCTACCGTCTCTATGCGCTGCACCCCGCCTACTTCGCACGGAAAAGGTGGGTGCATCTTTCAACTTCCTCCCTCCGCCGTCAGAGCCGCAAAGCCGGAAGATCGGCTAAAGTCAGTGAGGAAAAGAAATGATTTTTTCCCCTTCGTCTTCCACATTTGTTCTCCCTGCTGGATATTGCCAGTTCGCCCAGCACGACAGTGACCTTTTGTGGACAAACGAAAAAGAAAAAGCGAAAACATGCTTTCACCGGTTGACTTTTGGGTTCAAGTCAATCACGACAAAACGCCTTTGGTTCTTATAATTTTGTTCCATACTCAGTTAAAATAGAATAACAATGCAGAGCTTTCACAGACCGCGACGTGCGGCAAGCGCACAAGGACAGGAGAAAGCCGTGCGTGCGGGTGGGCGGCAGCGAAAGGGGCGAGAAAGTTGAAAATCATCACCCGATCGAGACAAGGGCGGGGACAAAAGCTTTGAGAGAGGGAGACCTTAGTCACCCCCCGCGGAACGTGCGATACAAAGGAAATCCGATGCTCCTGCAGAAATCACTCCCGCCGATCGGGATCGAATAATTCTGCGCTGATTGCGACGGCGGGGAAATTGGAGAAAAAGGCCGGGAATCCTAGACTGGGGATGTAGCTCCCATGGAAGGAGAAAATTGGGAGAGCAAGTGCACTATATCATTTCAAAGCAAAAACAAAATGTCTCCCCAAGTTTAACTTGATTGGTGATTGAAGACTTTCGGGCTGACAACCGGACCGCCCCCCAAGCACTGTACTGCTAGGGTCGGTCAGAGGCGGCCTCGGGAGCTCGGGAACTCCTCTCAGAAAAAAATTCCTGACCCCTATTTCAGCGGAAATTTGGGTTTTGAAACTGACAGGGGCCGACAACAGTCTACTGTACGTTTGCGGGCCTTGTGCCTTCGTAAGGAGCTGTTACGTTCCCAGCGAAGAAGGTTTCATAATTTTCCGAACGGTGACGAGGGAGTCTCGCCTTTTCCATTTCCTTTCTTGTAGGGAGGGACATGCATGCAAAAAAACAACGTCTGTGAAAAGCGGAAGAAATATTGCTTTTCTTTTGCGAAACAACCAAACAAGCACGCGTTGTCTCATAGTTAAAATTACGTATTGGGCTGTTGATAAAAAAATGGTTTTTTTCTGTTTTCAAACTTTGGTTTCGCTTTGGAATGCTGCTTGGAAAGCAATGTGTTGCTGGAAAAACGACAAAAACAATGTTTGTCCTTTTGAAGATTCCGGTGGATGGGCTGAGGGGGGGAGAGTAGAGAGAAAGGCCGGAGGAGGAGGCGAAAGCTCTCTTGGGAGACAAAGCAAAGACAGTCGAGCCAAGAAGAAGAAAAATGGGAAAACGCGAAGAACCGAGGAAAAGAAAATATTTTTTTCGCATTTCACGCGCAGATCTTCTTCTTTCTCTCCCTGGGCCTGCTGGCTCTCTTTTGAAAGTAGGACGCGACAAGGGCAAAACAGGCTCATAATCTCATGAAAAGAAACACCCCCTCGATCCAGACTCCAGGAATTTCCAGGCGATATGTCCCCGGCCCTCAGCAGGATCGGCAAAGTGGATATCGAAAACATCGCGTTTGAATCGTTTCTTCCTGCGCCGAAGAATAACTGATTCGAATGCGGAAGTGTTGCCTTACCGACGCGGCCACATGCTGTATGGGTTTCCATTTCCCTCTATCTCAAAAAAAAAAAAGATAGCGGTTTTGTGGCGAATGTGCAGCTTCTTCTTGTTTTCGCTCTTTGGTGCTGGAATTCCGGCCACGCAAAAAGAGGAACTGCTGACCAAGTGAGAAAGGGTTCGGCAAACCCCGAGAGAGAGATGATACGAGCGAGGTGCATTTTTCTCTCAATATGTCTCGGTCAAGAATGGTGCAATACTGTATAACTAGTTCACCTTTCGTACCTTCTTTGCTAGATGAAATTCATAACAAAAAAAATTGGCTATACTTTCTTCCCCTCGTTCATTTATTTTTTTTTTTGCTTCCGCTAAACGATTTTTTAAGGCATAGCAGTTTATATTTATTTTGCTCGTTTATGACGTCGCCCCTGTTTTTGGTGGGCCTGGTGCGTGACCCGGCCCAGAAAAGATTCTTTTCCCTCGCGCTGCCCCTCATTCTCAGAAATTTACAAGGTGTTTCTGCTCCCTCTGTTCCCGTTTGAGACTGAGAGGGGACGGCATGCGCAGAGTCTGCCCATGCAAGGACGATGCTAATTTTTGGGCCCGGGATTTCCCTCTTGCGTGTTTTGTTGGCCCTCTTTTTTGGGAAAACAAATAAAGAGAACTTTGTCGCACCTTTTTCGTCGGATTATTTTGCTTTCGATATATTTTGCCAATGAAATCCATTTTTGTCTAAGAAGAATATACATCCTCTTGGGTTCCACTGTTCGAGGCATACTTTTGGAACTGTCTATTTGCGTAGTGTGCAAGAGATAGGAAAATCCTAGACGCCACGAAACCGGAACCATCGGCGAAGGCTTAAAAGGAATTCCGTGTCGTCGCTGCCAAAAAAGGGAAATATGCCGATGGCGCGTCCGGAATCAGGATTATTTTTGTCGAATTTGGGTATAAGACTCAAGGGCGGAGAGGAAATCTGTTCGATGCTTTTCGTGAGGCTAATCTTCACTCAATGATACAACAGATTCTGATCAAAAATGCTGATTGATATGATTGCAGACTGCTAAGTAAAGAGAGAGCCGATTACCACAAAAGTTTTGTTGAAAAGTAGCCTTTTGGAGCAAAGCTCCCCCTCCAATCCATGAATATTTGGGGAAACATCCTATAGGCCGAGACCTGACGTCGAGACTCTTTCAGTACTGTACATTATAGCGCAACTATTGCTCGGGAATCTCGACCATTTCGTCGTTACATCGGCGCGAATTCCTCGAACGTCGGTGACTGAAGGGAACGGAAGGCATACCTCCGAGCTTCGTGGTGACTTGCAGAGCGACAGACAGCGACGGCGGTCGGGAAAGCAAGCAAAGGGGGAAGGGGATGAGAATCCTTGACATCCTTACAAATCATGTGGGGGTGGGGAGAGAGAAAGGAGATACCTCCCTAGTCAGACCGAAGGCGGCGACAAAGTTTTCGTAGTCTCGTCACGGAGGAGAAAAGGACGGGAAAGGGGGAAAACAAGGCAAAGGCAGACGCGCTTTTTTCTCAGAGCCTTTCGCTGGAGAGTCCATAGGCTATTGGGGAGGGGGAACAAAAGATTCTGCATGTTCACATCTTGAAAGTAATGACATTCTATTTTTATTTAAAAATAGGCGATTTGCCGCATTTTTCAGTCAACCATGAGGAAAACTATTTCTAACGGAATCATCCTAAACTTGTTTTGCTTTAAGTTTGCTTTAAACTGTTGCAAAAACGCTTTTTGATCTGATGGAGGTGGGGGGACTCACAAAAAAGCACTTTCCTGATTTGTTTCTTCCTACCTGTTTGACGGGTATTTAAGCTGCTTTCTCCTGATGAGGGTGAAGGCGATGAGGACGTTGCCGAGCAGCGCAGTCAAACCGAGGAGGGTCAGCAGGGCGGCCTCAAGGGCAGGGCCTGAGAGGGAAGATGGGGAAAATGCATAATTTGTCACAGGCAAATGTGATGCTCAGTTGGAAAAGGAACGTTTAATCGGGATCGAAAAGGAGAGAAAGATGGCAACAAAGACCAACAACAATATTCCTTCTTCGATCCCACCCCCCGTCCAACTCGTCCAGCTGCTGGGCCCGCCGAACTCAAAGTCCATCCCGGTGCTGTTTCTGACGCCGCCGTCCTCCCCCTGGCTCCCCCCGCCTTCGTCCTCCGCCTTGACGTAGGGCCACGGATGCCCTGCCGCCGTCGCTGGGTGCGGAGGAGGAGGCGGATGCCTCTGCTCGCACAGGAACCTCCCCTCCGCCCCTTGGTCATCATCGCCTTGCGTGGAGAAGGAAGAGTAGGAGTCGGCGGGGTGCTGCAGGGGAGGGGACGGGGTAGCTGAAGACGGGCGGGGAGGCGACGGGCGGGGATCAAAGATGAGGATGCCCACCTGTTGGGTAAGGCGAATAAAAATGGCTTCGATTGTCGCAAAATTTGGCGGTTGGGTAAGCAGCCTTGCTACTTGTTGGGTTTCTCTCACCTCTCCCTCTTTTAGGGTATCCATGGTTGTGGGGAGGAAAGCCGTAAACACGGATCACTCTTGGATCCTCTTTCTTTTCTTCAAGTGCAACGCCTTCCGGTAACTCCTCCCGTGCGGTCTTCCAATTATCCGAGAGTACGACGGAGGGATCTAATTTGCCCCTCCTTCAGCCGTTGGTCTCCAGGTGTGCAGTACCAAGGACGGTCGTTGGGTAAAATGGAGACAAACCGGGCCTCCAAAAGCTTTCAACTCCGGTTGCTGTTTTTCTCGCCGCCTCTTTTCATTATACACCTGGAGTTATCGAACTTTTTCTGGCTTTGTTTGTTGTCTTGGTCTGTATTAAAACGGCTTCACTGCCGGCTTCACTGCAAGAATTTTATTAGGTCTTTTCTTGAAAATACTTTTTTTTTTGCTTCTAACAGAAATAAATATGTTAGTTTTGCCCTGTTTTTCCCTCTATCCCCGCTGAAGCGACCTTCCTCGTCGCCGCACTTTTTGCTAAAATTCGTGGAGGGCACGGACGGTTTTTTTGCGCTCTCCGATTTTCCTCCGTGTGTCCGTCGCTCGTTTCCGCCCCCGCGGGAGGAGGTCGGAGAACTGAGAGGACGGGGGATTGAGGAGGACGGACGAGGAGGAGAGTCAGGGTTTTTTTTGCCCGTGCGCGCCTTTTTCCCCACCTCCTCCGCCTCTCTCCCGCCGGCGACGAGGGTAAGTGTCAGAGAGAGAGAAATGGGGAAAGAGGTGCGCGAGGGAAGAGAATCCCCAAGCCTAAGAGATCGTTGATTTTTTTTCGCAAAGTCCTGGAACAGAATTCGAGGAGATATGTTGCATTTCATCAAAAGTTTATACTTTGTTGTGGAAAGTACGTAGGAACTGGTGAATCCAGCTCTCACGGTATAAAAAGCAACAGGCAAGCAAAAGAGCGGGCGGGCGCGAGCCTGGACTGTAGTACTGTACAATTCAGATGGCGTCATTAGATTGTCATAATTTCAACATGAAAATACATGCTCCTATTCCACATTACTTGCCTGCATGTTGATATAGGCGATGGGTTTTTTTCAAGTGGCCATTTCGTTTTTCATCCTGATTTTTCCTTCTTCCATATTAATTTTCAATTTATTTTCCCAGCATGGGAAAAATTATTTTTCGTTTTCCACTGCAGATGAGGAAAAAATGCAAGGAAAGAGTTGAAAGACGTTAATGTAGTGGAAACGGGGAATACGATTGTATATATATATAGGGCTAATGTCCTCCCCCAAATGTGGATCTTAGATCACTAAATCTGTCGAACAAAACATACGTTATTGCAATACCATTTAATGCATTGCCCCCGCCCAATAAAATAATATTTTCCGGATAAGCACCTGCGCATAAAAATGTACGTAGAAACTAGTATCTGTATCAACAAAACATGACTAAATGTGGTGCCGCATCTCATTAGTGAACTCAAACCATAGCATTCTCCCAACCTCCTCTACACCTTTTCTTTCCCCGGTCCGATCCGTGGACCGTGCCGGTTTGTACGTGAGTGTACACCAACCACCCCAGGTAGGCCCGTCAGGGTACAAAGAGAATGGCGAGACTTTTGTGCACCGCAACAGGTTTCACCTGGCTGGCTCCGGAAGGGGGGAAGATGCTTTTTTTGCAGTCCCTTTTTCGTGCGCTCAGGAGTGGCGAGCTGATGGTATTCCAAGTGTGAAGTGTACTCCCGCGTGATTACGATTTCCGAGCGGCGGCGAGGGCGTCAGCATGCGTCGCCTGCTCATCTTTTTGGTTTTGGGGGCAATATTGGGTGTGTCTGGTTTTGCCCAAGGTGAAGTTGTAGTAGACTGCGAGGGTGGGGAGGAAGACAGGTTGATTGACGGCGATTCAGAGTGCGGAGGGCCGTTTGAGGGCGACCCCAAAGAAGAATTAGGGAATGAGATCGACGGAGAAAAGTCGGAGGTTGAATTAGACGCGGATCCCCATTCGTCGGACGATGATGCCGCGTCGCCGGAAGAAGAGGTGGAGGTGGAGCTGAGCCCCTACATCTACCCCGAACTGAACGGACTGGACGCGGAAGATCCCGTTCTCATCGAGGCGCTGAGGGAGAAGGTGCTCATTTTCCCTCCCAAGAAGAAGAGGCCCATCAAGCACAGGTGGGAAGACATCGTCACTTTGCATGTATATTTGGGCTGCTTCACGCATAAGAAGTTTGTCTTGACTCCACATTCAATTGTTTTTTCTCTTGCAATTTGGCAAAAGTGATATTCTGTTTTCAATTAGCTTCCCATTTCTGTTTTTGCCTAGGCGACCCCCCACTGGCCACCTAATGAAGGGCCAATTCGGGCAGCCGATGGAGGTCGACGAACTTTACGGGTATGTCGAAAAAACGACGAGGCAATCCTTTAATACGGATGAAAGTTTTTTAGTCTCATATTTATAGCCTCGCAAATTCAGCTTCCGCATATTTCTACATACAATCGGTTTGACATGATTACAATGTGTAGATATTTTTTCGATCTATAAGCTGTAAAATCACTCAGGGATCGATTGATAGAATCGACTTTAGTACGTGCTTCCATTGTTGTAGTAAGTGTATCCATGTTGTTGTTGTTGAGGGTAGGCTCCGTTGTACTGCATGTAGCCGTTGGCATCCTGGATCAAAATGTTCATAAATACACTTCAGTAGATTTTGGGAATGGGAATTAAGCTGCACAGACCTGGTGGTATGTCATGAGCGGCTCCATCATGATCATCTGCCTGTACTGCTCCTCCGGCTCCTCCGCCGCCGGGGGACCGTGCCCGAGCTCCTTGATCCGCTGAGTCTCCTTGGCCAGTGACAGGATCATCATGCCGTCACCAAGCTTCTTTGCCGCGGCACCCAGATCAATCTAAAGCGGTTAATTATAAGATTGAAATTTCGACCTACGTACTTCCCCTCCTGTCTAGACTTTTACCCGCGTGGGGCAGTACCCCTGTATGAGGGCGGCGGCTGCGGCGGACGAGAACGGTGACTCGCTCTGCAGGGTCCTCTCCTCCTCCGGCGTGAGCGGGTGCTCCGAGCTGCTCCTCCTCCTCTGCGCCGCCTCCCACTGCTCCTGCTCCTCCTCCAGCCGCTTGAGCTCCAGCTTCTTCTGCTTCTTGGCCGACCTGTACAGCTTGTACCTGAGGTACCTGTGCAGCGCCCTGGCGTAGGTGAGCTGGGTCCTCTCCACCGCCTCTGGCTGCTGCAGCTCCAGGAAGGAGGCGGAGAAGATGATGATCATGCTCAGGAGGAAGAACTGGATGTGGTCGGGGGAGCCCTCAAACCAGGCGGCTACCTGCAAAAAAATCCCTCAACGGAATACGTCATCAAAACACTTAGGTCGCGTCTTGCCTTCGCTCCGTTTTCCTTGTGTCTCCGCTCCAACTCTGCGTTTCCCACCCAGGACGGAGGGTAGAACTGCTCGTAGGTAAACCTGAGAATAAAGAAAGAAGGGGCAATGAACGGCCAAACCAAGACGAGAAAATAACAGTGCATTTTTCGCATGCATGTCTATGTATTCTTGTAGCTCTCCAACGGAAAGACGAAATTTTCGCCGAAGGGCGGCAGACCGTATTATGGCCTGTAGGCACTACTCTCCTTTGAACATAAAAGTGACATGCAGGGGGGGGAGGGGAATATGATGTGTAGGGAAAACAAGAGCCAAAGAAATTTCCTTTTTTTTTCATGTAAGGTTAAGAAAAGAAAGGCTTTTTGATGGAGCACTTTCCTTTACCTGGCGGACTTTTCCCTGCGCTCTTTGGACAAGAACCTCTGGAATGGCATCTGCATGAGCTCGTCCTCTTCGTCGTCCTCCAGTGAACCACGACGTTGCAGGAGCGGATGCTGCCATTGCTGCTGGATGCTGTTGCTGCTGCTGCTGGAAGCTCCTTGCTGGGACGGGGGAACTCCGTAGGCAACGGCCCTGTGGGAAGGAGAAATTC
>JAAUXV010033623.1_pt1 | contig 10970 bp, 8 predicted proteins | sample 7278181 | NCBI WGS metagenome assembly JAAUXV01 (sample SAMN14350114, study PRJNA611818) | marine sediment metagenome | isolation source: surface marine sediment (2.1m) | place: French Polynesia: Moorea | collected 2018-08
TGCAAGCTACAGGTACTGCAACATGTATAGGGTAAGCCTAGTGGGAAGCCTACATATAGGGTCAGCAGCACAGAACGGTGTACGAGGGTTCAAATGGTTAAGAATATACCATACTTTGGATAATTCTGCAAAAATAACCATATGTGTCCTGTTCTTACAAAACCCGGAACATGTCGGCAAAACTAGTTGTGAGATATATTGCTTTAAATGTTGCATACCATAAAAAATGATGATTTTTTTGAAATTGAGTTTTTGATGTTTTTCTGTGTATAATCCAACTGCTTAATGATATTGTTAGTTTTTGATAAACTTTTTTATGTTAGTTTTCTGTTTGTATACATTTTTATCTTGTACATAAATCAATAGAACATTGAGAATAGACAATATCTTGTGAATATGAAAGCTATAGGAGTTACAGTTTTCAATTACTTTTCCATTACCGGGATCCCCGGTAGGGTTCGCATGACATACATGTTTATCAGATGTAACATCTATCATACTCTTGCAACAAGTGCCTGGTTTTAACATTGTCATTTACATTATGTTTCAATGAAATAATTCTTCTGAAACCTGTAACATGCTGTTACCCACTTCTGACTCATTTTGCTTGATCACAACACATTTATGTCCAATAGCTTCCTTATGTAAAATGTTCATGCAGTGTTATATTTTCTTGTACCTTTATTATTATAGGAAGATAAAATAAGGAGGAGTAGAGGAGAAATCTATAGCTTACTGGTCGAAATGTGATTACCTATTAATGCTTATAACTTTTGATGGTTAATTGATGATATTTTATCACAGTTTTGCTGATGAACCCACATGCGCAATTGTATCTCAGTAGTTCTTGTGGTTCCTGACAAAACAAACGTTCTTTGATAGCAAATCTCAGAAGAATAAGAGTTTTCACTAACCTATCACATGTATTATTTGTTTGTTTTCAGTGACACCGCATCAAGATGCCACATTCCTGCACACAGACCCTCTCAAGCTTGTTGGTTTCTGGGTTGCACTTGAAGATTGTACTCTCAAAAATGGCTGCCTTCAGTTTGTGCCTGGATCACACAAAGGTTGGTGCTGCCCTGTAAACAAATCTACCTCACAAAGTTAAAATGCAGCATGTGTATTTCGGATTACATACAATCTTTTTTCCTTTACCTTGGAAGATTCCTGAAAAAATTAGCAGATGATCAATGCACTTCAATAACTCAAGGCAAGCAGTATCTACCACATCAAACATATCGTCGGCTCCACGACAAGACCTCGTATCTCAATTTTTGCTCAAAATGAGTTCATGGTACCATTTTGTAGCTGGGAAGTCAGACCACATTTCTAACAAGCCCTTGTAGGTCAATCAGCAAAATTAGTCCTACTATAGGCCTAAAACTAGACCTTGTAAATTCCACAAGTCCCAAAAGTCAAATGACAAAACCTCGTAACTATAGTTACGTGGTATTGGACTACATTAACCTTAGAAAAAGTGTAATGACAAAACCTCGTATCTCAACTTTTGGCGGGAAAGTTTGACCCAGATTCATAGATTGAAGTTGTTGTATCTGATCAGTGGTCTGAAATCCACTTTTTAAAGGTGAGTGAATCTTCTTTATTTTTCTTATTCATATTTCAAGATTTTTGTACATTATAGGATAAAAACTACATTGAATAAATTGAGCAAATAATAGACATTAAGTGTCAAATTAAAACAGTGTTGAAGGGAGGCACTGACTGTCACAGTGAAACCATTATTGTGGAGATATTGTCTCCGTGTATTCTAATAACACACAATGTGAATCATGCTCTAGTTATGGTCAAGTTCATATAGGGGTAAGTTCATGGGTAGGTTAAAAATTGCATAGGCCCTATAGTATAGTCAATTGATGGTTCCACTATGTATTATTTAGGTATGTATATACTATTAAAATATTTTATAAATTATGTTTAGGAAATTAAATCATTTCAAATCATTTTTGAATTGTCAGGTAGAATGAAATAACTGTTCAATTTAAGGTGTGAAGTCTGTAATACTGTTCAAATATAAGGCCTTTAATTATTCAACATGTACACTACCAATAAGAATGAATAAAAGTATAAGCCTACATTACAAGTAGGCATCAGAAAAGAGGATTTTGGTTTCAATAATTAGACTAAAACAAAGAAAATACAGTAAGTTTATGGCTTAAATAGAACAAAGTTAGACCCACTTTAACATGTTCTATAGTTGAACTTGAGTTTAATAAAGTCAATAAATTGAAAAGTAAACCCAAGTAATAGCATGCTATAAAGCAATACCATACCAATGGTCTATTTTTTCAAGTTTATACATTAGTAATAATAATTTTTACAACCTGGTTTTATAATGATTACACATTGACACATTATCTGAGGATGGATATAAAAGTATAAACTAAGATGATTGATGGACAGAATATAAACTGATATCCATCATTTCATGGATTGTAAAATATTATGCTCATGGTATAGGCCTAATGAGTCTATTATGGGCAATTATGCATTATTGTAGGCTTTAGTATAATATTTAAATAATAATAAAAAAGGTTATAAATGGGAAGTCAGTAAATGCATGAGGCCTATTATAGGCCTATCTTTCATGTACACTGGATGGGTACCTATTATACATGTAATTATCAAAGGCATGTTGTCTAGTGTTTGATTCCTGTAGGCCTCCTCTTTCACAATTAACAGCACTTGTCCCTCAAGAGTTGCAAATATAGGCCTATAATGTGAATTAGTGCAAGTTAGACCTTACAGGACCTTACAGAACAGTTACTGAAGGTATATTTTTGGAAAACATTACAAAGTCAGACATTTTTCACTGATTAATTTTATGTTCTGATTTACAGATGAATCAACATAGCCGGGGATGGATGTTACTGCAACTCAGTAAAGAACGGGCAGCAGAGAAAAGTGGATCATTTGATAAAGACCTACAAGCACCAGAGAATCATGACGTTGGGGTGATGGGAGATGAGGAGCCAGAACCGACAGTTATGGGTGATGAGGAGCCAGAACCGACAGTTATGGGTGATAAGGAGCCAGAACCGACAGTTATGGGTGATAAGGAGCCAGAACCGACAGTTATGGGTGATGAGGAGCCAGAACCGACAGTTATGGGTGATAAGGAACCAGAACCGACAGTTATGGGTGATAAGGAACCAGAACCGACAGTTATGGGTGATGAGGAGCAGCACACGACAGACATGGATGATGAGGAGCCAGAACCAATGGAAGAAGACTACTCATTAGAGACAAGTACCCCAACATTGGATTTATCTAACATGCCCAACATTGAAGTTCAGAATGCAATTCTAGATATGATAACTGAAACCTCGGAAATAGGTAAAGATATAATTTATACCACATCATGTTCAATAGTTCTAACCCTTTATTAAAGTAGATTTTCTAAGTCATCCACTTACATACTGGTACCATTTTTGCGGGACCTGAATTTTGACTTTACCCTTTATACACATTTTTGATAATCATTTGATTTAACATTTCACACTTTACGCAGCAAAGAAAAGAGAAGGTAAAACAGAAACTGTTAACATGGAATTGGCTTTAATATGAATGTTTATTGTATTTCTAAATAATTGAAATCATGAACATTTCACTTTCAGATGCAAATGAGGAGAAGCAGCAAACCATAGGAGTGTTTGGCAATGAAGACCTAAGAGAAACTATGCTTCAAGATGGTGAGTCTGTAGAAGATCAAGAAAGCTCCATTACTGAGTCAGTTAGTAATGGGACATCTTCGGATCCAGATTACCAGCCTTTAGATAATGCCGAATCTGATGATGGAGACAGTGACACATCTGAGGACCCAGGCCAGGGTGTGGTTAGAAATGAAACTGCGATTGGTTTGATGATGACAATGATGAATGAGCCTTTACCAAGTCAAGGTACTGATACTCCCAGCTCTTTGCGATTAATTTTTTTTTATCTCCAGCAAAAAAAAAAAAAAAAAAAAAATTGTACTATCATGTAACAAAAACAAGATTTCTGCAACATTCACCATGAGTGTAAGTTTTATTATAGCATAACTTAAGCATAACTTAACAGACACTCAGTTGACCAGTAGGCCCTATGTAATAATATCGGTATAATTATATGAGGAAAAGTGAAGTTTGGATCAGAACATCTCTGAATGTCCATTTAAATTTATGTGTTCATTTTTTTCTTTTAAATGTATGAGTTGTAAAAGCCTTTTGTTCCAAGCCCAAGATCAGCTTATCAATTCTCCCTCAACCAATGTCTCCTTGTTCACAAAATAAATGCATGCATGCTATCTATCTTACTTTTTTCCAGATGAATTGGGAGAGCCACATGCATTTGAAGACAATGCAGTATCGGAGCCGGATGGTAGTCCAGTGAAGAAAAAAGCCAAAGGAGAAACAAAAAGAATGAAAAACCAAAACTTGAGAGAAAAGGGAAAGGTATACTTAGGTAATAGGGGTGAGAATAAGCAAGCTCGTTCTATGAAGGCAAGGTGTAAATGTGCCAGAAAAGATAACCGTCAGTGTGCAGATTTTTCTGAGGCAGATAGGGAGGGGATTTTTAAAAGCACTTGGGAGACATTAACTTGGGATCAGAAAAAGGTAATGGTGATGGGTCTTGTTGATGTAAGTCAAGTCAAGCAGAGAACAACAGGCCCTGTAGAGTCTCGGCGTCAATTTACCCTGTCATATTATTTAAGAAAGGATCATGTGCGGAAGCCTGTGTGCAAAAAAATGTTTTTGTCCACAACTGGGCTTGGGGAATGGTCAGTGAGGGCTTGGGCCACCTCTGTTGAGCCCCAACAGATTGAGGGCCAGATAGGAAGAGCACGGCGTCAATCAAGATACTACGCTAGAAGTGACGAAGCAAGAGCATTCCTTAAACAATTCCTAGAAAAGCTGCCAAAACTCCCATCCCACTACTGCAGGGCTTCAAGTTCCAAATTGTACTTGGAACCCATAGTTGATACCAAGGTTAAACTGTATCAGCTATATTGTGATACATGTAAAGAAAAGGGAAAGACCCCATTGTCTCACGCGTTAGTTGAAGAGGAAGTCAAGAAAATGAATCTTTCACTGTTCAAGCCTAAGAAAGATCAATGTGACACATGTGTGTCCCATGAGGCAGGCAATATCACAGATGAAGATTGGCAATGCCACCGAGCAGCAGTTGAGGCAGCCAGGAAAGAGAAAGCCACTGATAAGAAACATGCTTTAGAAGAAGATGAAAAGAAGACACTGGTTCTGACAATGGACCTGCAAGCTGTTCTCTTGGCACCACGTTTGCAGGCTTCAGCATTATACTATAAGACCAAACTTTGTGTGCACAATTTCACAATGTTTGATCTTGTCAGTCGTGATGCTGTTTGCTATGTATGGCATGAGGGGGAAGGTGGCCTCACTGCAAGTGAGTTTGCATCATGTGTTATCGACTACCTCACCAGCCATCTGGAGTATGAGACATACATCCTCTACAGTGATGGGTGCACCTATCAGAATCGGAATGTCATCTTGGCCAGTGCACTAAACAGGTTTGCCAAACAACATGGCAAAATAATAATCCAGAAGATCCTCGAGAAAGGACATACACAGATGGAAGTGGACAGTGTCCATGCAACCATTGAGAGGAAACTGAAAAACAAAAGTATCTTCTGTCCAGCTGACTACATACAAATCATGAGAGAGGCACGCAGCAGACCTTCCCCATACACTGTCAAGTACCTCACCTACGACTTCTTTACAGATTTTTCAAATACACGCCCACTAACATCAATTCGTCCAGGAACCAAGACAGGCGACCCGACAGTAACGGACCTCCGCAGTCTGAAGTATGGGCCAACACAAAACATCCAATATAAGCTCAAGTTTACAGATGAATGGACAGAGCTTCCACAACCTCGCCGAGCCAGACAAGGAAGTTCTGTAGGCCTACCTGTAGATCGTCCACTTCCACCGCTGTATCATACTCACAGGAAGATACCAGAGAGCAAATACGAACATCTACAGCAGCTCAAGTTCGTTATACCAACTGATTACCACACATTTTATGATCAATTAAGTCACTCATAGTGTACTGCTGGCTCTGAAATGTTTGGGTTAAATTCTCATATTATTTCTTACAAGCAATGGGAAAGCAATAAGCATCTTACTGTAATTTGAAGGAAAATTATTGAAACAAGAAGAAATCCTTTTTTGCTACAAATCTCAGTTTTTAAGGTCATTAAATCTGCTAATCATAAGGGGGAGAGCTAAATAAGCTAATAAATTCCAAACTACAGGTATTTGACATTTGTATACACGTAACATTGTATACAAGGAACGTTTATCAATTGAAAAAGCTTAATCAATTATTTTAAGTTCTTGAAATAATTCAGGTGCATGTTATGATTATAAAACACTGACAAGGTTATAAGTTATCTCTTTTGTATTCCTTGCATACATGGTACGAGCTTTATAAGAAAATTGATGATTAAAGGTCCATTTTGTGATCCTAACACGCTGTTTTTATGACATAGTTCAGTAGATACACTCGGAATAAGTTTGTTTCCAAATTTTCAGTCGATTCCGAGGTTCCGTTTGTGAGTTATACACGTTTTACTGTATCACATTGTTACACAGGCCACTATATGTTGGAATTTCCATGTCGACATGGAAAATACACAAATTCGGTGATAAATTTCGCCAATCAAGTATATTTGCAAGAAATATTTTCAGCACAAATATTATGTACCTAAAGGCTTCTACTGGTATAAAAATCTCAACTTTTTTGGAGAAAAATTGGGGGATGAGGCTGTGGATCACGAAATGGACCTTTAAGTAATGATTTAGTTATACAAGTATTATTTTATAGTTGAAAACAGTATATTTCTAGATCATGAAATTATAATATTATTATTATACGCCTATTAGTAAATAACGTTTTGGAGTTCTTTTAGAATACCCTACCACTACAGGTTTTCAATAGGGACATTTAAAGAACGCAATACACTTACACAGCAAGTGGAGGAAATGGTAGGGTATTCTAAAACTTAGCTAATTTGACATAACCAATGACAAGAAATGTTCAATAGCCAGTATAACATTGTTAAGATTATAAATTATAAATGGTACCAGAACATGCAAAAAATAACACATGTATTGTTTTATTCTAAGGTCACATTTATGTACTGCCACAATGTTTATGTTGGCAATTAATTGTAGTGTGATTGGTAAGATAATAAAGGTTATTGGTTGACATTAACGGTAAATCCACAGTTTTAAGTCATAGGTGATATTGTGGTATTATATCAACATTATGTAACGCATGTAAACATACTAAGCATGTATTGATACTGTACTTATCATTACGAAATAATAGAATTGTTGTAATAAACGTAGTTGAGACAGTTACATTGAGTGAGAGTAGTGCATTTTATTTTTCAAATCAAACTTCCAACTGTGGTATAAACTTTTCAACGCCAAGCCCTATATTAATATGAAGTATGAAACCTCGTATCTCAATCTAACTGAACGTAAAAACCTTGTATCTCAATCTAACAAAATGCAAAAACCTCGTATCTCATTACAACAGGGTGCAAAAACCTCGTAACTAAACTCCTCATGTTTGAAATGTAAAAAAATCAATTTTCTACTTATTACCTCATATAATAATCAGAAACCTATTTGCAAACAAAGAAAAGCTGCCATAAGTATAAATTTGTTAAAGCAGTAATGTTTTTCTGCTCTCCTGAACATTTTACTTTTTTGAGATACGAGGTCTTGTCCTGAAGCCGACGTCACGTCACTTATGGGTCATGGGTCAAGATCAAGTTTAAGACCAAGATATATTATGCAGAGGTTAGTAGCTGATATGATACACACATTAACAAATTTAAAAATTTATTGATTGGTTAATTGTCTTCTCAAAACTCTAAAGTTGTTTTTTTTAATCAACTTTCAGTTCAAGTGTGCAAAGTTTTCAATAAAAAAAATAAAAATAATTTTTATCCTTATCTTGTCATATCAATGCAGGTTGTTGACACAGGGAACGGCGATAATGACGACGAAGTTCAGGTGCAATACCTGAAGCAATCTGGGGGAACCTTCAGTCGAGTTGACCAGCCGCAGTACTTGTCGTGGATTGCACGTAGCTAAGAGAGTCAGCCATAGGAGAGCATTTTGTTTCTAGATAAAACCAAACACTGAAGTCATTTACTTCTTTAGATGACAGCTTCAAGCACAGGATGAGAGAGATTGCTGAGGCAGTGGTACACTTTCTTAAGTGCCACATGGGAAGGTAAAGGTGAAGTTTATAAAGAACTCATCACATCGTGCAAGGCCACCATGACTGACCAAGGAATGACAATGCCTCAATTCAGCGATGCATTAGCGGCAATACTCCCCCATCAGTGGTCAGAAATTGGAGTGAATTGCCAGGATATGTCAAAGATGCAGTGAAAGACTTTAGAACCTTTTTCTGCAAGATGCATCCTCTGATCAATTTTGCAGAAGAGGTAAATAAAACTCTGAAAGCCTACCAGGACATCGCTACTAGCAGCAAAAATGCCCACACAATCATCACTGGAGGAGGCAGGTGTAACCAGGCTTGTCCACACAGCAAGCAAGGCCTTTCACCACAGAGGTTCAGACTGGAGTAGAAGAAAAATTTACCGAGTACATACAGCAGCAGTATGGGGAGCCAAGAAGTCGGTCAGATCCTCGGGTCATGGAATACTTCCAAGATGTGCCTGGGATGAATCTGAACCTCATTATGATGGCAAGGAAGCTAAGAGAGACTAAAGGCATCTTATCAGACCCTCCTACCAAGCGTGGAAAGCCGCTGTCTGATGAAACCAAGCAAGCAGTTGTCGAATTTTATGAAGACGACAAGTTCTCCCGGATGTGTCCCGGACAAAATGATAGTGTGTCCATTCGAAATGCAGATGGGACAAAGGAAATAAGACAGAAACGCATGCTTCTGGCCAATCTGAAGGAAATTCATCTGGAGTTCAAAAAAAGACATCCTGACCTCAAGATTGGATTTTCATCGTTTTGTGCTTTGCGGCCCAAATGGTGCGTGACAGTAGATAGTGCAGGAACACACAATGTATGTGTCTGAACCATTCATCAAAACTTAAAACTTATGGTTAATGCACTACCAGTGACCACAGACTACAAAGTTGTTTTGGCCCAGCTTGTCTGTTCTTTAGACAATAGAGACTGTATGATTCTTAGATGCTCATCATTACATGTCCTGGAGAAGCCAACGCTTAGAGCATACCTATTCAATATGTATGAAGCCGCTGATATGGATGACGATGATACAGTAACTTACAAACAGTGGACCACATCTGGGCAATCCAAATTACAACAAATTAGTGATTCTGTCTCAGACTTCATAACCTCAATCTGCGCCATGGCTGACAAAGCTACAAGTCACCAATTCATTGTGAAATCCCAGTCTTCCTACCTTCGGCAAATAAAAGAGTATCTTCCATCAGAAACGGAAATAATAGTGTTAATGGATTTTGCAGGGAACTACTCTTTTTATTTGCCAGGATGCAATACAAGGTTTTCATTGGGAAACGGAGCAAACAACTTTACACCCGTTTACTGTTTAGAGAAAAGGATGGGGAGGACTTAAAATGCTTGAGCCTGTGTGTTGTCAGTGATGACAGAGATCATGTAGCAACTACTGTACACAAGTTCATTACTGAACTGTTGCAATACTTGAAGCAACAGTTCCCCAATCTGTCCATGGTCCATTACTTTAGTGATGGGGCTGGGGGGCAGTATAAGAACTGCAAGAACCTGGTGTGTTTCCATTAGCATGATTTTGGTGTTAAGGCACAGTGGAACTTCTTCGCTACTTCTCACAGAAAAAGTCCATGTGACGGTATCGGAGGCACAGTGAAAAGGTTGGTAAGAAGAGCTAGTTTGCAGGCAGTGACAGAGAACCATATACTTACACCGAAGGACCTTTATGAATGGGCATCAGCAAACATAGAAAACATACATTTCTTGTATGTCTCCTCTGAACAAGTACAAGAACATAAATCTGAAATTGAGAAGAGAATGTCAAGCGCCAAAACGATGTCAGGAAGTCGCAGTCACCACAAGTTTGTTCCAGTCAATCAAGATGCACTCCGGATGTACAGGATATCAAGTGACGAATCATCATCGATCATCTGTGCCACTACAGAGCCCAATGTTTCTTCATCCCCTGTTCATATATCCGCCAAAGATTTGTGCATTTGATGGTAAATACATCGCTGCAGTATACGACAACTGGTACATCTGTGTTGTGCAGGACATCTCGATAGTTCATGATGATGTCCATGTTAAATTTATGCAGCGAATGAAAGCAGCAAATACTCTGTCTTGGCCTTCTAGAGACAGCGAGTGTAATGTACCATTTGATCACATTTTGTGCTGTGTTCCAGTTCCAAACTTAATGCAGAGAAGTGGTAGACAATACCAACTTGACAGTGAAACAATATTACAAATAGAAAACCTGTTTGAGGCATTCATGAGAAGAAATAACTAACTTGAAACTACCTGTCATATGAACTGAACAAATTTACAGATTTAAGCCTAGTAAGTAATGTTCAGACAAAGCCTTACTCATGCATGATTATAATATTCATGCCATTCATATTCATGTATGTTATGTATGTAGACCCTAAGAAGATACAGTATACCAACCAGGTTGTAGCTCTGTGTTGATATGTAAGTGTTGTATATGCAAGGTATTTGAATGCACAAACGACTCTGAACAAAACTGACTATTTTTAACCAAAGACATCAAGACCCCAGCTAGTTTTTTCTCACAAATGTTGTCTAAGGACATATTTGGGTGAGAGCAGATATAATGGCACCGTAACGTTTTCAGTGTCTCTTTTGAAAATAGAACAGTTCAGCTGCCAATGTCATTTTTCTAAATGTGTATTATGGTTTTTCCAACATGCACAAAAAAAA
>JAAUXV010034162.1_pt1 | contig 10969 bp, 14 predicted proteins | sample 7278181 | NCBI WGS metagenome assembly JAAUXV01 (sample SAMN14350114, study PRJNA611818) | marine sediment metagenome | isolation source: surface marine sediment (2.1m) | place: French Polynesia: Moorea | collected 2018-08
CGCCCACTAAGGGAGATGTAGAGACACTGGAACGAGCGCGCCCGCGTGCGCGCTCTCTGTATGAATGAATACGATAGAAATATAGTCAGTCTGCTTTCGAAACTCTTCAATATCGTTATTTTATGAGCCTTTGTTGTTAAGCAAGGGGTTTATTGCACATGAATATTTATATGTTTGTTCGCCTTAGCCAACCCTTCCCCAATTAATGGGATCGGGGTACAATACCTGCAATGTGCGATATCCCGTGTAAAGTATGTACACGTGATGGAACTGGTGCCATTCTCTTTATACTGTATACCGCAGATTAGAGCACAAACATGTTGCAAACATGTCGGAACTCGTCTTGTGGGTAGAGAGGAGAAAATGTATAATAACCCATCAAAAGTTCTCGCCATTACGTTCATTCACTAAGAACTATAAACTGCAAAGTGTTCCAAGGAAAGCGCACCCAAAGATAGTGCGCAAAAAAGGAGAATGTGTCCCGTTACGTCAAAGGTGCTTCAAGAGAGGGATGCCAATCAAAAATATGCAACAAATGCTGGACGTCTTTTGGGTCCGTCCAACAAGAGTGCCGGTAAGGGGCAGCCGAGTTGGTTAGGTTTTTTTTTTTGCACAGCAGGCTCTGCTGCATTCTTGAAACTGGAATGGGGGAGAGCGACGGTAGACTCTGGTATAAAAGGGGAGAGTTTGCAACCCCATTGGCAAAACATATTCAGTCACGTCTGTACCGTCACCTATTCACAATGAAGCTGCTGGTGAGTGCTCGGACATTTTTTCTACCCGACGATTACTTCCAACTTGTACTCATATATTCTATTTTTTTGTTTTTCTCTCCAAATATCCTTATTTCAAGATATTCCAGCTCATTACGAGATGCCTTCTGACATTGCTGTAGTGTAGAATGTGCATATAGGTACAGCTCGCCTACATTATTTTTCTTTCCGCATGTCAGGCTTCCCTCCTCCTCCTCCTTGTGGCCGTCGTGGCCTCCCTGGCCTCCGCCGCCCCCAGCCCGAATGGCCACGGATTAAGCTACACCTTCAGCCCCGGCCCCCTGGGCGGCGCCAGCGTCGTCCAGTTCGGTCCCCAGCCGCCGGAGGGGATCCTGGACCACCACCCCGGGTCATCTTCCAACGTAGGCACGGGACGATAAGAACAGCTCTAAATGTTCTTGTCTGCGACCACTTGAAAAAAAAAACCATCAAAGTTCAAAATATTCAAATATACCGCATAGTAGGAAAAAGACTCGTAGGTCGGGAAAGGCCAGGATACTTTTTGTCGACTTGTATTTCCAACACTCTTTGTCAGCGAGAAATGAAAACTTGTTGTGGGGAATAGGGGTGATGGTTGGTGTACGTCAAAAAACATATCTGACTAGACGTGGCACAACGGTTCACTTAAACAGACTTTTTTCTATTGTGAGGGTAGTAAAACGGTTTTGTCTTTCTGAATGAATCATTTTATACGTGACTTTTAAGTAGGCAGAAGGGGTGGTGTGAGTCGTCAAATGTGTAAAAAACATTCCAATAGCCAGGAGATCAGTTTCATAGTATTTTTCATAAGTCGCGCAATATATCGTTCATGACTGGTGGCTCGTCGTGGTGCCGTCGTCCTCAGCAGTAGCTGCTGCTGCTGCTGCCGTGGCCGCACCGTCTGCAGGGTTGTTGCTGTCGCTGCTACTGTTGCTGTCCAGCCTGACTGCCTCCCGTAGCGCCGACATCCACTTCTCGCAGATGTTGTCGTTCTCCGCGCAGAAGACTAGCGAGTGCTCAGGGCCGGACCCAGGATGGGACAACACGAACACAAGGCCGGCGTTCTCGCCCTCGTACACCTCGAAGTTCTTCTGCAAGAAAAGGGGGAGGAATTAAATCTTTGCTTCGCGTTTGTCTTGTATGAGAAACCTACCTCTGACAGGGTGTCTAGCTGATAGCCGAGGATGGGGAATGTTTCGCAGGCGACGGTGTCCTCCGATGCCTTGTAGGCGTACAGGACCCTGTCTTTGAGTACGAACCACATGCTCTTCCACTTGTTCTTTCCTCCGGCCGCCGCGCCGCCTACGCCGCCGCCCTTGGCCGCTCGCCGGCGCAGGTAGCCGCACATCTGAGCCCCGTCGCCGCCATTCGCGCTCACTTTAAGACGAGGAGGCACGTACCGACCGTTCTTGCTAGTGTCGCGCTTCTTGAAGCGGGCCTTAAGGTTCTCCATCGGGCCGAGTTCTGAAAAATAAAATGTGAAAATGAAAGTCAATATTTTTGCCGGAATGTGGGAAACCAGTCATAATTCGCTTTTAAAAAAAATGTCTTACCCTTTTCCAAGAACTCGAAGCACTCGTCGCACACCCTGGCGGACTCGAAGTCCCTGTATCTCAGCGGCGCTCGGTTCCCAGAGCATGGCGCGCACACCACCTTTCCGCAGGCTCGGCAGTGGTGGCGGCGAACAAGGACGCTAAACTCAACGGCGCAGTTCTGACACATTGTCACCCTGCGGTCGGGCACCCACACTGGGGCACTGTTGCCGATCTTGCCGGCTTCCTCCGGTGTCAGGATGGAGCTGGTGCTATTCCTCACGCTGCTGAAGAAAAACGAAAGAAAAAAAATTATTGTCTTTAAAAATAAAAAAAACCACCAATCGATCAGTACCTGAAGGTGGCCCTCCTGCTGACGTGTTCTTCCACTGCGCTGTTGAGCGCCTCCAGCCACTCGTTCCTCTCCTGCGGCGAGGCGGCCCTCAGGGTGCAGCTGCGCACGGGCGAGGTCACGTTGAACTCCAGCGCGTAGTGGCCCTCTGCGCTGGGAGGGGCCTTCACCTGCAGCGCTGTCAAGGGGATCTTGTAGCTGAGCCTGAGTGCGGCGCTGGAAGCAGGGTCGGAGTCCGCCCAACCGCCGGAGTAGGTGCAGTAGAGGAGGCAGTCGCTGAGCAGGATAAAGTACCTAGGCCCCTCGCCCTTGCGACTGATCTTCTGCAGCTCCCCCTCCCTGACCAGCTCTCGGCCGGGTCGGATAAGCTCAATTCCGTCTCCCAAGCGAGATTGTAGCTTGAGCATGCGTCGGAACTGGTCTCCCTGCTTGATAGTGTCGTTGGCGTGGTCGGCGGCTTCGGAGACGATCCTCAGAGCCTGCGCAGTATCGTCGAAGTCCGGGCTTGTCTCCGGATCGAGGTGTCTCAGGTAGTCCTCAAGCAGAAGTCGATATTGAGGTAGCCTCTGCACAGGCTTGAGCATGAAGTGCTTGAGTCGAAGGTTCCGGCAGCGCTCGCCCTTCTCGAACTCCCGGACCAGCTTGCCGAACTTGGAGTGCCTCCGGCAGCACTCGTCCAGATGGTCGTTGACGGAGGAGAACTCGCGAATGTAGGTGGTGTACAGCTTGAGGAAGGGGCCCTTGCGCACGATGACGTCGGCGATCTTCTTGACTGAGTCCCAGTTCTCGACGCGGTCCTCAAAGTCTTGGAGCAGGTCCTCGTTCAGCGTCTGAAGCTCTGGCAGATTGCTGAAGATACGGGAGAAGTCCGCGTCGGGAAGGATTCCGCTCTTGGACTCCCTGCGGGCGCGCTGAACGAACTCACGGAACTCCACGTTAATGAGGCGGAGAATGTCGACGAAGACCTTCTCGGAGGTCATGATCTCCCGGGCGATGTAGAAGACCTTTCGCTCCCTGCGCTGCTCCGGAGTTAGGTCGTCTCCTCCCTCCTGGATTCCCCCGGAGCCTCCAGCGGATGCAGAGGCGTCGTCCCTGCCCTGTCCTCCCTCTCTCGACCTGGGGCTGGTGTTGCTTGAGCAGTGATGTGCCTCTCCCGCGGCCCTCTCCTCGTCGGAGACAGAGTCGTCTTCCTCCTCTCCTTCGCCGCACTCATAGCTCTCTGAGCTGATGGACTGCCCGCTGAGGACGCTGTTGCGGTTGGAGGTCGGGTGGAAACCGCCGTTGCTGCTGCTGGCGTAGGTGTTGCTGCTGTCGGTCTTGGCAAGCTGCCGCTTCTGCCTTAGTATGACCGGGTGCTGCTGCATGGCCATACCTTCTCTATCGAGAGAGGTGGTGGTGGAGGAGACCGACACTTGCGCGGTGTAGTAGGTTGTGGCGCCGCTACTCTGGTTGGTGGCCGAGCTGTTCTGCCTGGAGAGGAGGAGTGAGGAGGTCGACGGGGTCGCACCCTGATCGTCCACCTCCTCGCTCTTGGCCGAGAGGCTCTCGATCTGGCGGGTGAACTCTCCAAGAGTGGCTTTGAGTATGGGACCTCCGTCAGGGAGGACGGGTGCTGAGGACGGGTGCGGGGACGGGGCGGAGATGAGGGCGCTGTCTAGAGATGCCTGGAGTCGAAGCGGCTGGTGATCGCCGCTCACCCCAATGGCCTCAGTTGCCGCTCTCCTCTTGCTGCCGGATCGCTGCACCTTCTTCCTCCCCTTGCCGAAGGAGCCGAAGAGGCCCCGGATCCGGCTGCGGAGCGGGAGCTGGTGGAAGCCGCTACCTCCTCCTCCCTCTGAGTCGCTGAAGGAATGGGCCTCGTCAAAGGCCGCTCCGCTCACTCCTCCCCCGCAGCTGGACCTCTGGCCTCCCTCCGACTCCACGTCTCCGTCGTACCACACGGAGGAGTCCCGAGCGGCGGCGGCGGCAGAGGTGGAGGCGGAGGAGTCGGCGTCAACGTTGAGGTTGCCGGTGGAGGCGGGGGAGGCCGACTTGGAGCCTCCACCACCGGACAGGCTGAAGGAGTGGCGGCGGAAAAGGCTGGTCTTTCGGACGGGCTTCCCTGCTCCGCTGTTGACGGCGTAGGAAGAGGAAGAGGACGAAGCGGGTGTCTCCGAGACTGGAAATTAGAACGGGAAAACGGAACATGTGTCAAACTGGGAATGAGAAAGAAAAGACGCAGATTGAAATGGAGGCGAAAAGAGACAAGTCTGCTATGAACTGTCCCGAAGTCGGGTACTGATGATTGATGATGAGAAAGGCTAACTACTTTTTCTTTCGCTTTTTGAGCAAGGGGGGTCGGGGTGTCATAATGGCTGGTTCTCGGCTTACAGGATTGCTTCCTTCCCAGCTGTCGCTGCCCCTCCATGTTTCCTGGGGCCGTCTTTGACTTGCAGGGTGGGGACGGTGGCGCCACGGCGACGGGCGCGGCCGGGAGGGTGTTGTTGTTGCTGCTGCTTGCAGTAACTCCTACTGTTCTCGTGTCCGCGGGCGGAAGGCTGCAGAAGGAAGGAAGAGAGTCGCTGGCAACGGGATGTTGTTGTTGCTGCTGCTCGTTCACGACGAACGCTCTGTGGCGGTAGTGGTGTTGCTGCTGTTGCTGCTGCTGCCTCTCCTCGCTGCCGTACCGAATCCTCTCCTTCCTTCTCAGCTCCACCCCGGGGTAATGGTGAGAGGCATGGTGGTGGTGATGCTGCTGGTCGGTGGAGGACATGGCCTGGACGCTCCGGAAGGTCTCCAATGCCGCGTTGATCTTGGCCTGCGTCTTCTCTAACCGCCGGATATTGGTCTCAATATCGGAGCAGAGACTCGCGGGCTCGCTGCTGTCCTCCGCCGAGGACTCGGCGGGGGCCTTGCTCGAGGTAGGCCCCTGCTGTTGCTGCTGTTGCTGCAACTGCTGCGGAGGAGGAGGTTGCTGGCGATTGACTGCGGGAGTCTTCTTCGTGGAAGGAGACGGAGACTGCATTGGCGGAATCTCACTGTTTTCAGCTCTCAGGCTTGAAAGAATGGATTCCGCCTGGTTGATGGAGTTGTCCGCCCTGGCGATGATTTTGCGGAAGGACTCGTCCAGGCTCCTGGCGTCCAGTCCGCCACCTGAGTTGCCGTTCAGGAAATCCTCATCCTCCTGTCCGTTAAGAGCGGCAGCGCTCCTCCCATGCCTGCCCATGGCGGGTGCGCTGTACTTCTTGGCGGGAGGGGCCGCTCCCCATGCCGCCCTCCTCCCGGCGTACTCGGCGTTGTCCATGAGTAGCCTGTCGGCCGACTCCGACCTCCCATACCTCCTTGCACCAGACGAGGCGGACGCCGGACTGCGGTGCAGATTGAACCTCCCACCTCCGCTTCCTCCGTTGGGGAGGGAGAAGGCCGCACCGGATGCGAAATTGACTTCTGTTGAAGGTGAGATGGTGACGCCACCGCCGCGGGAGGACGTGATGACGACGTCGCCCTGCTGCTGCTGCTGCTGCTGCGAGGAGACATCTCCGGCCTGGAAATCCGGCTGGTGAATCTGTGTCCTGTTTTGGGCCAGGAGGCCTCGTACTTGCTGGTTGTAGGACGAAGAGGAGGAGTTGTTCTTGCTCTGCTGTCTCTGGACGTAGTGCATCTGCGTCCTCTGCGCGAACGGATGAACGCCGTGCGTCAAACCTCCGACGCCTCCCTCCTGGCTGAGAGGCCAGTTCGCCTGGTTGTCCAAGGTGCCGCCGCCGCCAGTGGAGGCCCCCGAAGACGACTCGTTTGAGCTGGTGCTTCCTGGTCGCCCGTGCTGGTGGGTATTCCAGGGGGAGATGACGGGGGACGGCTCCCCTCCTCCGGCGGTCATCTTGGAGTCCAGGGAAACCTTGGTGACCCTCCTCTGCGTAGGAGTGCTCAGGTCTCCCTGGAGAAGCCTGTCCGCAGGGGTGACCGCCGCCGAAGGAGAGTTGTTGGACGTGGGTGTCGATGTGGATGCAGCGGCCGCCGCTGACGAGGTGGTGGAGGAGGGGTAGTGATGCACCAAATCGGGCAGGTCTGCGGGGCAAAAAAAAAAGAGTTACAACCTCGGACAAAGGGAGCGCGGAGGAGGGGGATAAGGCAATAGTTCCAAATGCGGGGATTACGACCACTACTGAAGGGAGGAGAAGGGACAGAATGTTGAGGAGGGAGGAAAAGGGAGTGGGCGTTCATTCGTCTGCCATCCCTCCCTCCCTGCTGTCCACGGTGGTCTGCAAATTGCTGGCGGGGGGCAATAAATCGTGGCAAGCAGGGAGGGGGGAGGGACAGAATGGCTGGTGGTTGTCTGATCCCTTCCCTCTCCCGTATTCATTGATTGGCACAATAAAAAAGACATGCAAGCTCTGCTGCCTTCCTCCCTTGTTTGCACTATCTAAAACGAGTATATTTATTGTCCCGCCCGCCACCGAGCTTTTGAAAGGTGGGCCTGCCGCCACAGTGACCGACCGGCCACCAAGAACAGTACAAAACAGTTACGCACCCCGTTCGCTTCGTTCAGTAGCTCGATCAGCCTTTTCCTCCACACAAGAAGCAAACGACGACAACGACTCTCTCGCTTTTCGTAAGTCTCTGTCGGTGCTAATTGTCCGCCTCTCTTATCAGGTAGGGCAAAATAAACGCTGTCCTGAACTAAGCGCAAGAGAGAGTTGCAGTTTATTTGCTTGCCTACCTATGCGGCTACGAGGATTGCACACGGGCGTCGGCGTCGGCGGCGCAGAGCCAATAAAATGAATGATGATCTTTCTCTGCGTGCAACCCTGGCTTCTCTGCCTTCGCCGCCTGCCCCCGTTTTCAGAGGTGTCCTTGCCTGGCTTGCCTTGCCCTTATGCGTTGCTCATATCCCAGCCAAGTGCTGACAGCCAGAAGGAGGCCGCAAAAAAAAGAAATAGACGCGGATACGGACGGATATGCCACTCTTTATCTCTAGGCAGGAGGATCAGTACAAAAAAGCGCGTCTGCTTTGCTGCGTTGTTGCTCCCCGTCCGTCCGACTCTGTCCCCCTTTGTCCCCGAAAAATGAAAGAATTTCTCCCCTCTCCCTTCCCCGTTTAAAAGCACGGTTGAATAAGCTCTTTCTCTTTCTCAGTTCTTCCTCAGTTCTGCCCGCTCAAAATGTACATTACAAGAGACTGGGTGGGCTAGAAAGATCAAGTCAAACTAAACTGTCCCGCTTTCCCTTTCATTCCCCGCGTGCAGCTCTTTCCCCGAAACTCTGTCCTGCCCAATCGACACTCACCCATGGCCGCTCTGTTGCCCCTGAGGTGGTGCCCTCGCTGCAGATCCGAAGCCTGCTTGACGAACATCACCGGGCTGGAGAAGGTGACCAGCGAAGCATCTTCCGGTTGATTGAGATGCCTCTGATTGGGCTGCAAGGACGCCGGGGAGGAGGGATTCTGCGGCAGAATCCTGTGGTGGTGGTGGTGGTGGTACCGGTGGCCTCCTCCTCCTCCGCTTCCGCGGGGGATGGCATAGTAGCTCTTCTCCTCCGCTTCCACCTCTGCAGCACTAGAACTTTTCCCACACTTTGCGGCTTCTTCGGCACCACCCTCGTTCTTGACCTCCGCCCTCGCCCGGATCGCTGGATCGACTGGAAGCGATCGGTGTTGCAGCGAAGACGAAGACGGAGGAGCAGGAGGATGAAGAGGAGTAGGCGCTCCTCCTCCTCCTCCCCCTCCCCCTTTTGCCCTTAGGAGAGCCGTTTCCACTCCTCCCCTTCCTCCCACGCCCTTTCCAGCTCCGAAACGGTCCAAGGAAGAAGACGAGGATAGAGAGTTGTTCTCCTCGGCGCCTCCTCTTGTTCTGCGTCCGCTAAGACCCGCAATCCCGGCGGTGGCAGAAATGTCGCCGCCTCCGTCCGATCGTTGTTGAGACCGTGAGGAGGCGGAGGGGGACAATTTCCTGTGTTGTCGATTGGCAGAATTGGAGGAGGATGACCCCGGAGTGTTCTGTTCAGCAGCGTTGGCGCCTCCTCCTCGCGTTCGACGTTTGCAGCCAAGGGTGGGGTCCACGCCGGCGCCGGGGCCGCATTCTTTTTTGCCCACTCCTCCACTGCTAATGTCTGCAGCTGCAGACGGGCTATTATTATTGTCTCCGGATGAAGAATGGGGAGCGACGGCGCCGCCGGAGACACCCAGCGGTCTGCCGCCGCTTTCTTCTTCTTCCCCTCCCCCACTGCTCCCCCCGCCAGGTATGGGGGTCAGAAACGATCTCGACGGGGTGTCTTTATTCCTCTTGGCGGGGGAGGAAGACGAGGCGGTCTTTGGTCTCCTCTCCTGCTGCTTCGACAAAGATGATGATGCAAGATTCACCGGGTGCGACTGCCTGTTCTTCTCCTTTTGCAGCCTCTTCCTCCGGTCCAGCTCCTTCTTGGCCTTGTCCACCGAGGCGTAGATGGGGACGCTGCGAGGGAAGTCCGGATAGAGCTCCTCGATGAGGGCGGCGTCGCCCTCGTACACAGCCTAAGAAAGGAATGGAAAGGAACAATATGATTGGGGGAATTCCAATTAGGCGTTGTTCTCTATAGCTTGCTCCTTTCATGATTTATGGGGCACAATCAAAAGGAAGTGGCGGCAAAATTCTTCTTTAATTCTTACCTGAGCGATGAAGTGAGCGTCTGTGAGGGAAAGCGTGCGCCTGAGAGGGTTCTCGGCGGGTGAGGACCTCCCAGCTTCCACCAAGGCAGAGTCGTCGTCTTTTTCCGGAACTTCTGGGGCGTCCCTCCGCGGCCTTCTCCTCCTGGGCGGCGCCTGTGGTTGAGGGGCGCAGGAAGGGACGGCGAGCAGAGGGCCGTGGCAGACGGCGTAAGGCTCGATAATGCCCTCGTCCTCCGCGTCCCCGTCAAGATCCTCCCTCCGCTTGCCGCCGAAGCCGCGGAAAAACACCCAGTCTTCCTGCTGTTGGTGACCAATTTGTTGTTGATGGCCACCCTCCTGCTGCTGTTGTTGTCGGATGAGCTTGACGCTCCTGGGCAGTTTCTGTGCGGAGGAGGACCGGAGGCTGAGCGATCTCCGTAGTCCCCCTAGTCTCTGGAGGATGAAGCTGCTGCTTCGGGCCTTGGAAAACTTTCCGCCGCTTTTCGACGTGTCTTGGTCCAGGCTAGCACTCTTGGTTGCACGACTGTGCTGACTCTGCCGACTCCTCTGGTCCTTAACTCCTCCTCCACTTCCAACGCCTCCTAAGCCACCCGCGGCTAATCCAATTTGTTGCACGTTAGAGGCACTCTTGCTGTCGTCTCTGCACCCCCTCCTGCTCCGCGGCTGTTGTTGCACACACTGGGGAGGGGAGGAGGAAGAAGTCGCAGTCGACCGTTGCAGGGAATTCGAGGAGGTCACCGCCGCCGCTTTTCCTCCCTCTCCTGCTACCCTTGAATGGGGAGAAAAAGTTGTAGAACCCGTCTCCTCCGTCGTTGCATGGGAAGACGGGGGGAGGGAGCGGGTGAGATTCGAAGCCGAGGCGGAGGCGGGATTGACACAGGCGGGCACCCCCCACGGCCAGCACTGGACCTCGCTGGAGAGTCTCTCCTGTTGCTGCTGCCTACCCATTTTCGCCCCCATTCCCTTTCCTCCTCCCCCCGTGGGTGTGGGGCGCGCTCCCTCCCCCGGCGCCGTTCCCCGCCGGAGAATCACTGTTGCGCCGGCGCACGTCGACGACGACGGTTTCCCCCTTTCCGTCCGTGACGACGGTGATGAGGTATTCGCGGGAGGGTGGGAAGAATTGGGCACCACGTTTTTGGCAGCAACGGTCGCCCTGGGGGGCCGATGGGGAGGGGAGGGGCGACGAGGAGAAGAGTGTTGCTTCCTCTGGAGACTTGGAACATCGATGCTCTCGTAGATATGGTTCTCCTCCTCCTCTTCCACTTCCAGCTCCAGGTTATTTGGCGTGGCGTAGTGTGGCTCGTGCTGTTGCCGTTGCTGCCTCGTATCACAAATGGAGATTTCCCCGTCCGACCTGAACTTTGCCTTTGGCGCCAGCGGCATGGACTCGCCCAGGAGGGTCTCCACCAGGCTGTCTCTATCCTGCTTGGCTCCGGCAATGGTGCCGCGGTGATTGAGGTGCCGCTGGGAGGAGGACGAGGAGGGTGGCACCTTGGAGATGTTGCGCTGGTTGTTCCTCTGCAAGGTGGATGAGGACGGCGAGGAGGACCTGGCCGCCGCAGACAGGCTGGGGCTAGACTTATTGAGGTGCGCCGGCAGGAGATTACTCTTCCTGGCGGCGGCGGCGTCAGGCTTCCGCTTGGAGGTCCGAGGGGAATTCCTGGCGCCACCGGGAGACGCCTTGTTGGCGTTGATGCCGACGCCTTTGACGCTC
>JAAUXV010034365.1_pt1 | contig 10967 bp, 14 predicted proteins | sample 7278181 | NCBI WGS metagenome assembly JAAUXV01 (sample SAMN14350114, study PRJNA611818) | marine sediment metagenome | isolation source: surface marine sediment (2.1m) | place: French Polynesia: Moorea | collected 2018-08
CTGTAACGGCAAAAATGTGGGCCGTTACTTCGTTACTTCCCCCCTTATAATTACAGTTATATGATTATAAATTACAACTATAAGTATCCATCCCTATCCCTAGTATTTACTATTTATCCGTCCATAATTTTGTGAAAGCCGTACCCCAGAGCCACCTGGCGACCTCTCGCAAGGAACTTTCCAGGAAAACTCTCTCTGACTTTGCTTCGCTGCAAAAAAAAGATGGCGCCACTGGATTGACTTTCTGTTCTGGGGAAGGGAAAGGCAAAGAGGAAGGCCCGCAGGATTTCGTCATTCCCCTTCTCTCCCTTAGCAACGGAGGAGACCCCTCTTACTTCTGCCCTCGCCCTCTCTCGTCTCGCCAGTGGCGCAATCCGGCCCAAACGGCCCCCGCCGCCAAAGGATGTGGCCAAAGGCGCAGAAACGCTGGCAAAAAAAGGCGAAATTATCAATAGAAAAGTACAGTAATCTGGATTTCAGTGACGAGTGTGGAAGCTCCCTATCACAATTAGTACTTTCATATCCCAAATTTTGGTGGGAGACTTAGTCCAGAAGATTTCCCACCAGCTGGCTGGTCACACTCCAGGTCACGGTCGCTGCTGGCGTAAAAAAAAAACCCTGCAGAAAGAAAGAAAGAGATCATTTTTGCGCACTCTCTGAGAGGCAGCCTGCTGCGCTGACCTCCACTCCGGGTCAGCTAGGTGGGGGAAAACCCGGATAAAACCCCGACAGAGCCGGACTTTTGCTCCTCTTTTCGCTTCATTTTGTAGGTGAGTCGCTAACGTGTTTTTTTTGTCGAGTACACATGTCCTTCCAGAAACGTCCTCGGCTGTTGCTGCGCCGCTGCTGTTGTTGCGTCAGAAAAAGATGTTGCAGTTGTTGCGCCATCCTTGATTCCACCTTTGGCGTTGCGCCACGTAAAAATTTGCCCTTGGGGTCGACCTACCCCCTATTCTCAGTCATCCAGCATCTTCAGTTGAACCTGAACAGCAATAATGCGAGCAACATATCGGTGGCAGTGTTGAGTGTTCTTGAGTGTTGGACAATTTCAAGTGTTGGACTTATTCCCTTTTAACGCCCTCCTGCGCCAAAGAAACTGAGAGACTTGCCTTCTTTTAAATAATAAACGAACAGTATTCGAACAGACAGTACTTGCTTTATAAATTCGCAGCCATGGGTCCTCGCAAGCCTAGCGGCGGAAACGCCAGCGGCGCCGGCGCCTCTAACGGCGCGAGCGCCAACCCTAACGGCGCAGGCGCAGGCGCTGGCGCTGGCGCAGGCGAGGGGGACGCCGACTACCAGTCCAAGCGCGCCCGCAACAACGAGGCGGTGAAGCGCTCCAGGGAGAAGGCCCGCCAGCGCGCTAGGGAGACCCACGATCGCGTCTCGAAGCTCAAGCAGGAGAACGAGCGACTGGAGGAGCGGATCAAGCTGCTCTCGAAGGAGCTCACCTTCCTGAAGGACATCTTCCTCGCGCACGCAGGTGGGAAAGTCGTCGTTTTGTCATTGAAAAAAAGTATCCACGGTATATACGTAGTCCAGGGCGATTCATTTTAATTATAGTGATTATCTACGTTTTAAATTAGAATTATGTGACATTCTTGTTCCCCTGAGGCGCGCTGGGCTGTTTTTTTTAAACGAACCAGCTATTATTTTAACACCATGTAATTGACATTATTCTCTTTTCCTTTCTCTAAACCTTTTCCCAGTGCAAGACAATGTTCTTCCCATCGTTTTCTAGCTTAATTTTGACGGGCGGAAAGACTTTGATCTTTCCCTTGTCCTCTGAGTTCAAATGTCCATTGCCTGGCTGGACTCGAGAATATTTCGCCTCAAATTGCCCTCTCTCTCCCTCCCACAAAAAAAAATCGAAACAAAACCAGGTTCAAGCCACGGCCTCTGCCTCGACGACCTGGACATCAAGACCCTCCTGAGAGACGGCGACGACGACCCGGACGAACAGCGACAGCAAGACGACGGAGGAGGAGAGAAGGTTTAAAAAGCGCGCCTCTAGATGAAGAACACAGAGTAATTTTGTTAATTCAAATCGTGCCAAATTCGATCGAGTCTAACGTACTTCTTCTCTTCAAATTCTGCTTCCAGATCCCTCCGAGCTGAAGCTGCTTGAACTGACGAAGGCCGGGGCAAAGACGAAGACGAGGACGTGAAAAAAAAAAGAGGATTTTCGAAGAAAAGCAGTTATTATTATTACTCAAAGAAATGCGCGGAATCGTGAGTTGCCCTCCGCTCTCTAAAAAAAATATTTGTCCTCGGCGTATGAAAATTGAGTAGGGAAGCGGCATTATGCTAGAGGAATTTGTTTTCGTTGCTCACTCAAACTCCACACAATTTTCGCAAGATACTTTTTGGTGTGGGTGCAAAAAAAAGTTCTCGTGAGCATTTGCGTATGATAGTTTACTTATTTGTACTGTGTACACCCAAATATATACCTCCTGCCTACAAACAAATCCACTTGAGTTTGCGAACGGAAAAATATTATGCGTGAATTGCTAAGAATTATTGATGCCTAGCTGGAGGCTCCTTCTTCTTCTTCCCCTGCTGCTGAGCTGTTTCGCAGACAGTGTTGAATTCGTACGGTGATTTTCCACAACTCAACAGTACAGACGTCTCTGGAAAATATTTTTTAATTGTTTCCTCCCGACAAGAACCAGGAGCATATTTCTTATGTAGTAAGCTTCGAAAATATGCTCGTTATTTGTGAGCCGTCCAGCGTGACACATGGTCCACAATGTGTTCATATTTTTGAGTTTTAGAGCATAATATGTTGTACGTAATCTCGCCCATCCATGTGCTCTTCCCAGAGTATTTTTACTATAATGTGCTCACGGACTAAAAGCACAATCACATGGAGATATGCTCATAAGTTAATGTAATGCCATAACATATTGCGTCGGAAATGTGCTAATGGAGGGCAAAATAGGGCAAGCACATTTTAAGGGGTTGTGCTCACACGCAACCATACACCTCTTCCCGCATATCGTGCTCACAATATGCTTTCTCTTTGAATGCTGCCCATGTCATTGCCATTGGTTTGAACCCACCGTCAGACAGACATAATACCTTTTACGAGATTACTTTTGGCAATAAACCAATCGTTTCGCTGTACAACCTTTTTAAAAATCTGTATCGTATGTTTATCGTGAGCATATTTTGAACACATTATGTAGTTGCATGAGTAGAAATATTTCGAGCACAATATGTTGTATTAATAAACCCCTTGTTATAAACGAAATAGCGTAAATTAGAGCGCGACCGCCGGAAATTAGTAGGTAACAAACAAGATGGTTGTGATTCTTTACTTTTATTACCGTTAGCAGTTCATGGGACGGTAAATGCAATAAGTTGATTCGTATCACGTGAGCATATCACCGGAATATTCTGTTCAGAATGTGTCGTCTTCGTATTGTACTAACATGTGAGCACATTTCGTACGTATTCTTTTCCTAAAGTTGAGACCTTTCTTCTTCGCTATGAGCACATTTTTGGCATCTTGTGCTCTTCTTAGGGAGTAGTGAGTTTCGTGACTAGACCTTTCTTCTTATTCGTGAGCACATTTTCTGGCTATTCTGGGCATCTTATGTTCTTCTTACGGGGTTGGCGACTTCTTCTTCTTGCCCCTCTCCGCGCTGGAGCTCTTGTCCAGCTCTTCCTCGTCCTCATCCGTAGAGGCTTCATCGCCTTCCTGAAGGGCTGGCGGCAGAGCTCCACCGTTGAGGAAGTCCTTGTATTTGGCCTTGGCCTTCTTGATCTTGCCCTTGAGGGTGAAGGAGTTCACCGTCTCCAGGAATTTCTCCCTGCAGCGTTTGTTGCTTGGCTGGTCGGGCTGGACTAAAAATTTGTCTTGTTAATTGTGAGCACTTTTTTAAAATAATATGTTCACATTACCAGCCTGTCTCCTCCATGCTCCCTCAGGTAAGCTTCCTTCACCTTGCTGTAGTTTTGGCCCACCCACAGGCTCGTGGCCTCCTTGGTCGCCCTGGAGTGCCAGATGGGCGCCTCCTCCTTCAGGGCCCTCAGCTCGTGGATCTCGTTGATGTAGACGAGGTGGGCCACCATGCTCTCGCTCCTGTATGCTTGTACCTCGGCCTAAGTTGTGAGCACAATTTAGTAATATTATTAACATAATATGTTCTAAATTTCCCTCACCTTCATCTCCCGAAGGGCCTGCTCCCTCTGGGCGGAAGTATAGGTTTGCACGTTCTTCTTTGCCTTTGTCATGTCGATGTTGCTGTGGACCTTGGATCCGGCGGCGTGGAGGACCTTGATGAGGAACTCCGGAATGACGTAGAACTCCTGGCCCCATCTGATGATTTTTCCGTACGATCTGTGAGCACATTTTTTTTATAATATGTTCAGATTATGTTGTCCGTATCTTATACCTCTTCTGCTCCTTCATAAAGAGCCGCCTGTACACCTTTGGGACGAAGAGGGTCTTGAGGCAGGTCCGCACCCAGTGCTGAGGCGCATTGGCCACCTTGAGCTCGTTGTAGAGGATTCTGATTAGTGGCCTCTTGTTCTCCTCCACGAAATGTTTGGGGTTCATGGTGTGCCACTTGCGGTCGCTAGAAATGAGCACATTTTCCAATAAATATGTTCTCATTATGTTCCACAACAATACTAACTCGTCCAGGCCCAGCATCTTGCGGTCTTCCATCTCCTGCTCGTCGCGGCGCTCTCCCTCGACAAGACTCTGTGAACATATTTTTGTCATAATGTGTCCGTAATGGTTTGTTCATGCCAATCACCTCCTCACGCTCCTTTTTGTCCACACAATAGGCAATGACTTGGTCGAGCTTGTTGTGGACCGCGTTGAGGGTGTCGGTGTAGCCGTCGATCTGGTCCCTCACCCGCTTGGTGCACTTGTCTGCATGAAAAAATGTTATTAGTACAGTACGTCGTGAACATATTTTCTACAAAATGTGTTACCAATATAGACGAACATCATGTGCTCCATCGGCTCAGTACACATGGCTCTGATGGACTCCAGTGACTGGTACTCGCAGTCGCACCCCGGGATGCACTCCTTGCCCTTGGCCCCCTTGGAGGTGCCCCCTTCTTCCGCCCTCCTCTTCAGATTTTCCTTTGCTCGTGAGGCCTAAGTTGTGAACATATTTTCATCACATTATGTCCATAAAATGTTTTAACTTTTTTTTACCATCAGGTGGTTCATGTTCCTTTTCCCCTGGGGTGTGAACTTGGGGGTGCGGAGGTGGTCGTTGAGTGTCTTGAAGGACATCCTTGGCCTCTTTGAGCTTGGCACTTCAGCGGCTTCGCCAACCTCCATGTTGTCGTCGCTGGAGGACTGCAAGAAAATAAAGACGTGAGCATATTTTTTGAAAAATGTGTTCACAATAGGATTCTACCTCTTTTTCCTTTTCCTCGAGGTTCTGCATGTCGACCGAAGGGTCAGCCGCCTCATCAGCCTCCGAATCCGAGAGGTCGTGGGTGCTGCTGCGTGTCGGGCTTGGGCTGCGGCTTTTACTCGGCGGTGGAGTCTTCTTTCCCTAAGGAATAATTAGATGTCATGAGCATATTTCTTTTTTAATTATGTTCATAATATGTCCCTCACCTTGTCCTTGTCCTCGCCACCGCTCCCCGACCCTCCGGAACCCCCCTGCCCGGCTCCAGCCTGGCCCGAGCTGCTTGGCGGTGGCTCAGAAGGTGGGGCTGCAGACTGGGACGCCGCCTGCTGCTGCTCCTCTGCCCGCTTGCCGGCCAGTCTTCTGGATTGCCTGTTGAAATAAAGTGTTATTATTCATCGTGAGCATGTTTTCATAATATTGTGCTCTCATTAACCTTATCCCCCCTTCCGGAGTAGCGCCTCCCTTGGGTAGGTCAACGATGGATCCATCAGGCAGGATGACGGTGGGCTCTGTTTCCCCGGGGGGGGCAGGGGTGACGTGGGGCGTCAGGTCCACGCCCGCTTCTCTGGCCAGCTGGATGATCTTCTCCGGCACTTGTATCTTAAACATGACCATATTTTCCATATAATGTGTTCGCATTATGTTGAACCAGTTTTGTCTCACCACTGGGACTTGAGTGGGAATGGCCCCGTCCATAACGGTGACGTGAGCTGTTGCTGGATTGTTGTTGGGGTCCAGCTGTGCGACGAGCTCCCGCACTGCCTCGTCTCCCTCCAGTGGATCTTGTAGAAGGTTCTGTAATTGATAAAAGTCATGAGCATATTTTTCATTTAATGTGTTCAGATTGTGCTGACCTGCCCCTGGAGTTCGCATGACTCCCTTCTGGCCAGGATGGTCTCCATGGGGACTGCCTGCATGCCGGTGTCCTCCTCGGCGGAACTGGCGGCTGTCACCTGTGCGGGTCTGCCCCTCAGGTACTCCTCGGAAACGTACTTGCCAGTAGCCTGAATTGTTAACGTGAGCATAATTCAAATAAATTGTGTGCATAATGTGCTTTCCCGTACTTGGGGGAAGGTGTAGCCCTTGTAGATGGCGTCCCTGGGGTAGCACTCCACCACCTTGTAGTAGGCGTCCCTGGCAGACATCTTCTTGTCCTTCCTGAGCCTCTCCCACATGTCCTCTGGGCCGCACTTCATCAGGCGGATGGCGTCGATCTTTGTGACGTCTGCGACAAGACGTGAGCATATTTTCATAAAAATGTGCTTGGAAAATGTTTGGCGTTTTCAAAAAAGTGTTGGACAAATGCTTTCCCCCCCCTATTTTAAGAGCAAACCTACTTGAATAAGTATAGTTAGTGACGGTGAACGACGGAAAAGTGTCCGGAAGTGGCGTTTTTAAGTTTCAAGAAGAATTTTTACGAAAACTTGACATGAGCACATTTTGAACAAAATGTGCTCTGAAAATATGCTTTCAGCTACTTATCGTGAGCACATTTTTTAAATAATATGCTCTTACCCGATCCGACCCGCGCGAAGATCCGCGACGTGTGCTCCGCCCCTGACGCGTACAGCAGCTTGGAACGCATGACGCGCTCCTCCGCCGTCATCCTGCGGTCCTTGTTGACGTACGAAGGGAGTTTGGCCAGGTCCACCACGTCCACGGTCTCCCAATGGCTGCGGTCGTCCGCGGCCCTCGTGTCCGAGTACAGGATGACCCTCCCGATGGCGTTGAGCTTGCCAAGCCTCATCTCCGCCCTGATCTCGGCCTCTTTCTCGTCCATTTTCACTTAATTTTGACGTACGTGTTGGCGCTTGAAGGTTTAAAATGAAACTGACAAAAATTTCCCAAATTTAAACTTCCTTCTTTTTTTGGCGGGAAAATTCAAATCGTGAGCACATTTCTTTTAAATTGTGCTTAAAAAAGGAGGACAGAATATGTGTCGAATATTTCGGACAACATAATGTGCTCCACATGTGGAGCATATTATGTTGTATAAACATAATATGCTCACATGGAAGACATAATGTTTTAAAAAAGTGCTCATTTTTTTTTACCCTGCGCGCAACAGCTGCCTGCATTGCTCATTAGTGAACAAGACTCATCAAGACCAACAACACCAACTGCAACATGGACAAGAACAGCCTTGAAAGGTACTTCTCACCCAACCAAATCAGGGATAGGAAGAGGGAGAAAGCCAGGGAGAGGCAGAGGAAGAGAAGAAAAGCAAGAAGGGAACAGATTGAAAAGCAGAGGCACAAAGATTCAAGTGATGAGGAGTTTTCCCTAGACTTCCTGCAGCAGACTGACCAGGAACAGACTCCAGCTCCTGCAGGGGAACCTCGTGGCCCTCTATGGGACCGCCTGTACCGCCGGGAGTACGAGGCTTGCAAGAAAAAGAGGACAAGGAGGCAATTGCAGCTCGAGGACGCGGCAGCACATTCTTCCCAAGATGTGCTCACAACTACTGCTGAAGAAGCACATGACTCCTCGGGGGGAGGGCGACAGGAAGATTCTGAACACAATGTGGACGAAATATGTTCACAACAACTGCAGGAGGATGGCTTGGAGAAGCTGGCGAGGGAGTTTGCTCTGATCAAGTGCTCCAGCTTTGTCAGTGACTCTGCAATCGAGAAGTTATTTGGCATGTTAATGGCCAATGCCCCGCTGATCCTGGCGCTGCACAATGCTGGACGGATCTCCACGAGCTACCTGAACACCGTGAAGCCAACAGCTCTAAAGGGTGTTCCGACCATAATGTGCGCGGTATATGCTCACAAATTGGATGAAAACGGAAGCCTCCAGACGGTGCACGAGAGGGACTTGCTGACACTGTCAGTAGAAGCACTGGATTGCAAGCCACCGTATAAGAAGATCATGTGGTACGACGCCTACGTGGAGCTGAAGGAGATTGTGGACTTGCACATAGCAATTCACCTTGAGAAAGGAATGACCATGGAAGAGGTCCACAATACGCTGAAAAAATGCTCACTTTCAATAGATGGGGTTGTTCAAGCCAGGAAAGGACCCAGACGTTTTGTGGTCACTGCCCTGAAAATCCACAACTGCATATACCTCTGGAGGATCGTGTGCCCGCTTATTGGCGACGCGGACTCAAAGCTGACCTCCGAGGACCTCTGCAGGTGGGTCTGGACAGCAAGGACATGTTATAAACACATTATTTTAATATTATGCTCATTTTGCAGGTGGTTCGTCAATCAAGTTAACGCGGAAAGAAGGATTACATTGGAAAACATAGTAGCAGACATGCCAGAAAGACACGACATGAAGAACCTGGTGGGCCATCAAGGATTCCATGCCTGTGAATATTGCAGGACCAAAGGCATGACAGCGGGCAAAGGAGGAGTGTTCTGGCCCTACCCACAGTGTCTCCCCACTCAGTCTTCTCTGAGGACTCACCAGCAGATGAAGAGGATGGCCAGGTAACATAATGTCAACACATTATGCGAAGAAAAGGCTCACGATGGCTATTATTTCAGGCGAAATCCCCAGCCTTCGAAGGAAGAGGCAGAGGGAGTGGCAGGTGACTCGCCCCTGTACGACCTGAACAACTTTGACATCGTCGATGACTTCGGCACCGACTGCTTCCACAACGTGGCAGAGGGGTGCTCGAAGAGAAAGCTGGAGAGGATGTTCATCAACAGAAAATCGAGATATTCTGCTTACATTCTGCTCACGATGTCCGGTGCTTACAAGAGCATGAGGGTCTTCAGCGAGATGCCCAGAAGGTCAAGAACAATAAACCCGGCATCAATGAAGGGCAACGAGCTGACAGTGATCACCCTCAGCGTGTTCCCGGCACTCGCAATCGACCTCATGGACGACACTGGAGACCGTGAAGATGGATTCAAGCTAGTCGACGAGTGGTAAGCACATTATGTACATATTGTGTTAAAAAAAGGTTCATACTATGCAAATTAGGACAGAAATGGCAAAGTTTTTCTCATCATAACATGCTCGCATTATGACAATATTACTGTAAGATTGTGCTCATTTGTAGGGTGGACATGAGGAAATGTCTGACAATCTACTCATTCCTGGTGCGGGCACACTACCAGGAAGACGACGTGTACCAGGCCATCAAGCAGGACTTGGAGGCTAAGAATCTGGACATGGAAAAACTACACCGCCTCTACTACCTACTATTCGAAAGTGGTTTTTGCACAAGAGACAAGGAACGTTGCACAATCAACATCCACACCTTCTACCACTACCACCACGCCAGAGACAAGCTGGGACCACTGTGGAAGACAAGTGCAGAGCCCTTTGAGTCGGCATACTCAATCCTGCGCCGCTTGTACAGATGTGGAACCCGGAATACCCCAAAACAGGTCCTGGAGAACTTTTACCTAAAGGCAAAGTGAGTACATATTCTGCACACATCATTCTGCAATTATGCTCACGGATACAATCGATTCTTTATTAGGTACGCCCACAACTGCGGTCGCCAAGGCTTCAAACTGGCTCCGCCTCCCAAGAACAACAATAACGTGAGCGACGATCTCTTCTGGACTGCGGAGGGAAAGTTCTACTCCGCGGAGGAGGTCTTCGAAGACTATGTCATTGCGCACCGAGTCAAGACAAGCACAATCAGAACAGATTATGTCCCCGTTGAGCTCCCGTGGAGCCTTGTCGGAGTAGTCAAGTATGAAGGCGTGGACGAGGAAACTCACGTCAGAATTTACAAGAAGGACATCTGTGGAAAGGCACTAAATTGTGCAAATGTGCTCACAACGTGGAAAACCGAATGGATTATGAGTAAGGAAGACTTGTAAGGAAATGTTCCAATGTGAGCACATTTTGATGTTAATGTGAAGAAAATGCGTTACACTGTTACACGATACCAGATGAATTATTATAAACACAATATACAAGTAACATGCTCACGACTTGTGGCCGGTCCATTTTTTAAAAAATAAAGATGGAAAAAAATATTTAGAATCGCGGAACACTCTTCTTTACCCTTTGCATACATTTAAAACACAATTTGTCTATAAAAACTATATGGCAAGGTCACTTGGGGAGTTGTTGATGTGAGCACATTCCAGAATAAATCTTCAATAACCATTTGTAATGTTTCAAAGCATAATATGGGGAGGGGGACTTTTATTCAACGTGAGCATAATGGAAAAAAATGTGTAGAAGGATGCCGCCCCACATGTTTCCCGTGAGCACATTGCCAAAAAATGTGCTCTGACCGCTCTTCATCGTGAGCATATTGCTCCACCCGCGGATGGCGGACATATTTTTTTACAACGTGAGCATAACGCCGAGCATATTATGCTGAAAAATCCAAAAAATGTGTGATCAATTCTTGTCGGGCATCACTAAAGAAGCAAAAAAAACGCTCAGAGTCCCTCCACCGTTTTTTTATTACTGTACATACCATACATTACTGTATATACTATACGTTAATAGAAATAAACACGGAAAAATAAAATGATGAGAGAAAAAAAATAAAACAATGAGAGAAGATTTTTTCACGTTAGCACGACTTCGCCTTTGCAGAAGCAACACTCCAAGTCCTCCTCCTTCTCCTTCTTGGCGTACTTGCTGCCATAAGGC
>JAAUXV010175452.1_pt1 | contig 10963 bp, 7 predicted proteins | sample 7278181 | NCBI WGS metagenome assembly JAAUXV01 (sample SAMN14350114, study PRJNA611818) | marine sediment metagenome | isolation source: surface marine sediment (2.1m) | place: French Polynesia: Moorea | collected 2018-08
CCGCCGAGTTTTTTAGGGGGAATGTGAAAAGTTGCTGCGACGTGCAATAAATCGGCCAATTTTTGCCACTCGGCGTTATTGGCTTGGAGGGTGATTCGGCAATTTTTTTCTTCGGCCCTGCTGCTCTCACTTATTGCGACAAAGGCGACGAACCGACCTCTCCCCTAAAAAATATAGAGGAAAACTAGGGAAAATGGAATGAGCAAAAGGGACCCTCTTTTTTCATGGCAGAAAAAAGTTCCCTTTCTCACTCGAGCAATCAATTCATCTTCCGTCTCTTGTCATCTCAACAGAGGCGAGAGCGGCTTCCCTCTCAAAAGAGCTGCTGCTAACTCGATTATTCGCCCGCGAGAGACGAAAAAACTTTTTCCAGCCAAGGAAAAAAGTGTTTTACGGGAAAACGTCCTTCAATGATATTTACGCACTTTTAGAAATACCGCTGTGTCACGTACGTAAAAAAGGGATTTCCCCCTCTTTTTTGTGGAACACCACCACCACCCACGGCGCAGCGACCTCAAAAACGACTTCTTTTCCTCCGAGAATAAGTCGGTTTCCCGGGAGTTTGGAGGGGCGTATCTTGAAATTAATCTCCCGAAGAAAAAAGGGGGAATGTAAGTGAGTGTCGCCTCTCTTACAAGCTACAACACCACCCTCTCCTCCACCCCTGCTGAGAGCGGAGACGATTCCTCATCCCCTTTCCCTTCCTCCCTCTCCCGACTCCAAAGCAGAGAAGTCGACATTAATTTTGTTTCCCACTCCTTCCCTTTTCTTTTCCTCTCTTTTTACGGGAAATGGGCGTCGTCGTCACTTAATAAGCACGGGGGGAAGTAGAGGCGACAAAAAATAATATGGGAAAACCGTCTTCATCCTAATGGAACCGCCGTTGCTGCTACCACTCTACAAAAAAATCTACCAACGCCTCTCTTTTTGACTATTTTCGGTTGAGTTGCCTTTTTGGCTAGGCTGAATCCCCGACGGTTTCTTTCTTCTTCTCATTTTAGTAGTCAGGTCAACCAACTTGTCTTTCTCTCTCTCGACCCGTCTCTCTTGCTGGCACCTCAATTCCCCTGAAAAACCTTCCCTCCTGCCCAGTAGGCAGGTTCTCTCCTCTCCAACCCTCTTCCACAATCTGCTTAGTTACATCTTTTCCTCCACCGTTGGAGGAGAGACACCCAGCTGGGCTCAACATGGGCAATCAGGCAAAAAGACGTCTAAGAAGAAGAAGCGGAGGAGGAGGAAAAGGGATGGACCTGAGATGGACACAGGGTGGATTTTCCTACATGTACTGTAGTAAGGGAAATGGTTGCGAGTGCGGGCGAGAAAATAAGAGGTGCGGTACAGTTCACTTCTCATGCGGGCGTCGCGTCGGAGGAGGAGGGGATTCGTTCGGGTCAGGTGATTCCTTCATTTGTCATCTGCCAGACCTGATGGAGGGAGATGCTGCGACTAAAGGTATGGGATTCAACATGGGTTCTACACTCTGCAGGTATTGAGGGAATTTGAAAAGGCAGCTTTGACTATGTATATCCTGTAGTATAGGACCTGCGGTTTTTCTTCTGGTTTGCCGAAACTTGGCGAATTCCGTTCGTTGTGTCGTGCGAACAGGAGAATAAGATGTTAGGCTAGCTAGAGATGAGGGAAGTCTGCTGGCTAACTAAGGGGATGAAGAAGAGGACCCGCGTCGCCCTCTCCTCCGCCCTTATAAAGGGGGTGACAGGAGCATTTTTCATCCCCGCATATAATACTTGAGATCGCAGTCGCAAAAAAGTGAGACGACTCTATTTACGCCTAGTTATTACACCTGTATCGTCGGCAACGCACGGTGCAATGTGTGGAGAAAAAGAAAAAACACGTTTCTCTTCCGTGTATGTTCAAAGGATGACACATGGGGAAGGACAACAAAAATGCACGTTAGGAGAAGATCGGTCAGGTATGATTTACCTGTGCTGTTATGTCGCCTACATAATATCGAGCGGCAGCAACGAACCTTTTCCCTCCTTCGATCCTGGAAATGCCGAGTGTGATGGATAATCTCCTTCGCAAAAGGAAACTTCACAATCACTTTTTTAAGCCACTGTCACTAGCAACGACAACCCGCGCAGGGACAACACCACTGCCAGCCGGCTTTTGCTATTGTCTTCAGGTCCCGGTGGCACAGACAGCCTTTCCTCTCTCGCCACCCCGCACTCAGGAACGCAACTGAGGGGGTTCTCTCTCGGTGAGAGAGGGGAGCGCTCCAGGGTGAGTCGCCGCGCGCGCTTTCCCGAAAAAAGCACCCCCTCCTGTGGCAAAGGGGCAGCTGCGAGGAAGGGGATGTTGGAGACGACGACGACGGAGGAGGAGAGGGGCGCGGTCTCTTCCCCGGTTTGGAAGGGAGGAAGGAGGTGGTGGTGGCAAGAGGAGAGCACGCTTCTGGAAAGGAACGTGGTTTTCATACAGGTACACCTACGTACGATTCCCGCACAATAAAAGGCGTTGCCCGAAATTGTTGTTTTTAAATAGCATCTCTTGTGTATTGGTTTTTTCTTTCTTCACTCCAGCATAACATGGGATAGGGGGGTTGCTTCAAAAAAAAAAAACTCTGGTGGCAGGGCGGTTGGTGGTGTCGCGTTTTAGCAGAGGAGAGTTTAAAAGTCTTGCGCGGTCTCTTCTTCTTCCTCCTCCTCCTCCAAGCTCCCGTTTCCCTCCTTCCCATAAGTATATGCAACTAGTACAGTATAATAGGGTTTCATAAGAGCGTCTGTCTCTTTTCTTTCCTCTCCGAAGCATCAACAGCCGCTCTCCCTTCGGCGAGGAGAAGAAACAAAATTGTTTCCTATTCAGCATCACAGATTTGGCCTCTTCGTGTTATGTGTCGTATGGCTTATTTTGTTTCTATCCGTTTCAAAGTGCGGCTGCTTGCAATATTCGTCGAGAGGGAATGATGAAAAGCTGTTTAGCGTACTATGTGAGAGAGAAGATAGGAGGAAAAAACTTTATAGATTACCTACCCCCTACTGTACCTAGAAGGACCTGTGTTTTTTCTTGCATTACGTAAGTTTCCCTTGACGAAAAAACCCTGTGGTGTTGTATGCGGCACACTCGCGCAGTATCGTAGTAAGCAGGGGTGATATTTTTCTTCGTTGCTTTCTTGCTTTCTTGTCATCGTTTGTTCTTCACGGGGGACTAAGACTAGGACTGCGGTTGCTTATCCTCTGTGGCGATCCCAGCCTTGGCCAGGGTCTCCCTGAAGTTTCTTAGTGCGCTGACCAGGGAGATGCAGAAGCCCTTGGAGGCGGGGATTAGGGGGAATTCGGGCAGCTCGGTGTCGTCATCCCTGGATGACGCAAATAAAGATAAAGACATATGCAAATCTACAGAATGCACAGTTGCAACTCACTTTTTGAACTCCTTGGCGAAGGTCTCCGGCGAGGTGGGAGACTTGGGGTGTTCCGCATTGTACTTGCTGGACATGGAGCGCCAGCTCTCCAGGCGGGATATCATCCTAAACGACCAAAGCAACATCGTTTTACAATCGGCATCCAAAAACTTGGAAAAGAAATCTCACTTTGCCCCGTTAGCCCTGAAGTGCGCGAGTATCTCCTCCCTGAAGATGGCCGGCGGCGACGACGCGAGTCGTGACATGCTCTGCAGCAGCTTGAGCAGCACCATCTCGTTGTACAGCCTGGAGTTCTCCCTTCCCTGCTGCGTTCCTCGGTGCCGCTCGTAGCCGGCCTCGTTGTAGTAGGGCTCCCCCACCAGGATGAGGCCCTGGATGGAGACGAGCAGCTGCAGCAGGTTGGAGTTTGGCGACCACGTCTCTGTACCCTTGCCGCTCCAGGTGCCGAGCAGGCTGACGCACACCTTGCCGTCCTCGTAGAGGTTGGGGTTAAGCCTGTCGGAACAGTAGGAGTGGTAGTGGCAGGTGGGCGGGGACTGAGGGTAGTCGCTCGACAGCTGGAAGTCGAAGAGAAAGACGCCGTCCTCGTACGGGGTGCGCCGGGGGCCCTTGATCAGCACCGAGTACAGGTCCTGAGCAGGAGAGAGACAAGATTAGAGCAGGATTCAGGGTTCTTGTCGCTTAATTGCATTGCCCCTTTACCGTACGCACTTTCCCCATAGTATTCTTTAAAACCACGAATTAAATTCGAATGTGAATGTCTATTTCAACAACGTAGCATTTACGTAGTGGCAAAATCGGAAAGTAATAGAAAAAGAACTTGAATAAGATGTACAAAGTACGTAATTTTCGACTATACGCTATACGAAACGCGCGCGTCGTTCAAGGAGATGAACCTTCTTTCATCTCATTCTCACCATTCTATCCTCGTACGCCTTGACGTGGATTCCCTCCGGCAGGCTGTTCTTGAGCAAGTTGATCTCCTTCCGGACGAACTTGATGAAGTTCTTGGGGCTGGTGGGCTGGAAGACCGACACCTTGTACTTGTGCGTCGAGGGAGCTGACTCGCAGACGGAGAATGCTGGAACGTCAGAAGAAAGGTATGGAAAAAATCGTACAATGAAAAATGTAATATCCTCACTCTCAATGTCAGATGCTGACGCCGCAGCTTCTTCGGCGGCTGGTGCTGCTGACGCAGAAGAAATGTCGACCAACTTTTCTTTCTCAGGTTCCTTGACATCTTCTTCGGCTTCCGAGGCACTCGGCGTTTTGGTTTCCACCTCCTGCTCCTTGTCTTCCTCCCCGTCCTCTCTGACAGTGGAGTTGGACCGCTCCGCCGATCCCTGCCTCCCCATGGCCCCGTACAGCGCCTCGGCTATCTCCTGCGACGAGACCCCCCTGGGCGGAGTCGACTCGGCGCCCTCACCCTCCGCGGCGGCCGCCAGCCCTCCAACCGCTCCTCCTCCTCCGGGGCCGACGTACGAGAAGATGCTGGCGAAGGCGTTCATGTGCTCCTGAAGCCTCTGTCGCGCCGAGGACACAATGCGCATGATGCCCTCTAGGTCCTCGGCGGCGCGCTCCTCGGGGGACTCGCGCAAGTCCTCGGGAGAGAAGACAGCCTCCTGTCCGCCGAAGCGGGTAAGGACCTCCTCGTGGGCCTTCAGCAGCTGGGCCCTCATCAGGGTCACCAGCCGATTGCAGACCTGGGGAAAGGAAAATAAGTATTTGCCCCTTTCGAGAAACACAGAAGAACCCACCTCTTGATCTGTCATGGCGCCTCCGTCTTCTCCTGCGTTGGCCTCGGGCGGAGGAGCGGAGACGGCCGCGACGTCGTTGAACACTTCGCCAGAGTCCTCTTTGACTTTTTCTTCCCCCGCAGGCTCATCCTAGAACGAGACATCATCAAATCAATTAATATTTGTAGTACGGAAGTACTGTAGTTCTAAGGATCGAAGGGTAAGATATGTTAGGGGAAGAGAGCCCTTTCTACCTTTGCAGTAATTGAGGAGCTTTCCTTCTCTTCCTCGTCTTCGCCTTCCTTCTTGTTCTCCTCGTCTTTCTTCTTGACCACAACGCCGCCTTCTTCGTTCCCTTCCGTTTCATCCTCTTCTTCTTCGCAACCGCTGTCCCTGCCCTCAGCGACTGAGGCCAGAACGGCTGCGGCGGCCCTGGCGGCGTTGACCGGAGAGACCGGCAAGGGGACGCCGGGGCCGGGGGAGGGACCGCTTGGGCTGGCGGCGGAGCTCAGGGTGTGGACGTCCATAGAGCTAGCCTGGGTCAGGCAGTTAGTGAAACAGAAAGGGGAGGGAAGGACAGGAAAAACCAAAGGTGTTAGCTCAATATTTCCAGAAGTGTTAGGTAAGTCAAGCGCTTAACAAGGACCACTCACAAACAAAAAGTAACATACCTTTGACCAGCAGGAGGAGTCGAAGCTCGACTTGTTTGAGCCCGCAGCGCCAGGTCCGGCTGCCGCCATCGCGGCCAGCGACCCTGGGTGCGCCGTCGGCACTAGGAAGTTCTTCATGGTGCTCGCTGCCTGGGCCAGGGGCGGTGGGCGGTTGGAGGTGGGCTTTGCCTTGTCCTGAGCGTTGTGGCCGCCACGGGCGTTGTCCCCTGCCTGAGGGGTAGCCTGCTTGTCACTCTCATCGCTGTCCTGCCTCGGCGGAGTCACGGCCGGCGTTAGAAGTGTCATGGGCCTCACCGGGGTGGCGGAGAAGGCTGTCTTGTTGGGTTCTGGAAACACGGGTTGGAACAATTAGTCAAGATGGCAATTGGCAATGAATTTGCAATCAGTGTACCTTCGGCAAAAAGCAGGTTGACCTGCTCGTTGACCAACTTCTGCGTGCTGGAGATTCTTCCGCGATCGCGCACCTTCTCAAGCAGTCCCTCGAAGTTGTCCTCGTGGAAGAAGGTTGTCCCCATGAGGCGATCCAGGGGCCGGAGCACCCTGTAGACCTCGAGGAACTGCTTCATAACGGCCGGACCGTGCTGATGTTGCCCTCCCTTGGACGGGCTTTCCTTGGAAGCCGCTTCCAGCCTCAGCATGGCCACCTGCGCCTTCTCCAACGCCTCAGCCAGCTTGTGGCGCTGCGTCGAAGGGTCAGAGGCGTCGGCGCCCTCTCCCAAAGCATTGTTGTCTTCTTCGGGCTCCACTGAGTGTTCAGACTCGGTCTCCCATGAGTCTGCTCCGTCGTCCTCTCCGTCGTCGACGTCGCTCCAGGGCTCCTCTTCCTCGTCATCCCACAGCCCGCCCTCGTCGTCGCTGTCGTACTCGCCGATCTTGAACAGGTCCTGCGGCCAGCAGAAGGATTCTCTACCGTCCGACCACCAGACCAGGACTTGGCCGCTCGGGTAGTTGTCCAGCACCTGGCCTCCGTTGCAGTCGGCCCCGTGTGCCGGCGTCCCCTCGGCGGCGAAGTTGGCCACACGGATGACGATGGAGCCGGGCCTGTACTTGAACACAGGGTGATCTCTCAGGTCATAAACGGGCTCCTCCGTCTCCTCCACCTCCTGCGGGCGAGGCTCTGCGCTCCCTGTCGTGTACGTCCTAAACCACTTTACGCGGCACGTCCGCCCCAGGTGGTCCACCGCCTGCACCACGCCGTAGGAATGGGCGTCGGCGCCGCTGTCAGCCTCGCCACTGTCCTTGTCGCTCCGCACCACGAAGTCTCCGCAGAAGAACTCCTGGTCGTCCAGGTGGTGGATGGGGAAGAGCTCGGTGGAGGATATGCCCTTCTCCACTGTGCCGTCCTGCCAGATGACCTCGGCCTCGGAGCGAGTCCTTAACACCTCCACAGCCAGCCGCTCACCCGGCTTCACCTCCATGGAGTTGCCGAACTCGCCTTGAGCCTTCCCCTTGTCCGAACCGCCTCCAGCGGCACCGCCAGCAGCTGACCCCGCTGCCCCCCTCCTGGATTTCTTGGTCTTCTTGCGCCCTCCACCACCTCCACCAGGACCTCCGGCTCCGCCGCCCATCGAACGTCCAGCCGGCACCGTCGGACGACGGCCTGAGGCAGCAGCGGCCTGATGATGAGACCTTTTGCTAGGCTCGTCCTCGTCAGCATCGTTGTCGGAGTCGCTGGAGTCTTCCTCCTCGTCAGCTTCGTCCTCGTCGACGTCCTCGTAAGACTCGTCCTTCTCTTCCTCTTCGGCCTTCCTCTTTTTCTTGGTGCCCCTCTTTGTCCTGGCCTTCTTCGCCTTTTTGGTCTTGGGTGCCAGCTTGAGCGTCTCCCTCTCCAGCCTCTTCCACTCTGGCTTCATCATGACCTTGTCCCCCTCCTTGAGCGTGTAGAAGTTCCTGTCCCCGATCTGGATGGTGCACGGCTCGAACACGTTCAGCGTCCGCACCTTCGAGCCAAGATCCTTGTCGTCCTCCACGTAGTAGTCGGGAGGGTTGTAGGCCGCCGCGGCACTGTCCAACTGATGCTGCTGAGCTAGCATCCCTCCTGCCGCCGCCTCCCCTCCGTTGGTCCTGCACTGCCAGTTGACCCCGAGCGAAGTGGCCTTGCACCTGAGCACCACCGCCCGGTATGCACGGCCCTTCTTCTCCGACTTGAGCGCCTTCTCCATGTCTTCGGTCTTGTGCGAGAAGTTTCCCTTTGCGTAGACGCGCAGGGGCCCGCTCAGCACCTGCCCCGGGTAGAAGTCGTACCTTCGGAACTCACTCTCTTCGTCGCGGGTGTTGAGCAGGTCCTCGAGCTCCTCAGCGTCGCGGTCGTCCAAGTCGCACACGGAGCCGTCAGCGAACCTAGTTCAAAGAAAGATAGCATTGTTGAAGCAATTCCAGTCATTCCTTGCTCTTCGCCCTCACCTGACGGTGACTTTGGACCTGACTGCCTTGACCAGCCCGAGCCAGGCACCCATGCAGACGACGACGTCCGTGACAAAGTCCTCCACCGGCCTGAGTTCCTTGCTGGGCACGTCGTGGATGACCTGGTCGGTGCCCATGATCTGCACGGAGCAGAAGACGGCCACTCGGCGGCAGTAGCCGCGCTGGGTGTCGCGGCCGCGCACGAAGCGGCGAACGACGTCGCCGGGCATCAGAGAGCGGTCGGCAAGGTTGAGCTGAAGGGGGAAAGGAAAGTAGGAAAAATCAACAGGCAAGAAACCATCGCGAAATGTCCTCACCGCCCTCTCATGGACAATCTCTTCGTTCCCTCTCGGGTGCCATGCCACCCTGACGAATCCCTTCCTCACTCGCTCCTCGTCGTCCTCATCGTCGTAGTAGTCGTTGTAGTCGTCATAGTCGTCCCCGCGGAGGTGGATGGGCACGGGGGCGCCGCGGCTCCTCTGGCGGCCGCGCTCGGAGCCCGCGGTCTTGTCTCTGCCACCGTCTCCCTCTCCGTCGTCCCCGTCGTCCCCCTCCTCGTCGCTGGAGGCGAACTCGGAGTTCTCCACCACCATCCCGAACTGGAGGTGGCCGCGGCGGTTCACGCGGTAAACCTAAAACGGACGATGAGTGACAAGAGACCAGAGTGAGAAAAACGTCCATCAATAAATATGTGCCTCTCCCCTGTACCTCGTCCTCGTAGAAGAAGTGGCACTCGTCCACCTTTGCGGCCGCCAACTCTGCCGCGTCCATCTTGGCCTCCGCGGGGCCACGGTCGCCCTCCGCGGCGGAGGCGGAGGCGGAGGTGGCCATGAGGACCGTGCGATGCAGCTAGGAAGATTAGATCCGGGATGTGCCTGTCCTCCGCTCTTCCTCCGCCGTCTGCTCTGGCTAGGTCGCTCTGCTCTGTCTGTCTGCCAGAGAGAGGGTAGAGGGGGATCCTCTTTGGCGGCCTCTCTCTCTATTGCAGCAGCGACCTCTCCGCCGCCCTCGCCACCCCCGTCCTCTCCTTCTCTCTTGGCCTCAACAGGAGAATCCTTGGCTGGCTCCTTTTGGGGGTCTTTCCAGGGCGGACAACTCCTCTGGATGGATGGAAGGGAGTCCTGTCCTTGCAGCCCTCGCCCTGCTGCCAGAGGACTTTCCAAAGGACCTTTCCTGGAGGGTGCGCCGGAGTGGAAAAGGCCTTTTTCTGGGAGAAGAGCTTTCTCTTTCTTTCTCTTTCTCTCTCCGCTCGTGGCCTTTCAGGTTTCAGCTGCTCTCCTCCAGTCCGCTCCAGTCCTCCTTGCATGAAAAAGCAGATGCATTTTTCTTCTGTCGGAAAGAGTCGAGCCATTTCGCTCAACCTTTCTTATTGGGAGGAGGAGCGGAAGACACCACTTTTTGTGGTGGCGAAGCCCAGACCAAGTAACGAAACATGTTGTTCTTGTTGTTGTTGTTATTCATGGGACTACTTTTCAATTTCGGAATATATGGGTTTTTGAGAAATCTTTGTAAAACAAAAGTTGTGGATATTAGTAAAATAAGATACTGTGCAAAATTCCAGCCCTTTGTCGCTTTGTGCCAAGTATCTATGCCAAAAATCGCCCAAAATAATTTTGTGCTTTTTTGCGGTTTTACAATTTTTTACCTACAAAATAACTTTATGAAATTCAAATTTGACCTGATCCGCCAAACATAATTTGGAGGTGCCCGATCTTTTTTATTTTGTAAAACTTTTGTGTACTATCACTCTCTGTGCCGCAAAAATCCATTTTAAAATTCTTTTTGATGTTTTCCGCTCTACTATTTAAGCTCTGAATGCCATTTTTAGCCTAGAAAACAGTTCAAATCACTTTTAAATGTGTAGCTTCTTAGCCTTCATTGCAAAACTACTTCTCCTTTTGAACTTTCTAACTTTGTCAAATGATCAAAACCTTTGCCAAACCCCGCCAACCCCGCCACAGACCTTTTGAACAGAGTCTGTTCTTCTTCTTGGCCGTCGCATTTTTGTTGAAGAGTAGGTCTTTCGGATGTGGAACATTTGTGCTTATTTTAGCAATGACATAATCATTGCTGGAAATGAAAGAGTCCCTTAGAAAAGCTTTAAATCTGAATCTAACAAGAATTTTCACTCATTCAAAAAATAATTTTAGTTAATAATGTAAAAAATAGAAGGGTTGTCCGATACCTTCAAAAATCAGGAATAGCAATGGGCATTTCAGCTTTAACTGAAAGTTGTCCATTTTTAGTACACAACAGCAATCTTGGGGCACAGCTTTCAAAGTTTCATTTATTCTTAAGCATTTACAGGAATGTCTCTGCTTTCAAACCACGTGCCATTCATGACTGGCAATTTTAAAATATCGGGATGCAGCCTTAGAGGTATCTCTTTTGAACAAAATCAGCTTTGAGTGATGCATTGAACGTGGCATTCATTACCTTTTTAAATTCTGTTGTGAAAACATATCTTTAGTGCTACAGACATTCCTTGAATGCTTGACAGTTGTCTTTCAAACTGCTGAGGTCAAGGCTCCTATCTGAAAACCAATGCTGAGTCTTAAAAGAAAATTTGGCCGTGTCACAAGTTTAGATGCATAAACAAGCATTCAACCAGGTTTCATGCACAATATGAAATGTGGCATTTCCTTTAAAGGGCAGTTGTGAAAAAGGCAACAAAATTTGGCATTGCAAACAACTGTAGTATTAACAATTCTGAATTTCTCTACAGAGGTATGTAAAATATAGCATTCTTCACAGCTTTGATAAAATGTTTTCAA
>JAAUXV010024955.1_pt1 | contig 10950 bp, 7 predicted proteins | sample 7278181 | NCBI WGS metagenome assembly JAAUXV01 (sample SAMN14350114, study PRJNA611818) | marine sediment metagenome | isolation source: surface marine sediment (2.1m) | place: French Polynesia: Moorea | collected 2018-08
CAATTTTGTAGTTGAGATCACCACCATGTCTGTCTTGCAAGTAGCCACCACCAACACCATCTTGTAGGTGAGATCATCACCATGTTCCTCCTGCAGGAGCCTCCTTCACCACCATCAGCACCTTTTTCCTGTCTTTCAGCCCAGATATTGTGACTCAGTTGCAATTCACATGTCATGTCATTTCTATTAAAACTATCACACTGCATTTGCCAATATATTAAAAAATACTTTTAAATTTCAAATATGTTTTTACTTATTTTGTGTGGGAATGGAACCACCCTAATTCAATTTTCGAGGGGCTGTAAAACGGGAAGGCAGCAGAAAAAGCAAGGTTGCCAGATTGGAAACGTTTAACTTAATTGTGGGTAAAAAAACCAAATTTCACAAATGTAGATATAAATAACATTCTTTACTAGTTTTTAAATAATTTCACACACCGTTTTCCTGTTTTTTTTACAAATTTGGGCTAATTTGGCAATACTGTCGATTTTCGCCGACCGAGAGACGGAGAAAGAGGGGAGGGCCGAGAAAAAGCCAGGATTCAGGAAACGAATGAACAAAGACGAACGAAGGACGGAGCAGGGGGAATAGAGCGGTCCCGTTTTTACTATTTCTAATCTAACCTAACCTAACTTAACCTAACCTTGCTTGAAAGTCATCCCTAGGCCCCTAAACTAGGCCTAGGCCCCTATGCTAAGTATCCCTAAGGCCATATGCTAAGTATTTCTAACTTTATATGCTAACCCCTGGTCCCATTTTGACGCTTTTTGAGCTGGGAATATTACATCGTCTCCCTTTTCCAGTGAGTTCGAAGCTTCTCTCCGCGGCGCCGCCAACTCTTCGGACCCCCTTGACCCCTGGCACCGGTACATCACCTGGGTGGAGCAGACCTTCCCCAGGGGCGGCAAGGAGGGCGGCCTCAACGTCCTTCTGGAGAAGTGCATCAAGGAGTTTAAGGATAACGAACGGTGCAACCAGGATCCGAGATACTTGGCCGTATGGATCAAATACGTGAGTTGCCCATCCAGTTGTTCCAGCAATTAAAATTCATGTTTTATTTTTCTCTACAGGCGGCCATTTCCCAGACTCCCCTGGAGATCTTCTCCTTCATGTACACGCACAAGCTGTGCACCTCCCTGCCGGAGATGTACACCAGCTGGGCCTGGGAGCTGGAGCAGGCCGGCAGCGTCAAGAAGGCGGAGCAGGTGTTTGTCAAGGGGCGCGAGAAGGTGGCGGGCGAGGAGGCCAGGGAGGTGCTCACCAGGGCTCACGAGCGGTTCCAGGCCAGGGTCTTCAAGCACACGATGGAGAGCCAGGAGGAGCCTTCGGGCGAGTCCCAGGAGCAGAGGGCGGTGCTGGGTCGCCTGCAGGGACACGGAAAGAGCCAGAAGGTCGGGAGCGTCAGGGTGGGAGATGCCAAGAAATCGGAGAGACCTGGAGTGCTTCAGGCTGCAACAAATTTGTCAAGGGGAAACCCCAACTCAGCCCAGCCCTTTGCAATTTACCAGGTACGCATTGATTCTGCACACAAACAATCAGCACTGGCAAGATACTATCATACTAATACTCAACTGCTAATTCTCTACTTCAATAGGACGAGAATGCCGGTTCTTCTTCTGGCGCGGGAAGCCTCCTTCCCTCGATGGCGGCCGCTGCACCTGGCTCTGAGAACCTCCCGTTCGAACGCAAGCAGAACCAGGAGAACGTGAAGAACCCGGGCAAGTGGACGGGCGCCGCCGTCGGAGGCGGCAGGAAGATCCCAGCTGGTGTTACGCCCTCGCAGTCCAAGCCCACCTTCCAGATCCACCAGGACGAGGGTGCCAGCAAAGAGCCCCAGCACCAAGTCGGCGACGCCACCCCGCACAAGTTCGACTCTAGGGCCCTCGCAGCGCGCAAGACTGTCGACCCGGAGGTGCCCCTAGCCATCTTCGAGCCGCCGGACCCCACCAAGAGGCCCATGTACTGCAAGCACCTGGTGTATCAGGGGACCACTGAGTTCAGCTTTGAGGAGCTGAGGGCCATCAAGTTCCGGAAGCGCATGGAAGAGAGGAAGATGGAGAGGGAGCGAAGGGAGATCAAGCAGCTGGCGGAGGACATGAAGGCCAAGGAGGAGGCTCTGCAGAGGGAGAGGGAGGACTTCCTGCGGCAGCAGGAGGGAATGAGGCGCATGCAGGAGCAGATGATGAGGGAGCAGGAGGAGAAAATGCGGGCGATGCAGGAGAGAATGGCACTAGAGCAGGAGGAGAACATGAGAAGGATGCAGGAGATGATGATGAGACAGCAGGAGGAGGCGATGCAGAGGATGCAGCAGCATAACGCGGCTAAGCAGGAACAGGCTAAAACGCCAAACGTTGGGAAAACTGCCAAAGTTTCCTCCGGCGGCTTTGTGGTTCACAATGATGACAGCACCAGCACCTCGCATCTGCAGACGTCGAGCGCGGAGGTGTCTGCTGCTGCGATCACAGCAGGCAGGAAGTCTTCTCTCCTTGAGGACACAGCAGCTTTGCTTAAGGCCGACCCCATGGTACTAAACAAAACCTTTTTCAAATAGATCTTTTCTAGAAAAAAAATTTGTTTCAGATGTCTCGTTCCAATACGAGCGATTCCATGTCCAAGAAGACTCCCCCTAGATGCGACATCAACAACGTTTCAAGGATGGTGCAGCCTTCCCCAACTGTAAATACAAAGGAGGCTCTTGACATGGTCAAGGAAATGTGGGGCAAGTCGCGAAGAGAGCCAGGTACAAACAATTCAATTTTTATTTTAAATATATCGTATAGTGTAGAATAAGATAGCTGTAGAGTGACCCTGATAAAATTTGCTTTTTTAACATTATTTTTTTCCCTTGCTTCTCTCACACGAGACTAGGAAATTGATCCGGTATGTTGGTGACCCGTGTATTTTCTTTTCCAGAACCGGCATCCCTCGGCTTCCAAATCTACGCGGACAAAAACACTCCGGCCTCCACTTCCACCTCCACCCCATTCCCGGTATTCACCGACGAGAATGCCGCGCCGCCATCGCTTGCTGTATGCACTGCAACGCCTCCCGACTCTGCCGCGAAACCCGCCGCTCCCTTCCCCGTGTTCGTGGACCAAGAGAACGCGGCTCCAGCCTCCGACAGGCCAATGTTCTCATCGAGGTCTGCCACTGCCAACGACGAGGACGGCGAGACTGACAGCCTGAAGGAAAACCAGCCCCCTCGCGACACTGCTGACTCTGAGAAGAAGCCGCGCCGGCAGCTCAGCGGCACTCTTCTCCCCGCCGCCGGGGTCCCCTGTGTCCCTCTGGATGTTCAGGAGGCAATCTTGGACGAGGACGAGCGCGACCAAGAGAGGAAGCTGGCCGCGGAGGAGAACGAGAAGGAGGCCTCGTCCTTTGAGCAGATGCCGCCTCCGCCCGCACCGGCCATGCCCCCGCCCAAGAACAACCCCAACGTGACCATAGCGCTGCCCTCGAGAGAAGCATTTGAGGAGATGGCGGAGCGCATGTCCACGCCGTACAGCGGCAGGAGGAACTTCTTACCCGACGACGAGGACGACTTCGATGCCAACACGTGCGCAGTCCAGATCATCAGCAAGAAGAGGAACATGGGAGCTTATGAGGAAGAGGAGAGGTCGGACGACATGGGTGGATCCGCGGCAATGCCAAAGGAGGGCGCAGGCGGCTTACCTGACGTCCAAGCTCTCCTCTCCCCCATTATGGAGTCGTCCAGGGAGAACTACAAGAGCACGACGTCTTCGTCCGGGGCCTCGTCCATGTCGCACCACCACCTAACCTCAAACAAGTCGCACTGGGGCAACACGCAGCTTTCTTTGGCCCAGAGCAACAAGAGCTCAACCCTGCAGCAGCACAACGGCACCTCGTCCAAGACGCCCGGCTCAATCTTGTCTAAGACGCCCGGCTCAATCTTGTCCAAGACCCGCCCCATCGAGATGACCTGCTCGTCTGGCTACATGGCTGACAGCAGTTCCGCCCGGACCCCTGGAACCCACCTGGCTGGAACAGCTTCCCTCACGGGGGCCTCCGCCGAGGAGGGCGGCCAGTCGGTCCCTGAAGTCTCCAGCGCCGCCAAGAGAACCGACGCCAAGCCGCCGATCCCCGTTGCAGCTCTGTCTGCCTCTGCAGAGCTGAGGAAAGAGCTCGAGTCCATGACACCCAACGCGGACAAGAAGAGGATGAAAATGAGCGAGAGCTTCGAGGAGGATCAGCTGGAAGAGATGACTGGCTGCATCCAGGGCATGATGGACCAGTACAAGAAGGACGCGGTGATGAACAAGATGAGGATGGAAGCCAACCAGTCTGCTGCCAAAATCAAGTCCTCATTCCTCAGCGAGAGTTTGAAGGAATCCTTTGTGGCCGACACAGGCAAGACACCTCTAGCCCACGCTGACAGATCCGCCGTGGCTAAAAGGTCCCTTCTTGCCAGCATTTCCGAGGGACCAGCTCAAGACCTGTCGCTACGCCTGGATAGGACCCAGGGACCTCTTTTGGAGGAGTCTTGCCGAATTGATAGGACAACTGGCAGAATTCCGCAAATGGACAAGACTGGCGGTGACATTCCTCTTCTCGACGTCACTGCTCCTCCTGAGACGGAGCCTGTCCTGGAAGACACACGGCCTGACCTTGAACTGTCCGGTTGCCAGGTTCTTCCTGATGAGCAACAACCAGCATTGCAGGAAAGCTGCAGGGAGACAGAATCCCAACCTGCTTCTACCCCTGAGGACAACGTAGGCAGTGAAGAGGATGAGGCCAGCATTGCACAGCAGCAGGAAGAGCTCACCCGCAATATTTCCCGTCTATCTCTGCTTGAACTCCAGGACATCCAGGATCCCTTTGACGAAGCCCTGCAAATGCTGCTGCTCTCCAGGATTCAAATGCCTGTCTCCCAGCGCCACGGCTACCATCGCGTGGCTTCCAAGATGCCAGTCATCGGCCCCAACCGGGAGGTGGCGATCGCCGATGGAACATTCCTAACGGGAGCATGCAAGGGCGTGGGCGCCTACGGCAAAGTATTCAAGGCCATGAAGAAGGGAGACGCCAACGAGACCATAGCCGACATGGACGTGGTTCTGAAGGTGCAGCGCCCGGCGTGCGAGTGGGAGTTCTACGCCTGCACGGAGCTCCACTCCCGGCTCGGAGGAGGCAGCAGGGACTGGTTCATGTCCATTCCGCGCTGCTACACCTACGACGACGGCAGCGTGTTCGTCTCGGAGCACCACCAGGGCACCCTCCTCGACGTGGTCAACGTCATGGCCGGCAGGTCCAAGCTGGAGAACGAGGCCGTGGCCGTCTACTTCGCCGTGGAGATGCTCTTCATGGCCGAGCGGCTGAGGGAGGCGCAGATCGTGCACGCCGACATCAAGCCCGACAACTTCCTGCTGCAGACGTTGCCCAGCGTGGACCGCTCCTGCCCGACGGCAGCCGAGATGTTTTCGAAGATCCGCCCCGCCCTGCAGCTCATTGACTTCGGGAGGGCCATCGACCTCAAGCTGTTCCCCAAGGGGAAGAGCTTCGTCCACTGCTACACCAAGGAAGACCTAAGGACTCCGGAGATGCTGGACGGAAAGCCATGGAACTACCAGGTATGTCTTGACAGCTAGGCAATAGCAATACTGTAAAGCTACTCAAGTGGCACTAATTTGTTTCCAATTTCAGATTGACTACTTCGGCATCGCCTCGACGGTGTACGTTCTCCTTTCCGGGAGCTACATGAAGCTTGGCAAGAACAAGGATGGCAAATACTTCCCTCAAGGACAACTGAAGAGGTATAAAAACTTTTTGTATCTGTCATCCACATTTAATACGGCTTGATCGGTTACGATAAATTCTCGTCGATTCCGTTGAGATTATTTTGAATCTTGCTCTTTGCTTCCAGAGTAAGTGGGGAAGGAACTTAAATTTTAATTGTTTACTTATTCTTTAGGTGGTGGAACGCGGACTTGTGGAATGCTTTCTTCGCGGAATTCCTGAACATCCCCTCCCTCGAGGAGCTGCCGGACCTGATTGCTTGGAGGGAGCGCTTCCAGGAGTTCTTCTACAAGAACAAAAGCGCCAAGTTCAGTGGCATCGTCACGGGAATCTCGAGAAGCCTGCATGGTTGAGCATAACCCTGTGTACAATATAGTAAATTTGTTTAAATTGTATGTGTTGGTACGGATGGTATTTAGAGAGAAAACCTTGCTGTAAAATGTTTTTACTCCTTGACTGAAATACAGATGACACAGACGCAAGTCCTCCTGAGAGAGATTTACAATTGGATGTGACAAATGTCCGACCGGAATACCGCGAGAGCGTGCGAGGTTATGAATATGGTGGTGGGTCAACTGTTTGTTTGTCCTGATAAGACTCAAAAGATCTTAGCCGCGCGGAAACAATAGTGAGATTTTCTGCCGTTTTCACGATCTGTTGCATGTCTAGTTTTGTCAAAGAATTAACACAATGGAGGACAGGCGGCGACATCAAGAAAAGGGCGGTCAAAAAAAGGGTGCTGCTGGTTTTTGGCAAGGTTTCACCAGATCTCTTCGCAATGGAATGGACGTCTGGAACAAGGCTGTGGAAGGTGCGTATGGCGAAAGCATTTCATGCAGCAGAACAGACGAGTGAAAAAATACCTACAGGTACTAAAGCTTCAAGCAACAAACCAAGCTCTGGCGGAGCCTCCCGAGGCAGGGTCGACGCAACCGACAACGGCGTCTCCTTCGCGCGTCCGCAACATCATCGCACGGCCAAGTCCCGGAGGCACGAGGCGGCGCTGCAGAGGAAGGAGGCGGCGCTGAGGAGGGCGCTGGAGCTGCAGCGGGAGCTGAGAAGGATAGAGGCAGAGCAGGTCAGATTAGAGGAGCAGCTCTCCAGGGCGAGAGCGCACCAGTTGGAGGCGGAGGTCTCGGCGCAAGCGTTGGGAGCAGAAGGGAATCGGTACAAAATTCACCAATCTTTTTATAACTTATCTTCATTTGAACTCTCTGTTTCCCAGAATACTCGCCATAGAAGCCAGACAGAGCGCGAGGGCCGCCTCCCACGAAATCGACCTCATCTACGACAGCCTGCGCGACCTGCACCGCCGCGCGTCCGACGTCAAGCGCGACCCCGCCTTCCTCCGTCGCGACGACGCTTCGCGCGCCTACGAGGAGGCCGTGGCGTACCGGCGCGCCGTGCTGGCCGCCGCCAGAGAGGACGACGAGCTGGAGGCCGAGTTCCGCATGGGCGCCGCCCGGTGCGGCTTCTGCGCCGGCGTGGCGCTGTCGGAGGAGGTACACTACTGCGAGGAGTGCGGCTCGGCCAACTGCCAGGAGTGCATTGACAGGTTCGGCGTGAGGTGCCTCAACTGCAGGGGGAGGGCGTACGGCAACGTGAAAATGAGGGACAAGAGGAGGAGGAGGAAGTCGGCGGCTGGAGTGAACGGCAAGGGGGCGAGGCCGAGGTCCTACGCGGGACACACCGCAACAGCAGCAGCCTCGGAGGAGTTGGAGGCTGACAGGCTGCAGTCGGACAGGATGGGGTTCATGTTACCCGAGCCAAGAATGCGCTCCTCGGCCCATCACCTAGATCGGGCGGGAGTTGACTTTGGAGAAGGAGGAGGCGTTCGAACAGAAGACGAATTTGAGTCGGACTGCGACGGCGGATTGCCAGGGGATCCCCTTTACGAGGTTATAAAGTAATAAATGCTACCATGACACTGCATCAGAGAATTTGCAAAGTGTAGCCGCCGGGTGGGCGGTGCTTTTTACGATCACAAAATTGAACCTACGCATTTGATCCTCGCATTTCCCGCGCTATAATTGCCTAGGTACAGATAGCTGGTTCAAGCGAGAAACATATTCCGGAGGGAAATCAGTCTTGCAACGGAGTACTCCAACGATGGTTTCTCGCCTGCTGATGTCCCTGGCCGTCCTGACTTCCGCGAGCATGGCCCTGGCCTCCTCCTTCGTCTACCAGAAGGGAATCTCACAGGCCAGACCTGGCGAGGGAATCCCCTCGGTCAGGAGCGTGTTCATGGACCCGAAGGGAAACATCGGGGAGATCATCAGGGAAGCAAATTTTCGGTCCAGACTTCTCCTAGAGACCAAAGCGCCCCAAGCCTTTTTTTCTCAGTTTTTTTTTTTCATATAACTTGGAATTTTATTCTAGGCGAATCAAGAAGCCGGAAGAGTGACTGCACCCTACAGACAAGGGCGGAGACGAGCGATATATTTTCTGCAGAATTGAAGAGTTTCAATGCTCATCTGCCTGCTATTTCGCGGAAATGGCACCTTTCTTATCCTCGCACGCTGGATTTGATTGTCAGCAAAAAGTTTGCTTTCTTGTTTCCGTGCGTCAATTGAAAGAGCTGCAGACACAGTCCAAGCTTATTGTTCCTTATCTGACCCTTCTTATCATCGGAAGGTGTCGGCCTCTGAACTTGTGTAGAGTCTTTGGGCCAACCCATATGCCTAGCTGAGTAAAATCAGGCCAGGATTATTGAGCATTTTTACGACCGACCCATAGCTCGAAGAGTAGCATCACCTCCAACATGGACGGCGGTAGCGACAAGTCTCCTGGGAAGACCTCCAAGGATTGGGTGTCCCACAAGGGGAAGAAGATTTCCTCCAGGGTGAGGAAGGTGACCAAGACGGTTGCTTCCAAATTGGAGTCGGGGAACGAGGACCAGAAAAAAGGTGCCTACATTAAGAACTTTTAAAAAATGAAAAGGGCATGAAGTAACATTTTATTATGTAGTGGAAGAATATCTACCTCCGAGCAAGGAAATGATACGGCAGAAAGAGGCAGATCTGAACGAAGCCATGAAGTTGAATGAGCAGCTGGCCAGGGCCATCAGGAGTAAAAGGGAAACTCAAAAGCAGGTATGAACGTATACTTTGCATTTTTGTTGCAGGATAAAATAATCAAGGCCAACCGTACGGTAGATACGAGCACTCAACCACAAGCTCGACACCACGAACGCCTGGATATCGGGCATAAGGGACAACCCCAACTTCCTCGACGTCACCGCCATCGGCAAGCTCTACGAAGAGATAAAATCACTAAAAAACTACATGAAAGTTGTGGAGGTACCCCATTGATTAGATTTTTTTTGGTTCTCTGGAAAATATTTCACAGGGAAAACAATTTTTCCCGCAGGCCGGCGGCGTGGTGGAGTGCGACCGCGTGAGCGTTGGCAGCGGCGGCGACACCAGCCTCGCCTCCCTGGGCGACGACTTCGCCGCCACCGAGGTGGACTGCTCCGTGTGCAGGGAGCCGCGGGCTGCCCTCAAGGCCATGTGGTGCCACCGCTGCGGGTACTACGTGTGCGAGACGTGCATCGACGCCGCCCGACAGTGCCCGAAGTGTCTGGAGGGGAACATTGACCAGTACAGCGTGGGTGGAGGAGAGTCGGGGGGAGGGGACGATGATGTCCTGTCGCTTAGAAGTCTGGGATTCAGGTATGCACTATAATGTATATGCAAACTTAGGTTCGTAAAAAAATCATGTGATCATGTCTAGAGCTACAGACAGTCAGAGGAAAACTGCGCAAGACGGAAAGATCGAGGAACAGAATGGAGGAAAGGAAGGTGGAAGAGGACCCTCTGGCTCCTTCAGGACCTCCGCAAACGAGGCTGGATATCTCATGCTTACGTCGTCTCCTACTCTCCAAAACGGCACAAATTCAACAAAGTACGAGGAGGAAAACATTTACGAAACCATTGATTGATACATTTCATTTTTGCCTTTCTCAGATATGAGAACACCGTACACCGTACAATATCATATTCACAGAAACTTGAAGCGTTGCGAGAAGCGAGTCATCATTTCCGTTTCAAATCCGGTGAAGACGACGGCGGATAGCAGCAACATTATGCCCACGATGCTGGACGAGTGAAAGATGCTGTGCTCAAGTTGAAGTTGCAGAACGTAGTTCAGGATGACCTCAAAGCTTCGGAAAACGTTCCCTTTGCTAGGACTCACGAATCTGGAAAGGTGGAGGTTTATTGGCGAAAATTTGAAGAATAAATGCTAAAAAAATACTGACCTGACTGCCAACGTGTAGGACATGTTCCCTATCAGGCCAAGCGATGTTATGGCGAGGATGTACACGTATTGAAGAGGAGTGTAGCTGAAGTAACCTCCAGCCTTGAATGCGATTATTCCTGGCAAGGAGGCAAAAAAGTAATTTTTCTCTCGACGAAAAAAATAATTTAGCTAGCCCGCACCTCCAACACTGACAATGAGGGCCCCCACTCCGAACCACAGCATCAGCACGCTCGGGCGGACTTCCTTGAGCTGCCTGCACATTATGCTGACTATGGCTGAGAAGAGGGGAACGGCGATGGCGCACATGTAGCCCATGGTGCTGAAGGCCTCGGATTCATCTCCTTGCCCCTGATGCTGTTGGGTGCCATTGCCGTCGTGGTGACTGGGGACGAAGTCGGGAGGGAAGATGAAAGGGGGTCTGGTGATAAGGAGGACTCCCCCGATCATAAGGGCAGAAATGAGGACCCGGTACGCCCCCAGGCGCTCCTTCAGCATAGTAACGGCGAAGACGAAGGTGAATACCGGAGTGCAGAAGAAGATGGCCGAGGCGCTGCCGAGGGGGACGTGCTTGATGGCGATGAAGAGGCACAGCAGCAGGAATCCCCCCAGCAGTCCCTGTGTGACGATGCGCCAGCGGTGCTCCCTCGGGCCCAGCGGGCTGACGCCTCTCCACTTCAGCTCCGCGTACGTCACCGCTATCTGGACGAACGCCCGGTAGACCAGCAGGTGCCAGAAGACCAACTCGGGAGCGACAATCTTCTGGATGACGTTGGCCACAGTGAAGAGAATGCCGGCGGTGACGATGAGAAGGTATCCGCATATCGTCTTGATGAGCGACGCCTTCTTCCGTGGCAGGCGGAGGCAGAGGACCTCTGACGTTTCCTCTCCTACCAGAGGGGTGGATTCTCCAGCTTCTGCCTCCATGACGGTTCGCTTTGG
>JAAUXV010040469.1_pt1 | contig 10948 bp, 12 predicted proteins | sample 7278181 | NCBI WGS metagenome assembly JAAUXV01 (sample SAMN14350114, study PRJNA611818) | marine sediment metagenome | isolation source: surface marine sediment (2.1m) | place: French Polynesia: Moorea | collected 2018-08
CGTGTCTCTCCTCCATCTTAATGGGTCCCTTTTTCGGGGTCCGGGAGTGGGTTGGTCGGTTGGGGGGGATCTGGCGAAGGAAGAAGAAGACGGGGCTGTGGCGGCGGCGGTGCTCCTTTTCCCCCTTTTTAGTGGAAGTGGGGGAGAGGAGAGAGAGAGAGAGACCACTTTAATTTTTCCTCCTCCCACACTCTCGCGGGCAGGGCGAGCGCCTCCCTTTATTGGGGTGGGGGAGCTTACTTAGGGAGTGGAGGATCTCAAAAAAGGGGAGATCTCCCTCCTCCTCTTATTCTACCGCCGTTGAGGAAAAGAGGGCGGAAATGGTCATTCTCGGAGGCGCCTCCTGGAAAAGGGGGATTCAGACACACTTTTTAAAAGCAAGCCCAGGGGCCGAAAAAAATTTACTTCTTTTGTCTCTTGAATTTGAGTAATATCTAGACCACACCGGTCACATGCCAGGTTTTTTTTTTGAAAAACCAAACGTTTTTCAGCGCCTCAGTGCATGTTTGCCCTCAACTCCGAAAAAAAACCAGCTTGCCAGGACAGCAATCCAATTTCTCTTTCACACCCACCCTTCCGTACTGTGGTAGCATAAAAAAAAACTTTTCTCCTTTTTTCGCCATCGCCGTCGTTGCCACACACACTTTTCCCCCGCCCGCAAAAAGCTTTTTCCCGTCTGGAAAAACAGTCTTGCGGAAGGGGGAGGGGGAGGCGAAAAGTTACGACTTCAGAAAAAAATAGAGGAAGTACGCCCGGAATAAACAGGGGAGGAGGAGGAGGTGTTGCTTTTTTCCGGAGAGTTTTTCGTAGGACTACTATAAAGGGATGAAAAAGGGACATTAAAGTCTCCAACAACAGGAGAAAAACAGACACTGGCATCTAGTGCGGAGGCGGCGTGGGTGGATGGAGATGCTCATAAAAATATTCCGTGTGTCGTTTCTGGGTCATTTTTTCAGGGATATGTCTTTTGAGAAAACGCTTAAGGGACAGAAGTTACCTTTTGCAAAATTGGAAAGATTTTGGAAAATGAGCTTGTCGTCAGGTTTAGGACTACGAGTAAGGCCAAGCATAGAATTTACCCTAAATCGAAGACTCCCGTTTTTTATAGTGTTGGAGTCTTCGTCAGGGTATCGAAAAAACATACCAATTCAGTCAACGCTAGTACTTTTTTTTGGGGGGGGGAATGAAGTATCATCTGTTCCTACCGTATCCTCCTCCATATCCTCCGTTCGCGGCCTCTGCCTCCGCCGCCAGGGAACACAGGAGCGTCATCCACAGCAGGGCGGCGGCGGCCTTCCTCCTCTTCCTCCTCATGCTGGATGGATGGAATGGAGAGGGCGGAGGGTTTCAACACTCCCCTCGATTTTTTCAACACTCCATTTTTTTAATCGTAAATTTACAGGCTCATACAGACACCGACTACACTTGTATTCACAACTATATTTATACAAAGGACACTTTCAAGATTGTTGGGAAAAACGTGTGCTTGGACTGCCAAAAATATTTTTTTGAGCGGGCGCTCGCTCCTCTCTCCCCCTCCTCTTCCTCGGGCGCCTCTCTTGGAACTAAAAGCATGTGGGCGCGAAAGAAAAAGAGGGGGATGAGGCATCCCTCCCCCCATTCTTTTTTGGGCAACGTACGTAAGCGCTCTCCTCCTCCTTCGCTTCGGGAACTGGCGTGGGGCGCGTGTGTGAGAAAATATTTTGTCTTTTCGGAAAGCTTTAAATTTTTTCTGGAAGGTAAATGGGTGGAGGCCGGACGGGGAGTGTTGCAGTTGATATTATGATTATGATACTATTTCACTTTTCCCCTACCAAAAACGTGCAGTGCATGCAACTTCAATTTCCCTTTTTTAGTCAGATACAATCGGTTTATGCTCTGGAAGTTTTTACATCTGGTTGAGCTAGGAAAAAAGTCCTTGGCTTGCTATAACATACTTCTTGCACGTGCAATTCTGTAGCAAACGCGGCATGCATCGTCCCGTGTGAAGTACCTTGACGCGGTTCAGAAAACCGATTGCAAAAAAAAGAAAACCGATTGCAAAAACCTGCTAATTGGGATTTTTAATCATAGTAAGGTAGTGCCAGAATTGGAGGAAGTAAAAATCTGGGCAGCTTTGCTGTTGATGAGTACTTTTTATAATAAATTGCATCAATGCATTTGGAGCATTGGAATTCTTGCCATTTTATATCTTTGCCAATTCTCAAAAGTCGAGGTTTTTTTTCATCTCCGAAAAATGTCGTTTTCAGAAGAAGATGGGGGTATAATTCTGCAGCATTTTTATAAATTATTCCAGTTGATAAATTACTAAGAGAGGGGGATTCGACTTTTGCAAATGGAGATTCATCCACTTCTTGACAGGAATCTCAAAAAGGAGAACCTGGATTTAAACCTTAATATCTTGTAACAAAGTGCACTTCCCAGAAATGCATTTGAGGAACTAAATTGATTTTGATTCATCTCAATTTTTAGGAATGCCATACTGATCCCACAAGATTTAAACTGGACGGTTTTTTTGATATATGAAATAGAGTTTCCGAATCCTCCATTTCTATTATATTTCATTTTAAATTTGTCATGAGCAGCGTAGGTTGTCTCTGGCGTTTTCTTCTGCTTGCCCTGGTGCCAGTGGGCGCCGTTGGACATGTCCCAGACACTTCGTCGGGGGTCTCAAGCCTCCTGGACTCATTTTCCGATCTAGAAAGCCACTTTCTGAAACTTGTGGTGGACCCCCAGGCCCACCTTCCACCACTCGGGTAAAACAAATTCGATTTAATTATTATTTAGAACCTGCTTGAAATAATGTATGGTCGGTATCAGGCATATGGAACACCCGTACCAACTGCTGACTCCAGACTTTGGCTGCAAGTTTGACCCGCTTAGAGTCGACTGCAATCTAACGTCAAGTTGGCCAAGGAAACCGTTGGGGTCAACACCCCCTCCGGAATTCCCTACTGTCTTTCTTGTAATGGTGCCAAATGACAAGGTGGCAAAAGTGCTGGAAGCATTTGAGTGTTCAGTTATGATCTGCCTTGATGAAATCAAAGAGGGTGTTTTCCACTCAGAAAACACCTTTTTGTTTGAATTGAAAGAGGAGGCAAACTTGACATCAGCCAAGAACGTTTTGCTGCACAAGTTTGCAAAAAGGCACCGGAGGGTTGGAGCTTTCAAGTTTTTGTTTGACAGCAAAAATGTGACGAACAGAATTGCTCTATGGAGATATAATGTTTACACTGACTCAACAGTTGTTACTGTTCATGCATACACCAACCAAAGAGCAATTACAGAGCTATTCCCACCTCTTGAAATGCAGGCAAGTATTTGAAATGGTGAAACAATCTAGTTTTTTTAATGTTGTTGAAATGGTTTCAGGGTTATACTTTTAAAGTGGACATTTTGCCATTCCCACACTGGGCTGCTGCAGACTTTGACTTTTTCTCAGAAGACCCTGCAAGAATGTATGTTAACCACACGGGATCTGACGTTTTGACCCTGAACACCATTTGCAATGTATTTTTTGCTAAAAGTTTTCCCAAACAAGTACCAGTTTTTTGTTGCAGAAATTGAATTGCCAACTTGACTACCGCCATCCTGAAGATTTTTCATGGGGCTTTGTGTTGCAAGGATACTCAGGGGGACTTTACCTCGATCTGATTGAGGATAAAGTAGACATCTTGGCTGGAGCTCAGTATCTTCATGAAAACATACTTCAGGTATTATTTTTATAATTTTTGATAATTATTAAGCTGACTTTTAATTTTTGTTCACTTGAAGATTGCTAGATATGCACATGGTCCTTTGGGTCATAGTCTAATAGTTGCTGCAAGCAAAAAACCTGGGCCAATAAGGTAAGTAAAGCTGGATTACATGATAAGCTGACTGTTTTGAGGCTCTTCCAGATCAGTTTTGACGCTGTTGAAGCCCTATAATTTAGTGGTGTGGATATTTACTCTGACACTGTTGGTGATAGCTCCAGTGCTTCTCTTAATAGTTGCACATGGAGAGAGAGCAATTGGCTCTGAAGCGCGGCACTGGACGAGTCTTATCAATTGTGCTTGGTACACTCTTGCGACATTTTTCGGCGAGAACACATCCAGCCCGACAGAAAACATGTGGGCTCTGAGGCAGGTTTTTTGACATGTTTTACCTACGGGAGTGTGTTTTTGGCAGACAAAAACTAACTTGATATACAGAAACCCCAAACATCCTTTTTAAAATATGCCAAAGTGAGGTACGTTTCTCGATTTTTTTTTGCTATTTTAGGTTTGCCCTGAGCCTCTGGCTCCTGTACGCCTTCGTGATGACGGCCGCCTACGGAGGCCAGCTGAGGGCCTCCCTGTTGAGTCCAGACTTCGGGCCGCCCATAAACACCATCCGGGACATTGTGGACAGCGGGATCAAGTGGAAGGTCGTGGACTACGGAGACACCGCCTTCCAGGCCATGGCCGGGCAGGACGGATACGAGACGCTGATGGAGGAGAAGGAGAACGTGGCCTTCCAGGATTTCCCTTTCCAGACGGCAAGTGAACATTCTGTTTAACAAAAGATGAAATTGTACAACATTTATGCAAACTATGTAGCTACAAATGGCAATCTGTTGCACAAAATGATCTGTAAATGCTCTCAGTAAAAAAACAATGTATTTTTTAGATAAAGGATATCTATGACGAGGAGGCCATATTTGTCGACTATTCGACAGTGATTGAAATTGCTGTGCGGGCCTCGTTGACCCAAGACTTGGGGGGAGAAGACACTTTTTTCGTTTCAAGGTAAGTTGTTGTGTCCGAAAAGATTCGGCCAAAAAAAAGATACGAATCGATATATATTCCAGTTCCCTGCTTGACGGGCTGAAAGAGTTCGGCACCTCATACGTCTTCTATTTCCACCCGCTGAACCCGTGGCTACGGAGGTTTGACGAAATCCTCCAGCGCCTGTATGACGCGGGATTGAGGACTCACTTCATTGAGCTATCCAGGCAGGAGGGAACGCTAGTGCCTAATGGACTTTTTTTACCATTTGTCCCAAAACAGGGACGATCTGGTGAGAAAGTACCGGGCTTCAGTCTCCGAGCACCTGCCTCCAGTGACTCACGACACGGTCAAGATGGACATTGAGAACTACGGATCCATGTTCTTGACCTTCTTCGTTGCACTCCTGGTTACCGCCATGGTGTTTGTAGCTGAAAAAAGGTTCTTTTGCGAGAGAAAGTGACCACAAAATCAAATGTTTCCATCTTTGCTGCACTTTATTTTTTTTTGGCAGAACTTTTGTCTTTTGCGTGCTCCGAAGCAGGATGCGAAAAGTCGTTTGCGCTCCGTCGATGTTCGTAAATAAAGCGCGGGATGGATGTCAGTTTTTCAAATTATGAGAGGTGCGCGCCATGCTGCTGCCGTTTTCATTTTGAGCTTATCTTTCTCCTTCTCCCCCTGTCTCTCCCTCCCTCCCTCCCTCGCCTCCCTCTCCCGCGGTAGGATGAGCGGGGACTGCTTGTTTGATTAAATATAACTATACCGGCGGACTGACAATCATAATTTATTTCGCCCCCCGAGTTCTTGATACACATTGAAGCGAGAAAAATCCCTTTTCATCGATTTGAGACCATTCTTACTTGAAATACAATTATGCCACATTGCATAGTCCTTAATCCCGCGTGTTCCCCAAAAACAATGTCTTATGGCCCCAAACAATTGAGACTTTCTGGTGTCACCATTTTTACCTGCATCCTTAGGCCCGCAGGTCTACTAGTGACCCTGGTTGTTGTTGTTGTTGTAGGGGGAAGGGGAAATAACTTTTATACATTGGCTTTTCAGAGAGCCCATGTATGGTTTTGGCAATTATCAACAGCAAGACCCCATATTTCTTTTTTTTTCAAAAGTCCATGTATGGTCTGGATGCTCATGTATGGTAGGGGGGGTCACACCCTATTCCAAAATCATAGTGGGAGATTCAGATGACTGGTCCAAGTAGCCTAAGTTTACACTATGATTTCAGAATGAGGTGTGACCTCCCTTCCTCCTCCATGAAGAGAAGGGGGGGTCCTGATATTTCCTATTCCTCTTGTTGCTTTCGCCGCAGGTCATTGAACAAAGTATGTTCTTGTTTTCGAAAGTAATCGCGTTGCTTTGCAGCTCGTCGTATGCTGGTTATCTTTTTGCACAGTTTCGAAGAAAGGCCACTTCAATGTCAGTAAACGGCAAGCATGTAAGATTGACTAGCAGTGGAAAAAACCTCGGAACGCTTCTTAGAATTGCTTTTATCAAAAATTCACTTGCGCTCCGTCGATGGTCGTAAATAAAGCGCGTATAAATATCAGTTTTCAAATTATGAGAGGCGCGTCATGCAGGGGCCGCCGGGCGCCGCCGCCGGAGGACGGGGTCATGGCGGGTCGGCCGCCGCCTCCGGGTCGCCCCGGGTCTGACCCGGAGGGGTCGCCGCCCCGACCCCGGAGAGGAAGAGGATGGCGCGGAGGGTCTCCGGAGGTGGCAGGGGCCGGAGGGACATCGGGATTCTACTTCTTGTGCAGAAAAATATCTACTCAGTCTTGTAAGGAAATATTGTATCAATATATATATCCTGCTTTTAATTGACTATGTGCATTCATTTGTTTGGCAGCGAAATACGTACACTATTTATCAAATCGTCATTGATTGGATAATATTTATCACAAATAGGAAACATGTTTGTGAGTTAGGTGCATGTACCGAATGGACGAGACTCATGCTCCCGGGGGCCAGTTGGGGGCTGCCCAACAGCAACAGCTTCAACAGCAGCAGCAGCAGCAGATGCACCTGGCCAAGAAGGAGCAGGCGCTCGACTACAACGCACCAATTCCAGGATACAACGAGCCGGGGGCGGCGCAGGAGCAGTACATTGGTTTGACGAAAAAAAGAAATTTAAAACAAAACATGTGAAAATGACTGCATGTTTCAGACTACGCCAAGTGGATGGAGAGGGCGCAAAACTACATTGACAACTCTGGTGCCAGCGCCGCCGTCACCTCTTCTTCCGTAGCTGGCAGCGGCACAGTTCCCGGCAGTGCTGGGGGATCTGCCAAAGGCAGAGGTGCCAGGCCAAGACCAGACCTGGACCAATCTTACATCAGGTACATGAGGTGCAAAGTTTGTTCCCTATACATCCAGAGAAAACTTTTTAGGGTTCCTCGTGGCTTCATTGCGATCCTGATACCGAGCGGATGGGACGGAGGAGGTGGAGACGGGCTTGCAGGAGGCGGAGGAGGAGGAGGAAGGAGCAACCTCCGGTCTCAGCCCAAGAGGGGAGACTGCTCAACGTCGCCACCGCAGTCGCGGCCCCGGCAGCAGCAGCAGCCTGCGCCAGTCAACTCTTGGGTACCACAACCACAACCACCTCCTCCTCCAGACCAAGGTTCCAGGGTTTCCTTTGTCATTAATGCCCTTTCTTTGACAACTCTTCATTTGTGCAGCACCAGGTCCCAGGGCTCAGAAGCGTCAGGCACAGACCACTATACCTCCCCCTGTGTTTCCGCCGCCGCCGCCGCCGCCGTCTGCGACTTTGTTCATAACGCCGCCGCCTCCTCCTCCTCCTCTTCAGGGAGCCCTGGATCCCAAAATGGGGATGGAGGGGCCAGGTAACCTTTTTAAATATATACTGTAGAAAGCAAGGGCAGTTTGAGTCGGAAAATAATGTTTTTCAGATACGCCCACTGCGTCCCCACTCCCGGGACAACCTCCGCTGGCTCAGACGCCGCCGTTCGAGTTGCCGATAGTGGGGCAACAGCCACAGCAGCAGCAGCAGCAGCAGCAGCAACAGCAACAGCAACAGCAACAGCGAGACTTCTTTCCGCCACAGTCAGCGTGGGACACCCAGCCACTGTCTCAGCCGCCATCCGCGGCTGAATCGGCCGCGGTCGCCGCCGCCGCCTTTAGGGAGGGGCCCGCAGCAGGACAACAACAACAACTTGTAGTAATGCGTTTTAAATGAAAAAAATCTAAATGGTTGACATGAAACCTTACGAACAGTATTTAACTACGAGCGGAGCACCTGTCGCAGCAGCTCGGGATCCACAGCAGCAGCAGCAGCAGCAACCTCCTCCTCAGTTGCTGCAGCCTTTCCCACAAAAGAAGCATCAGGTGTACCAGCCGCTGACCTCAGTCAGATGGGTCAGAGCCACGACCTGGTATAGACCAGGTAACTTGAATATTAAACAAATGCAACATTACTAAAAAGTTGATTTATTTTTCAATTAAGATTACTATGAGGGACAGTACGATGACGGATTTGCCTTGCAACAACAACAGCAGCAGCAGCAGCCTTCACAGATCAAGATGCTGATGAGGAAGCAGAGACAGCAGCCGGCGCCGCCGCCCCAACTGCAGCAACAACTTCTACAGCAGCCACAGCTCCTTCAGCAGCCTGAAGGAAATACCAAAACCAAAAAGAAAGGACACCACCAGCAACCTATTTTGACCACGATGCCCGACAGGCTAGTGCTCCTTGCAGAAAAGAAACATTGTCTAATGATTAATGTTTGTAACCTTTAGACTGGCAAAAGTGGTTGTTGGGACGCAACAGCCTCTCTCGGGTCCTCCTCCCCCTCCAGCGCCGGAGCAGCAACAGCAGTTTCTTCAGTCTGCTCCGCCTGCTCAAGTCCCGCTGAATTTCCAGGATGCCGTCTCACCCGCGCCTCCGGGATTGCAGTTCAGGAGGGGAGGGCATTTCATTCAAGAGTATTTATTTGATTTTGCCCAGATTGAATTTGTCTGAAGGACCTTTATTTGTTGAAGGAATCCAGTGCCTAGGAAGAGGAAGAGGAAGAAGAAGAGTGGAAGGAAGAGGAGGAAGAAGAGGAAGAAGAAGAGGAAGAGGAGGGGAAGGAACAAGAAGAGGGAGGGGAGCGTCCTGAGAGACAGGAGGAGGCAGAGGGAGGAGGAGAGGAGGAGGAGGAAAAAGGAGAGGGAGAAAGAGGAGTTGGAGGGAAAGGGAAAAGATGGAGAAGATGTTGGGTAATGACAGATAACTATTTGGTATAAAAAGTTTCATGCGTTAAAAAAGACTTATTTCCTCCAGGTCAAAGGAGACGGGTGAACAGGGCTCGAAGGAAAAGGAAGGTACTGGAGAGCCGGGGGCTCCTGTCCCTACCGCGACTAAGGCCCGCTGGCACCCGATGGGCTGGTTCACCCGGGTCAAGTGGGTCACGGAGATCGTACCGGTGGACCAAGGGGCCAAAAACAAGAAGAGGAAGAAGAAGAAAAGAGGGAGCGAGGAGTAGTCGCGGATGGTTTTGCCGACACGAGATGCGTGTTGAAATAAATAGTACCGTATTTTCTCTCTAAGACGTCCCTTGGCGACAGCGTAAGCGAAAAGCTTTACAAAAATACCCTGAAAATGCCGCATTGGCCTTTTTCCGCCTTGATAAAACTGTGGCTGGCAATGGTTTCTCCATTTTTCAAGGAAATTGGGCGAATTCTCGTCATTTGTCTTTTTGTTTTTGAAGGAAAATAACTCCAATGCCCCATCTCGTTTCATGAATGGGGCGCAGACAAACGATTGTCGCAAGAAACAGCCTGCACTTTCTTTCGGTATCAAATGATTACTTAAACATGTACCTGGAATTTGGCCTTTTCAACCTTCCAACCTTGCGAGAAAACTAGCTAGCAATTTTTCTGGACGAACGGAATGACAGCAAAAAATGCAGCAAGTAGCTATAAACGGATTCAATGATTTGGCAGAACATGTCCTTCAGAGGGTATTGGATATTGGTATCTTTTTCGAGTGCAAAAATCCCCTTTCATCGCCGTATTGCAATACTTTTTTCTTGAAAAACTTCTTTCCCAAGCGGACTAATTTAGGCATATGTCGTCATGCCGAACTGGATATTATTGCAGCACAGTACGCGCTGTGGAAACCTAACATAAAACTGGCTTCTCCAAATGTCTCGCCGCCGCGTGTGAAGTATACCTACAATACCTACGTACGTATATAAGTGGCGGCTTGAGTAAAGGACGAAATTGCCACAAAAATGTCTATTGCCTATTACAGTGCGTACTGTACAGTACAAACAAACGTGGTGGTCTACCTCGAAAACTACCCTCTACATTTGCAGTGAGGACCGGACGGCAGGGTCTGCATAAATTTTTGAAGGCGGTATTTACACTGTTGTTCCTTCCCAAGTTGCAGGTGCTCGCTAGAAGACTTTTCAATTGCAGGTCAGGGAAAGTGATGTTGTTCCCGTTTATTTTTTTGCTATTTTTTTACCATTGTACAGTTTTCTTGGGGTGCGAGTTAAGTCATTCTATACTATATATTCCCTGGGGGGGGATCTCTCAAGCAAGACTCTTTGCCTTCTCTGTTTCTCAAAATTTAATTTAAAAAATGACAACAGTCACGAAAGAAGCAAGTGTCTCATGTCAGCGAAAATATTTTTTGTCCACCTGCAACCTGGATATTTTAATTGTGTTTTCCTCCGAGCCCACCCACCCCGCCTGGCTCTTGTGTAGTAACCCCCCCTGTCTGGGCGAAAATATTTCAGGGTTTTGTTCAAAACCCATTAAAAATGGCTAAAATGGGCTTCAAAAGGTAAAAAAACTCTTGATCGAAAAAAGTTTCATTTTTGAACCCGTTTTAACAACTTTTTAAGCTCTATCCCTCAACTTCCCCCCTCTTGGAGCACAAAGTTATCCCCCCTCCCCTGGCGCTAAAATCTGCCAGCCCAATTCCTACCCCCCACCTGCAGCCAACCACCGGGCCCAATTATGACCCTATGCTATTAACAGCAATGGCCTGCTTTCCACTCTCACCCCCCCCCCCCCCCATGAAGAATTGATAGGGCCTTCAATCCGATCCATCATGCCTTCTCCAACTGACAAAAACTCCGGGAGCATGAAGAGGAGAGGGGACTCACTGCCATTTCCCTTATCGCCGTCTTCAAGGTTGGCCTGGAGGAGAAACGGCGAATCCGACTGCTTCGCAC
>JAAUXV010191304.1_pt1 | contig 10945 bp, 8 predicted proteins | sample 7278181 | NCBI WGS metagenome assembly JAAUXV01 (sample SAMN14350114, study PRJNA611818) | marine sediment metagenome | isolation source: surface marine sediment (2.1m) | place: French Polynesia: Moorea | collected 2018-08
CAATATCAGGCAGACGCTGGCACAGGACCGCCCCCACCTCTCCAAGGCCCAGATATGCCAGAGGGTAGCATGCAGCAGAGTATAGCTCAACATCCTCCGGCACAACCTATGCCACCACAGCCACAGCAACCTGCTCCCCAGGCGCCAGCCGAGGACGCAGCAGGAACACGCTTCATTGCTCTGCAGTGCCCCAAATGTCCAGAGCAGCTTCCCGGCACCGACGCCTTTAGGAAGCACATGGAGGACGTCCATCCAGTATCTGGACAACAGCAGCAACAACATCTGCAGCAGCACGTGCTGCCGGAGACACAGCAGCAGCCCAAAAAGAAGAAGAAAGGCCGACCTCCACTAAACCCACCTCAACCGTCGACCGGGGGAGACGAGGAGGTGCCTCAGCCGCCGGTGGCGTGCGGCATCTGCGACAAGGAGTTCAGGAACAAGCGCTACATGGTGGCACACCAGAAGCGTGTGCACAAGATCGAGTCGGACGGGACCCCGGTAGTGGCGGGGGCGGCCGCCGAGGCAGGAGGGGCGCCCCCCACCGAGAAGAAGCGGGGGAGGCCGAAGAAAAAGAAGCCTCTACCTCCGCCCGGCGAGGAAGAATATCCGCCACAACCACAGGAAGAAGGTATGATGTACGACGAAGGCCCTGGAGGTGCCATGCCTCCACAGTGGGCTCGAAGGCAGCATCAGCATCAGAGGCAGCGCTATCCACCGGATGGTGCTGGAAGGAGGCCGGTTGGTGAGGTCCACCCCGCCAATCGTTCTTCCACGTCAGAGAGGCACGATTTTGGCGACGGGGAACACGAGCCAGATGAACAGCCGGGGAGAGCTATTGCCGCGGCCAGGGGGAGGCAGCAGAGACAGCCTTCCTCCTCCGGCGATCCCCTCGGAAGTCCCATGAGCCGGCATCTTCCGGGAGACCACGAGGAGGAGGGCATGGACATGGGAGGAAAACCGGTGCCGGGAACTTCGTCCGGTTACCATCATCACCCCCAGCAGCAGCGACAGCACCCTGGCCCCAGCGCCCAGCACCTCAGGCAGCAGAGGCCATTCTCGCACGGAAGAGGGAGGGGAGGAGGCTCCTCACTAGGTCGGGGACCACAGCCTCAGCAGCAGAAGGATCTAAAGAGGAGCCTCGGGCTTAAGTTTGGCGGGCACATCTCCATCACTTCTTCTGACCACCACAGGCCGACTCCCCCACCCCCTCCGCCTCCAAGGGGCCCCCAGCCCGGGCCCAGCGGCGGTTTATACAAGGGGAGCATGTACAAGGCGGCCTCTTCTTCACAAGCGGAGCACCCTCACCATCCCCCCAATCCTCCTCATCAACAGCAGCAGCAGCAACAGGTTGAAGTGAAACAAGAGCCTGAGGACCTGGAGGAGGGGGCGTACGCCGCGGGGGGATACGGCGGCGGGGCAGGGGGCCGACAGGACGAGTACGCCGACGAGGACTTTGCGGGGATGGACGAGTATGAGATGGGCGAGGTGGAAGGAGAGGGAGAGGAAGACGAGGAGGACATGTACGGCGAGGACGAGGAGGACCCGGAGGAGTACCACCACCACATGGGCGGAGGAGAGGAAGACGTCGGCGGGGGCAACCTAGACGACGACGATGGCTGCAGGGACGGGGATTTCGAGGGGGAGATGGGGGAGGAAGACGAGTGATAGAGAGTAGAGAGAGGGGGAAATCTCAGTTATAATCTTCACTTGTTCGCGTGTTAGTTTCGCGGTCATATTGGCATTCAATTTAGGTTCCGGGTCTAGTACGAACTATGCAAGAAAATCGTATGATTTCACCCAATTACAGTAAAATACTGTATTCCGTGTCCAAAAGGTCAAATTAATAAAGGACGTCAAATCGCTGAAAAGGTGTTCTTCTTTCGATTTTCGCACTGGCTGCGGTTTTATCACGGCATGCTCTTTTTCGTGGAGCTGGGAAATGAAAGCGACTGCCATTGGATGTTTCCAAAATTAGCTGAATAGTGGGATCCGATCAAGCATTTCCTCGTGGCCAAGAACCTCTGGAGGAATTCAGGAAAAAGTGTCCAAGTCACATTGGCAATGTTTGGACAACAAACTATGAATGCATTCATGTGAATTCCATATGAAACTATGGGCTTTACCATCGCAACGATGCGGCAAGACATGGATCAAAAATACTCGTACAGGCAATTGGCCCGTTATTAAACAAACAAACAAGCTCTTTTTCGCCTCTCCGGAGCTCTATCCTGAACAGACATTACTGTTTCCAGCACACCGAATCCCAGGCCAACAAGCTGGGTGTCCGCGGGTGGATCCTGAATACCCGCAACAACACGGTCAAGGGTCAGATCGAGGGCGAGGCGGACAAAGTGGACCAGATGTACGTTCATTCTTTTACCTTCACGTTCCCTTAAAAAGGTATTTATTCCCAATGCTCTTGGCAGGAAGGAATGGCTGCAGAAGGTGGGCTCTCCGTCGTCCAGGATCGACAAGGCCAAGTTCTCCAACGAGGAGGAGGTGAAGGAGTCCTCCTTCTCAAAATTCCAGATCAAGCACTGAAATGAAGCGCAGCTCTACTTAAGTCAAGAAACCTTGCACAAATACGGATGCTTGGGCAATATCATGATTTTTTTTTGCTTTAAATAACTCACTCCTGGACAGTATAGTTACAATCTCAAATCGAATTTGTCACGATAAGATCCAGATAATGGACCACTGACAGCCAAGCCTTTTCGAGCTTTCCAGCAACTCATTTGCCGCAGTATGACAAGTCTTGAGAAACCGCCGGAGGAGGACTCAAAATATTGACCTGGCGCCTAGGCCGCCTCGGTGGCGGAAAGAGAGATCCCCGGAAGTTTTTTAAGTCGCCGGGGAGAAGGACCATCTTGAGGCGGATTTTGACTGCCGGATGGCGTGTCTATCCAAAGTCGGCAGGAAGAGATTCACCTGAGGCTTACTGCTCCTGCCCCGCACTTTATGCCTCCAGGACTAACCGCTTCGGTGATTCCCTCCTCACCGAGAAGGACAGAGACCATTCCGAGTTCCTTTATTGCTCCTTCTTTCTCTTTTGCCCTGATCTCTCCTTGTCATGATGACCTCAAATGGCTTTCCGCCCCCTCCATCCTCCGAAGGGAGGGGAGAAGTAAAAACTTGTTTCCGAGCAGCTTCTTGCACCTTGGTAGGGGTCACGGATGTTGTTATTGCCGGACCAAGGAGGCGTCGGTCCGTCACATGTACTAAAGATTGTTTTATCCAAGAAAGGAGAGGCGTCAGCTTAGGACTTGGAAGTATATCATAGATCCAGATTCACCAGCAATTCGTTACTCTTCTACTCTTCTCTAATAGTGGGTTTTTTTAAAAAAAAGCTGAGTATTGGGCAAGTATAACTAGGCCTTTCTTTTACTGATCGATAGACAAAACTTGCCGAAAATTCTCAACGGTGACGTCGCCCAGACCACCGCGCGATCCAGAGCCTAAGAAAAAGGGGGACAGAAGGGAAGAAGAAGGCGATAACAACTCGGCAGCCGGCCCCGCCGAACGGAGGCACCAGGTTGGAAGGGGGACAAGGAAAAGTTTGTCGAGGGGGAGGCGGGGAGGGGGAGACATTGAGATTGAAGGGGCCTCCACAAAGGGCAAAGAAGAGACCGTGACACTGACGGACGACAGAGCCGATGTTGGAAGCGAAAGGAGAAAGAAAGAAAACTTTTCATCTAATGCTCTGCTATCACGTGCTTCCGTGCCATCGTCGGTCGCTAGGTGGTGAGGGGACAAAGACTCCGACAAGCAACTCCATCAAAAAAGTTCTCCAAAGGTCCTGTCGATGAAAAAACATATTCTTGAGTTTAAATCGAACCACCATTTGCTACAGTTAATTTCCCAAGAAACAAACACCTCTCTGCGGAGCTCCATCTTACACTGGTGTACATTTCCGTGCCTCTACCTGATTAGGGTCAAGGTTGCCCCGCTTTCCCCTACTTTCCCACTTTTCATGCAAAAGGCTCCGCTCGGTCTGAAAAATAAAGAGAGCCTCGTTTCCAAGAGGGGGCTCTTCCAACCACAGTGCAAACAGAAGCGGGGTAAGAGAGACCTTTTCTTCCTTGGACGAGGCGGCCTCCATCGCGTTGCGTGATGGCGGCGGCAGTGGACGGACCGGGGAATTGAGTGTCCCCGCCGCCGTCGTCGAAAGGAAAAGGCGGACGGATGGAGAGATGGGATAATGTTTTTCTGACCTCCAAACGGCCATGTCCTCAAGAGAGCCGTCTGACGACGGCCGCAGCGAGCGCAAAAAGTGAATGCGATATCGGACATGTACCAGATTGCTGCTGGTATGAATGGAAGCAGACCAGACTGCGGTAAGAACAAAAAAAATCGCAGGCGCGACTTCCTCGGATCCGACCGCCGGTAATGAGGGCGAAAGTTTTTCCCTTTCCCAGTAGTACGCAGGGCAGGGCAGGAAGCGAGAGCAGTTGTAACTGACACGGGACACATGGATCCGGTCGAGGAGGAGGTGGTATAGGAAGGAGTCGGGAGTGATTATGTCCATGACAGCCGGGGGCAAGAGGAAAGGGGGGAAAGAAAGGTTGTGAATGATTATGCCTCAACCGCGCTGGGCTCTGCTCTCGGAGAAGAAAGGGACGGAGGAAATCGCCAGAATAACACAATTCACCAATTTTAGCACTGCAACTACTGTATCCAGTTATCTTATTTGCTACGAGATCATGAGTTCCGTTTTTTCACTACCTACTAAATTTTTTCATCACTTTGTTTATACCCTGGTACCGATATCCAGGACCGGTGAAACTCTCGCTCCTTTTCAAAGTGCCCCTATTCCCCCCGTAAGGTTTCCCCTCAGTGCACTTTTGCAAAGATTACTCTTCCTCCAACTCTGACGTCGTCGGTGACAGAGGTCAATGGGGGAGGCTCCGCCTGAGTACCAGGGCAGCCAGAGTCTGGAGCAGAAAAAAACACTTTCCCGACCAAGGGGTCGTTAAGCACTGTGAGGAATAAAAGGGCCTTTGTCTCTCTCTCTCTTTCCCCTCTTTTCTTTTCTTGTCGCAATCTTCCTAATCGGCGGCTACGGCAAGTGCAGGCTCCTTCCTTTGTTTGCGCGAGGAGGTCTTGAAAGATGATTCCTTGACCCTGGCGGTGGCTGATTGAGGGGGATCCGGCCAGGGTGGTCAATTTTGTACAGTTAGGGAGCGTATCGGAGCGATTAAAAACTCGCGCCCGCACAAATTCCCAGATGGTTTTTTTTCGTTCTTCCTTCAAAAAAGCCGATGAAGGATCGGTAATTAAACTTCCCCGAGGGCCTTTCTTCGGTGTCGATTGCCGCCATGATCGGATTTTTTTATCGCGATTTTTTGCCCTGGCAGAAGCAATCTGCCACCATTGCCCTGGGTTTCCTATCGGGAAAGAAGGAGGAGGAGGAAAAATTGCCTCTTCCTTCCTTCCTTCCTTATCCTTCCCCTTGTTCCCACAGGCGGGTGAGGCCATTCAGGTACCCGTACAGTACCACTACCACCATACACCGTACTGTAGGCAGGCACGGAATGATTTTCCACAATTAGAGGGTGGAAGGCGAAGATGGTGTGGAAGGAGACAGGCCTGCAAGTCGCGCGAAGGGCCTGCTGGCTGCCGGAGAGTGGATTTACACGAGAAAAAAATCAGGGGGTTACGCAAGGATAATTGAAAAATTTGTGCGGTATCCCTCATAGCTTGCGCCGCCGCCGGACATGCCCCACCGTTCAGCGATACCGTATTTACTGCCCCAACTGCAAGAATGCAGTGCAAAACTACAGTACAAGAAGAAGGAAACTTCAAATGATAACTTTTTAAGGTTTCTAAGAAACGTGTGTATGCTCTAAAAGAAATACCGAGGTATGGCTTTTTGTCGCTTATACCTCTTCGGTATAGCTTAGCTTTAAAAATATTATACGAAAATCCGCAGTATCTGCCTGAGAGGGGATGCCGACTGCATCAGCAATACGAAAATGTCAATACTTCATTTTGTCTTTAACCTCCGCTCAATCCGGAGTCGTCAACCTAGAATTTCGCCTCTTGCCAAACGTCATAGAGCGAAAGGAACTTTTATGCCTTCCCCCCTCCTTCAATTTTTTTTCCACTCCTCCCCTTTTGGCAGAAAGTCTCCTGCGAAATTGACAATTCCTTTTCTCCTCCTCCTTTTCCCACCCTCATCAGGGAAAATATAGCCTTGTCAACTTGCCGCCTCCCTCCTGCATTGCTGGGCTGGAAGGAATGCGAGGAAAGGAAGACGGAGGAAAAAATGAGAAAAAGGAAAAAGGCCCTTTTTCGCAAGGGAAAATACACGATTTATTGATTTCCCAATTGAATTATACTCCTTTGCAAGGTCAACAAAACGACGGGTATGGGACCGAGAGGGGAAAATATAGTTTCCATATATTTTTTGTGCGAGACGCCTCTACTCCTCCACCTCTTCCACTTGCATCACTATGTCGCCTCAACATTTTTTCTTCTCGCTTTTCACAAGTACAGCGTCCCCAGCCTCCTGGAGCTCTTGCCGGAGAGGGTGCCGCCACCGGCGCCCAGTTTGTTGCCGTGGTGGCTGGAGAGGGCCGTCTGCGGCCGCGGGGCCGTGGCCGTACCGCCGTTGTGGTGGTGGTGGTGGTGCGGGTGGTAGTGCTGGAAGTGCTGCTGCTGCTGCTTCCTTCCGTTGCTGTTGGAGGAGGAGGAGGAGGAGGTGCCGAGGACCAGGTTGGTGAGGGACTTTGGCCGACTGAGCTTCCTGCTCCTCTTCTCCGGCAGCGCCCGGGATCCGGAGCCGCCAGAGTCTCCGCCAGACGTCTTGCCGCCAGAGTTGCTCGACTCCATCGTGTCGTACTCTGCCGCCACAGCCGCAGCCGCTGCAGCCGCAGCAGCAGCCGAGGATGACGCCGCCAAGTTGTTGAGGCTCTTGTACCTGAGTTGAAAGAAGGGGGCTGGACTAGTGGATGGCTTGCTGCTGCTCCCCCCGAAGAGGTTCGTCCTGGAGAGGGTGAGCGAGGGCTGGAGGTACAGAGGGTCTCTGGAGCTGCTGAACCTCCCGCCGCCGCCGCCGCCGTCGTTTTGCAGACGGAAGAACCTGTGCGCGTGGGTGCGGCTGCTGTGCGGCGTTCCCCCGCCCGTCTTGAGGAAGCGGCCTCCGCCGTGCTGCGGAGTCTGCGGTGGCGCGGCCGATCCGCCGTTTGCATTGTGGTGGCTGCCGCCGTACAGGTTCTCCACGTTGTTGCTGTTGTTGTTGCTGCTCCCGTTCCTCTGCCGCTTCTTGGTGCCGCTCTTGCCCCTGAGGTTCCTGTCGACCGTGGCCGTCTGGAAGTGCGGGTAGTCCCACTGGTGCAGGTTCGCCGCCGAGGGGGAAGGGGTGACCGGCGGGGGGGTGGCGCAGTAGCCGAACTCAATGGACTGAGACTGAGCCACTCCCCCGTTGCCCGCGGCTCCTCCGCCGCCGCCGGAGGACGGGAGGAGGAGGGTGGGAGGGCGACCGGACGGCATTGTCTCGATCGGAGGAGGCTCCGGAGGCTGCTGCTGCTGCTTGGAGTTTGCGTTGTTGTTGTTGTTGGTCGAGTTTAGTTCGTCCTCGCGCGGCGCCAGCACCGCGTCGTATCTACAGAAAGAAAGGAAACTATTTGTAATAATGCAATCAGGAAAATTTTTATCGTGGGAAAGTCTCACCTCCATCCTCTGGCCGATCTGGGTAAAGGAGCGAATCCCCTGACATAGTCGTATATTTGTTCAATCTCCTCGTACTCGTCCTTGGGCATTCGGTCATCCTTGGCCGATGAGGAGAACACAGGGTGTCCAAGGATCACCTGAGCAAGAAAAATTATTTTAATTTGGTCCCTCTCTTATTTACGCAATATTCGCATAATACCTGGCTAGCCCTCCGGGCCTTCCTCCTCTGCTGATAGCTGAGGTCGCTGCTCCCCACCGTAGGCGGCGGCGGCGCAGCGGCCACCGCCCCTGCCCCGTTCAGCCTGATGTCCCTGGCGAAGGCCACGTCGTGCACCGCCATTCTGTCCTCCATGGCCTCCGCCGCCTCCCTCGCCCGAGCCAAAAGGCGGGAGAAGAGCGACGGCGAGCCGCCGGGGGTGGAAGGGGGACCCTGCAACTCCTCAGAGTTGGCCGCCGCCTGCACCTTGAGCAGCGCCGACGGCGGCAGCGGCAGCACCCGCGCGGAGTCCTTCCCCAGCACCAGCCCGAAGAGGCACTCCTCCTCCAGCGCGGCCAGGATCCGCAGCTCCGGCACGAAGTTGGGCGCGGGCGTCGGCGAGTGTGAGGGCGTCGAGCCTGCGGCGGGCGGCGGCTCCCCGTGCACCAGCCGCGCCATGAAGGGCGGCCGCTTGTTGAGCAGGTTCCCCGCGGTGTGTACGCCGGAGATGTTTCCCTCCTTGGCGACGGCGCTGAAGCGGCAGCCGCGCATGTCCAGGGGGAGGAAGACGTTCTCCCCGGCGGCGTCCAGGCAGCGGAGGAATCTTTCACCGGCTCTGTTGGCCGCCGTCTCCCCCACCAGGATGAGGGTCTCTCCCCTCGCGATCAGCCTTGACCGCTCCTTCAGCGAGTCAACGTCGTCGGAGCGGGAGGCGAACGCGCGGAGCTCCTGTAAAATGCGGAGCAGGAAAAAACAATTTGGCGTGAGTAGAAATTTAAACGGCGATAGCGGTGAAATCATCATTCTCGAATAAAAAATCTTTTCATTAACAAGCAAGATTTCTTAAATACTGTAGTTCCCTTACCTGTCGCACGAGGACCGAGTCCGGCATCCTTCTGGCCAGCTCGGCCACCGACTCTATGGCCTTGGTGGCCCTCCCGTCCTCGCTGAGGATCTCGAAGTACCCTGGGTATGATGCCGGGATGGCCACCTTGGGGCCGGAGGCGGACACCACCACCGGGGAGGTGCCGTTGGGCCCGCTGGAGCCGCGGCCTTCCTTGAACTTGACGCCCTGAGCCAGCAAGCGCCGTCGCCGTCCGACGGAGACCTGAGCGGAAGAAAGGTTTATTATTTGGATTGCGGATATTTTTTTTCATTAATTGTCGCCTAGACCCTTACCAGCAGGAAGTGCTGCGAGGAGACCGAGTTTGCGATGGATGGGACCCCCAGTACTCCGAGGTAGTTCCCCTTGACAACTCGCACCAGCCTGGGAAGGGTGCCGGAGTGCTTGTGGACGAACTCCTTGAGGTAGAGCCCCTCCTCCGTCCACCGCGCGGCAGAGAGCAGGGGGGACGCGTTGAGGGGGTCCCTCCCTGAGGCCCTGCCGCCGCCGCCGCCGCCGCCCGAGGAGGACGGGGAAGAGGAGGCGGGGCCGCCGGAGCCGCCGCTCGAGCCGGTCATGTCTGCTGAAAAAGAGGAGATGGGAAATGACGATAGGGGAAAATTTATTTTGAGGGGAAATTGTGCTTGCGCGCGAGACGGAGAAGGAGAGAGAAAGATCCCATCTCCTCTTTTTTGTGAAATCACGCAAGAGAGGATATCATAATCATCACGCGCGGCGCGGCGGCTCTTTTTTTCTCCCTCCTCGCCGCCGCCGCCGCCGGTTGCTGCCATCATATATCAGATTTTTTCTTCTTCTTCCAATTACGTCGCCTCCTCCCCTTTCCCACATGTCCTGCGCTGCTATAGCCGAAAAAGGCAGAGGAGGAGGGGGGGGGGGGAGTTCCCGTAATGAGGACACAATCAAAATCCCTCCTCTCCTCTCCACACAACATGGCATGTGGCGAGAGGGGGGGAGGGAAAGGGGGAAGTGGGAGAAACCTCCTCCTCCTCTTCCACGAATGAATCCCCTGCGCTATACACATTTATGGAACGCACAGCAACTGACTCTGAATTTTCCCTTTCCCCCTTTTGTGTCGGGATCTCGCAATGCCCCCCTCTCCGTTCAATTTGTCGGTGGGCCTCGAGCAACGTTCTCTTGAGATAGCTTCTAATTTCTTCACGAGTCTCCCCCCTTCCCCAAAAGGACCGGATACGCTCTGGGTAGTGCCAAAAGTTTCAGAAATCCATTCACCTCACCCCCTCTCTCTTCTCTTACAATCGAGACACGCTCTCCCTCCATTTTCCTCTTCTCTCTTCCTCTTTCCACCCTGGATGCTCAAAAAGGTGTAAAAAGGAAGAAGGAAGGAAAGGGGGGAAAGGGGAGCGAGAGGGGGGAAATTTGCACAAGGGACGATAGCCCGGAGTGGGATGCTCGGAAGAGGTGAAAACACGATACGGCCGGCTCTGCTATCTCTACTCTCGTCTTCCCCTGCCGGTACGCACGTTTGCACGAAGGCGAAAAAGGCACTTCTCGTATCTCCTGAACGTACCTTTGTATCTTTTCAAACAGGGCATCAAGAAAATCGCCAAGGTGTTGAAAAAGCATCTTCGTGTGGAAGAAGCTGTACAGTTCCTTAAGATGTGATGTCGATCCTCGAGTTTGAACTGTATCGGTAGTACAGTATACTTTCGGTGAATGTCGAACCACTTGAAAATGAAAATGCGCCAGCCGCGGAGCACAGTTTATACTTGCGGTGTCTCCTTTCTCTTTCTGGCGAGAGGGAGAGGGAGAGAAAAGCAAGATATCCGGAATTCGCGTTGCTCCGACCAACCAAGCCGGCAATTCCCGTAAAAAGGGGGAGAAGAGAATCTGGAGCGGAGCGGAGCATTTGGTTCGTGTGTGTACGTGCAACAGTGTCTTTTTACTGTTGGTCGTCGTCGTCGTCGTGTGGCGAATTAATCCGGCGGTGCGCGGAACGGAGAAGGGGGAAGGGGGGAAAGAATGGGAAATCGCAGTTGTTGCCTTTCCTCCTTCTCCTCCGGTGCCACACACATTCAACCCCCCTCCCTCCCCCTCCAATGCCAAAGTCATTTTCTCCCTCTCCCCTCCAGGCACCTCGATCCCCCCCCCCCCTCTTCCTCGTCTTCTCCTGCCTGAGTGTACTGTAGTGTAGGTGCCGCGGCGGCGCAGTAACG
>JAAUXV010223296.1_pt1 | contig 10927 bp, 16 predicted proteins | sample 7278181 | NCBI WGS metagenome assembly JAAUXV01 (sample SAMN14350114, study PRJNA611818) | marine sediment metagenome | isolation source: surface marine sediment (2.1m) | place: French Polynesia: Moorea | collected 2018-08
AGAGTCTGTTCGGCCTCTTCCTTTTTTGGTGCTCTGAAGACTCAAATTGCAGAATGAAGCTCTAATTCTGCCTGCTACTGCTGCCCATCGGCTGTGCGATGAAGTGAATTAGGGAGGTGGTTTCATTTCCTCGAAGGGCTCTCTTTTCAGGTGCTTTTCATGATCTCTCCTCTTTTACGATCCATCCACTGCTGCTGACCTTTGCAAGCTGAACAGGTGCGAGAGGCTGAACTTCCTCTCCCTGGCACCGGCCGGGGGCGGCTCGGAGGAGGCGTCCGCCTCTCCCTGGGAGGAGGCCGAGGCCCCTCCCCCTCCCCCAACGGCGCCCAGGAGGTCCATGCCACCGACGAGCGAGGTGGTGGTGGTGGCCGCGGTGGCCACGCCGGCCAGCATCCCGGCGCTGACCACGCTGCTGGCGGCCGCCGCCTGATGCTGATGCCCCGCGCCCCCGACGTCGGCGAGGCAGGAGAGCGTGGAGGACTGGCGGCGGAAGAGGAGGAGCTGCGAGGCCGACCTCCGGTTGCTGTGGGAGGGGCTGGAGCGTCGGCCGCCGGGGCCCACGGTGCCCGTCCTCCCGGTGCTATTCGAAGGCGGGCATGGAGGGAAGGATTAGGGTGTTTCTCGTTCGACGTTCAACAGTTGGACCTCTTTCTTTGAGCATAGACAGGATGGAGACCTTGTCTAGGTATAAGTTTTTTTTCGTGCCCGGATTAGGGGATCTTGTTTAGTGCGGAGGATGGAAGGATGCAGTCAAAGCGTCCTCGATCATCGGCTTGTCATATTCCTAATCTTGAGTCCCATATAATATTACGAAAGGCACAATTTAGTTGGTCGTTTCAATGGTCTTTTTTGAATATTGTGTTACAAAAAGCATGCCGAAAGGGTGGACGAAGAAGGAGAAAAACTACCTACTTATGGCTCATCATACGCGAGTGTGCTGGGCTTTGGAACGGGAGGGCGGAGGAAATGGGAAGGGGCATGGGATTACAGCACTAAGTTGCTCGGCGACTACCTAGTTCGAAATTTTCAGAAAAGGTCAAGAAGTTTTGTCGACAGGATGGGCAGAAGAATTGTGGGCACGTGGGTGATTCGCAAAGCAGTAGTTGACAAAGAGTTGGAAAAAGGAAAGGGTTGAGAAAGATTGTGGTACTCAGTGGAATTCGCCAAATTCTGCTCTCTGGCAATCTGCAACTGAAGGACAGATTTTTTTGTTCAGGAAAGTGGCGAATTCCTTTCATACAGCGGTAGAGGTCCTGGGCGGGGTTGATATGAGGTGTTTCTATGACTGAGGAGGACGCAGAAAACATAGCCGTACAAGAGACGATAGTTGCACTACTATAGCAGAGCAGTGTGGGATGAGAATGATTGAAGTAGTAGAAGAAAGGATCATGAGAGAGGAAGAAAAGGGGGAGTACTGGACTTGATGGTGAGAGACGGAGTTTGGACTTATAGATTGGAATGAGACTCGGAGGTGGAAAAAGGGCAGGAGTGGGGCGGGCGGGACACGACACACTTACGGGTTGTGGTGGGAGGGGGATTGCTGTTGCTGCCGCTCGTCGTAGTGGCTTCCGCGCCGCCTGGGGATGCCGCTGCCGCCACTGCCGGCGGCGGCGCTGTTGCTGTTGCCGCCCAGGATGATCCGGTCGCGGATCTGGATGCTCTTCCGGCGTAGGTCGTCGAACGAAAGCTTCCGGCTTTGGAGTTTTTGAAAAGGTTTTTTAAGTAGTGCGGTATGGGGAACCGACGATAGGGCAGTGAGCATGGGTGACGGTGGCCGTGGTGGTGTTTTCGGGTGACAATGACGGGACCGGGGTGGGTGGTGGTTATTTGGTTAAAGACGACGAGTTAGGTTGGTTTTCCGCCCGGATGGACAAGGGAGGCAGGAATGAGTGGGTGGGGGGAGAAAGAGAGAGAGAGAAAGAGAAGAAGATACTTTGGTTACGATTCGGAGGATAATATCCGACAACGAGGGCGAGCCGAGGCGGAGGTGGAGGGAGGGTGGAGGTAAAGTAGAGGGGTATTGTGCTCGGGTTCCCAGATATAATACCGTATTTATCGTAAAATATACCGTAAAACAGCTCTTTCGCCTTTTTTCCATCAGTATGATATGACACGAATGAGTTTGGGGATTTTCGGGGCAGACGGAATCGGGAATACACAGGGGATTCGCCGTGATGAGAAAAAAATATAAGTCGTTTATAAAACGGTAGTTCTATAGCTATTTATGCAGTAATACCGACTTGGCCGACAAAGACGCTTTCTTCCTATCGTACTGCATGGCCGGTGGCAGACATGGCTGCATGTAGTACGAATGCTCATGGCCACCATATCGCCTCTTATGAAGCATTTTTTTCTTCTAGCATTGGCAATGAGAAATGGGACGGGTTTTAAAATAAAATAATCATGTAAATCTTCCATGCAGAAAAGAAATGATTAACCATCCCCTGTTGCGTATGAACTGTTGGACGCACTGTAAGGTATGAACTGTATTGTGTGCATGCAATGCTACGAATTTTTCTCGTCCCAATGTGATGCCCCTTCATTTGCTAGGGCTGCATAATAGTGAAGATAGGATGGATCAAAGGTTACTGCCCAGTCAGACAAACTGTATTCAAGATAATCCTTCATTTCTGAATACGGGCAGCAACCCTTGGCGTTTTTACATGGTACTGTATAAGGCCAAAAACCAGGAAGGGGATATGAGGGGTGAGATCGCGCTTTTGCCGACTTTGCCATATTTAGGGTATGTTAAGGGCTTCCGTTGCCAGCAACAATGTTTGTACATACAAAGAGTCAGGGAGAGGAAAGAGACATGAAGGAGGAAGCAGGAGATGACTGCCCAGCCTCTCCCCTCGAAGAACAACAACAAGAAGAAAATGCGTGTTAAGCAAAAGCGACTGCTTGGATGGAAGGAAATCATGTAAAAGATTGGGGTGTCGTCACATAGAGGAAAGGGGAAAAGAGGAAGAGCAAAAGTACTGCACTCCCCAACTGACCAAAAGATGGGTTAAGAAAAAACTAAAGGATATAAACTGCGTTCTAATACAGTGGGTCGTTCAAAAAATGTAGGCAGTAGAGGAAGTAGGGGGAAGCGGATAGGAGGGATATTTCCAAGTTTCCCCTTGCGCCTCCTCACTTGGGGAAAGGAGTTCTGGATACTGGCCTTGGTGGCGGTGGTACATTACCTATTCTTCCCCTTATCACTGCACGGTTGAAGAGGTGGTGATGGCGGCGGCGGCGGTGGAGGATTCGTTCGATCGATGGGTGGTGGAGGAGGATAGAGGGACAAAAAAGAATAACACTCTGTAGCATTTTGCCTTCGAGTCTCCTATTCTCTGGCTGAATTTTATATAATTTCTCGGACTCTTTTGGGTCAGCTAGGTGTGCCGGTTTTTTGTCCCAAGGGTCTTGCAGAGTGCTCCCTACCGACAATGAGAGACGCTATAAATTGGACACGAAGAAATAGTAGGAGGACAAACGAGAAGGGCTTTGCTATGTTGTTTTTGTCGGTACTTTACGTAGTGAAGAGTGCTATAGGAAGACGACTTTCTTGCGAAGGTCACCATTGTTTGTGATATAAATGGGAGGTATCATTTGTGTGTGCACTGTGCCTAATTCGAACCGGTTCACAAGGTATATGGGTAAGGAGGACGACAATTTTGTTGGAAATGTGCTGGGTATTTTTTTGCAAGCGCGGCGAATCCCAGCGCCAAGGCCTTTCCCCACCCCCTTTTCCCTCTCCCGAAATCGTGCTAGATCGGCGTCTCGTCTTCCTGATCTTTTCCACGCTATCACAGCTCTGCTCTGAAAGGCAGGCGCTCGATCCGTTTCACCCGGAACACGGGAAAATTTGTCCACCGCGTCCGACAACCAAACAGCCACTTTTTTGTCAGATTCCGCAGCGCGGCCAACGGCGAACCAGGGCCTGCGCCAAAACGGCAGATTGATCGATGCGACAACCGGAAAAAATCGGCACTGTCGAAATCACCGCCCCCCCCCCTTTCAGTCGCAACTTGGCTTTGGGGAAAAAAGCCCTTTTCCCTCCGGAAAAAGCAAAAGAGAGCATAAAATTTTGAAAATTTGGCAGCAAACAAATGCAGCACATCTATCTTTTTAGGGAGATGGAGGCAGTTGGCCGGGAACAACTTTTTTGGTAGTGTAATGAAAATGAGCTAGGGTGGGAGTGGAATGTTTGTTTGGCCTCACGTTTTTCTTTACTTTTGCCTTCGCGCGCACGTTGGTGTTTGTTTTTCTCTTAGCCGAATCGATGACGTCACGGAAATAATGCTTTGGCTTCGGTCCCCCTTTCCCAGACGGCGACGCCTTGTTGTGCGCCATATCATGCCAGAGTCGAGTGATTTCCATCCTGGGCGGAAGAGGGAAACTAACTAGAAAGCCGAAGAGGGATCGAAGCTACCCTACTATTGCCACTACGGTATGCCCGCTTGGACGGAAACGGAAAGAAGGGCGGTGACGGAAGGACAAAACTTTCCCTTTTTTCGTGAGCTGGCCTTCAATCCCCTCCCCTCTTCTTCCCGACCGCTAGTTGAACGCTGATGTTGTTTTCGTCACAAGTCGCCATGCTACGAAAGAGGATAGACGCCCTCTCCACCCATAAGCTCTCTTTTCTGTGGAAGCAGAGCCCATTTTATTCTTTTCTTCCCTAGCTGCGTCACACATGTGCAATCATGGTCTGTACGGTCTTGGCTTTCTCTTGTTTGTTTCCAGTGATTAAACAAATAGGGCAAATGCCTTTTCATGAGCGTTTCTCACAAGCAATTTGCAGCTTCAGACACCTGTCTACTGTACCTATAGTATCCAGTATAGAACATGGAATTGTAATGAACCTTGTTAGCAACATTTCTCCCGAAGTTTATCACCACCAACAAGCCCACAGTAGACTATTCTGCAAACAGAATCATGAGTACAAAAAGTGCTTGGTTTACCTTTCCTGTATGTACACTTTGATAGGAGGTGACAACAGTTAGTACACCTGTTAAAGTACGCCTTTGTAAGTGCACACATGTACCGGGCCCCTATGCCCCATAGTACCTCGGGGAGCGCCTCTGCATGGACTTGTCTGCGGAGACCGCGGGGGCAGACGCTGCTGCTGAAGGACTAGTCCTTTTTTGCGGAGTCGTCGTTCGAGTTATTGTAGTAAGGAGTTAGAACAAAACATATACTAGCCTAAATTCCTAGGAATAAAGATACTAAGATATTTCTTGCAACCAGAGTCCAAGCAATATTTTTCCTTGATTCTTCATGTGCCTACGCACACTGTCTACTGAAAAAATACCTTCCCTACAGTATATTGCTGGGCTCTCTTTGTCCCAATGGCATGGTTATGGGGGAACGGACGAATAGTATCTGTTAGGGAAACTTGCAAAAAGCAAAAAAACTGTGGTACTCACGGAGGCGGCGACCGCTGCGGTATCTGGTGTATCTTCCAGGTGGCCTCGGAGCACGAGTTCTCGTCCGCGGCGTAGCAGCGCCAGAGGCACTGGATGAGGGTGGCGGCGGGGACGCGGCGACGGATCATGTGCTTCTGACGCTGCTGCTGCTGCACCTTCAGGGCGAAGCCCGAACCCAGGATGCCCTGTGGCATCGTGTCGATGCTATTACTTTGCTTTTTGAGTAATGAACTTTATACTAAAGGCAAAAAGGTTTCTCCTGTTGTTACATTTTGCCCTCTTCTACCAGGGAAAAGTTGTTCCATTTCAACAAGAAGTTTCCTCATCTCCCACACTGCAAGATCGAATGGTTCAACGAACAAGACCGCTCGCCTCAAAAGAGTCTTATGCAAAAACATTGAAAACTCGCTATACTGTATTACGAAGTTGGAACTTTTCAGCCGGCCTTTGAAGGCTATTTCGTTTCCCTATTTTTCCCCACTCACCGCTGGCAGCGCAAAGAATGAGATGCCAAGGAGGGCGCAGCAGGAGGCGATCATTTTGCCCTTCCAGGTGTGCGGGACTGCGTCGCCGTAGCCGACCGTGCAAAGGGTTATCTGGAAAGAAAAGAAGAATGCGTGATAGAATGCTTTTTTCCGAAATAGACGTAGTACGATTCGCCGCTGCATCGAACGACCTTGCCCTGGGGCCTAGGCCCTAATATCCACTCTCACCGATCGAGCCCCCCTCTCTTTCCGGGTGAGTAGTCAGCAAGTGCACCGATGATGGGCCTCGGCCTCAAAACGGGTCAACTGGGGAACGGTGGGCAGATGGCAGATGCATTCCACTTTGCACCACGAAAGGCCGCACACCGCAACAAGCATTGATACAAACGACCATCTTCTCCTATCTTTCAAGGACGGTTGTCTTGCTCCCTCGACACAAATAAAGGAGCCATTTCCGCCTGTGGGGAGATCAGAACAGGGAGAGAGAGGGCGGAGCCAGGCCGGTGCCAAAGTGTTCTCATATTGGTGCCATGTCGCTTCCGACAAATCTGGCGTGGTACGGTGGAGGCACTAAGACGGCATCCATTTTCTCTCTTTACCGCAGCAACAGACATGCCAGAACGACTGCTTGTCCAATTCGTCATTCCAACGCACCGCCATAGCCCGCCATTCCCGCCACTTTGCAAGTCCTTGAGCAAGACTCTGTCCCCGTTCTCCCCACAGGTCATGCCCCTCCCTCCCTGCGTGCATCGCAGCCTCATCGTCGAATTACGGAGCTCTCCTCTCCAGTGGCGCGGACCGTTTCTCTTTCTTCGCCTTCCGCCCGTCCGTCCCCGCGGCGGCGTCGCCTTGCCCCCTTCCCCCGTGGGAAATTAGACCAAGGGAGGGCGATCGGAGAGGCCGCTCAAACGGTCCCAAAAATTTATGCACCAGAAAAGTTGGATTGCTAGGCTAAGAGGATAAGAAAGTGTTCTCTCTCCAAAAGCGCTCTAAGAGAATAGTTTTTCAGAGTGACCGAATCACAGTTAAACGTATCTGAGAGGAGGAGGTACAGTATAATTTCCCCTTGGGAATGCTATCGTCCGGCTCTTCCAAACAATATTCGAACTCACCACTCCCCACCAAAGCGCGTCGGCGAAGCTCTTGAAATCGTCGTTGATGTCCTTCTCCACCAGGAAGATGAGGAAGGAGGAGAAGATGAGGCCCAGGAAGCCGATGTAGATCGTCGTTATCAGCTCCTGCGGGAGAGAAAACAAAAGGTGAGCAAAGTGTCGAAATTGTTCCGTTGATCGAGCAATCCTTGTGCTGCATTAAATGGGGCCTGGGATTCCGTAAGCACACAATAGAGGGAAACGTCTACGTCACTGGGCAAAGGGGTGGAGGCATCGAACGTTCTGCAGTGTAGGGAGAGGCTCAGAGAGATGAAGAAGGTGTTGCTTTCCCCCCATCCCCTTTCTGCATGGCCAGCCTCCCTCTCCGGCCCCGGCCTCGGCCTTCCCCGCTCAGCTCTCCTCTTTCGGCTCGTGTTATCTCCATGTCACCACCTCTGGGGAGTGCAGTGGGAGAGGGGGGGAGGGGAGGGCAAATGAAAAGGACAAACACTACAGAGAGGGATTCGTCAAGCTACTAAAGCGGGGTTGTTTATTGGAAAGTGCGAATTAATAATGTGAGGTACTTTGTACACATGCACACTGTGTTGTACTAGCCCAATTTTGTAGGACGGTAAATTTCATCTTCCACCCACGTTGAGAAGAAGGCCACAAGAGGAAGAAGAGTATGCGGAGTGAATACCTCTTCTCTCCCTTTCCCTCCTCCCTCCTGCCCCCTTCTCTAACCCGCAATGAAGCAACAGGGGGCAAAGAGGGGCCGTTTTTCTCACTCTATGTTGATGCTCTGGGGACATGGCGAAGGGCGAAAAATTTTGTTAGGGAATCCCTTCCAACTGGATGAATGGATTTCTTTTCTTTCCTCTTCTTCCCCTATTCGAAGTTGAGGGCACCCCGGGGCTATGAAGATGCCAGCTCGGAATGAGTAGAGGACAGAGAAAACGAAAAAGAACACAGCTCAGGAAAACAAGCAACGGAACGGCTTAGTGCGGGTGGGAAGAAACTTGGCTTTGCCCGGCGAAGACTCGACTGTTCGTCTTATTAAAAGTTTCCTCCAGTGTTTCGAGAGAGAAGGCTCCAAAGTCCGAGGCTGTTTCCTTCCCATTCTCGCTTTCAGAAGAAACTCCCCTGAGAGAAAGAAAGGCCTTCTTCTCTCCTCCGTCGCCAGTATACAGTAGAACCGGCAGATCGTCGTTCCTATTGTATTTGTGACGCCCGCGCCGTGAACGATGACGTCACTGGGGAGAACCCCTTTATCACTTTGTCTTACTTTGGACGCAAGTCGGAGGGAAAGAGTAAAAGCCGTCAAAGAAGGAAATCCCCTGCGGAACAAAGGCGGGAGGCGGCGAACACGATCTGAGCTCGGTGTTGCAACTTAAATACCTCGCAGCAGCGAGAGTGAATCAGCAAGTCGGATCATTTTGCTTTGACGTCAGGTTCGGAAAAGCAACGATGCCGCCTGTCCAAGTTCCAAGAAGCGATCGTAGCGAAAGCCCCCCTCCCCCTCCCCCGACTTTTCTCGGAATTGTAATCGGAATGATTGCTCTTTTGTTCTGAGATTGAATTGTCCAAAACACGAGTTCCTGGCGCTATCGTGAACAGCTCTCAGGACGATAAAAGAAAACTCTTACAAACACCTTGGGAGTACATGGTCACATAAGATCTATAGTCACTTTTTTACCTGTCTGTGGGCGTAGACGACGGATCCTAGGAGCTTCCAGGTGCCTCCCCTCCTGTCCATGCGAACCATGCGCAGGATCTGGAAGAAGCGGAGGCCGCGGAGGGCGGACGCAGCGAACATCTGATCAGAGAACAGGAACAAGGGTAAGTTTGATTTTTAATAAACAAATATTGTTATTTTGTCACCTGTCCGTCTGGGCCACTCAGCACGATCACGGAGGCACAAATGGTTATCACATCTGCAAAGGAAAAGAGGAAGGAAAGCGTGAAAACACTAAAACTGCGCACTAAACATTTTCACACACAGGATGACATACGTAGTGATGAAGAGTTTGGTTCCTACCCCCAGCCTCCTCGCCTTTCGATACATCTTTGGGGTGCAAGCAAAAAAAAATCTCCCATATCGACATTTCTTCTGCCACTTCTTCCAGGAAGTGCCTACAGCCGATGGTGGGCAAATGTTTTCCCAGAGTACAAACATGACATGTGACTGAGTCGGTGGGTGGGGAGGGGCGGAAGCAGAAGGAAGAGGATGGGAACTTTCCGACCATTCAAAGGATCGCGGCAAAAGACTGGAGAGTGGAGGGGTAGGAGGGGAGGACATCTTGCCCTTCCTCCTCCACTGTGGGAGTTTTCCCCTCCCTCATCCTCTCTCTCTGCCTCCGTCTCCCCCGGTCTCTTTTCATTTTGGGGAGTCTGCATCGAAGACGTCGGGGGAGAAAAAGAAGAGGAAGGGAATTCCCTTTGATCCTCTCTCCCCCCCCCCTTTTTTTCCTCTCCCCCCGTTGAAATGAAAGGGAGCTTGGCTGGTAGGATGGCGTACAAGCAGACATGAGGCAAAGGTGCATGCAGGACGAGAGGTATGGATAGGATGTCGGGATAAGCCTTTTTCGGACCTTGATTGTGCAAAATTGCACGAGACATGCTTGTCCATGCTTCCCCTGATCTGCGAATTGCCAAGTCGAATTCGAATTTCGGTAACGTGATAAAGCGACATCAACAAAAGTTGGGCGCGGAAAAGAAACCCCAAAACCCATTTTCCACCTCCGCATTGTAAATAGCGCTGCCGGAAGGAAAAACAACATCATGGTTTTGCTGACCGCGACGCGCGGAGAGGGAAAAACTTTTTTGAACACGGCGGGCAAAAAAAGGCCTCAGAGTTGGAAAATCCCACAATGGATGTTGGATAGATCAGCCCCTCCCCCCCCCGAGCACACAAAACTTCCGAATGGATTTTTCGTGTTGCCTATATCCCTTTTTTTACCCAGCGAGGAAGTTTGCCTGATATATTATGTGGGGGCCTTTGGGTCCTCCGCTCTCCCTGACGATATCCTGGTGAAGAGGTCAAAAAAGTTTACCACAGAAAGTTCCTTCAGATGCTATGGCACCACTCACGCGAAATTTAGACGGAATGAGGGGAGAAAAGAGGAAGTTCTGAGTGGAGTTCGAGTCTCTTCTGTGTACTCAAGGAAAAGAAAGGAGACAAGCTTTACGAAGATTCTATCCCTCCGTCAGATTCAAATATACTATACCTGTTTCATGAATTCTCAGTTCAGTCCACATCTGAAATGCACCTCCCGTTCTCGTACACCCGTATAGCGTTAATTCTAAATTCCCTTTCTTCTTGTTTCCTTTTGTTCACGTCACCGGGTGCACTTTTTTTCTATTTTCTTCCAAGGAAAAAAGGGGGGAGCTCCCTCTTTTCCGAAATGAAGGTACTTGCAATGGAAGAATAGAAGCACTGAGCGAGCTACAGACTGTGGCCATCTGACGGCGGCAGCGGCGGACGCAGGTGCTCCAAGTCTGAAACACTTGTCCTGGTAACAAAATTAGCCGGTCGAATATTAATTCAGAACCAAAGTTACGCTATAGGATGCCCCTCCTTCCCCTCGTTTATTTGCGCCAACCTCATTTCGTTTAAACGGGGATTTACACATTTTTCTCCTCTGCCCAATTACAGAATTCCAGATTGCGACCAAGGCTAGTAGGCTTGGTTCCCTTCCTCGCCCCGTCTCCTTCTTCCTCCAGTATATTTGGCTAATTTGCACAAGAGAGCAAAGGGGAAAGAGGAAAAGGCTGGAAAAGTAAATTTGCCCCATTTTCTCCCTTGCCAGTTTTCTCGGATCCATGAAATTCGACTAGGGCAAGATGTGAGCGTGTCTAGCCAAGAAAATACGTTGCTAATTGTTTTGCAGGGGAGTTCAAGCGATGAGGCGTGGTCATTCCATCGTCTTACGACTTTATG
>JAAUXV010028688.1_pt1 | contig 10925 bp, 6 predicted proteins | sample 7278181 | NCBI WGS metagenome assembly JAAUXV01 (sample SAMN14350114, study PRJNA611818) | marine sediment metagenome | isolation source: surface marine sediment (2.1m) | place: French Polynesia: Moorea | collected 2018-08
AAGACTTTTCTTCTTTTCTTCTCTCGGTTGTTGGAGTGGAGAAGATGGGGAGGAGGCCCTTACGACAGAGTTGATACAGGGTGTTGAGAGATGAGGAGGAAGGGGTGACAGATTTCCCCCCTCCTTCCCTGGAGAGAGAGAGAGAAGAGAAAAACAAAATTTAGAAAAAGTCCAAACATTATAAAAATAGTTGCAAAAAATACAAAAATGTTTTCAAAAAAATATTTCCAGACACAAAAGAAATTAAAGTACAAGTTAAAGAAAAAAGTACAAAAATGGTCCTCATCTTCTTTCTTGAAATTGGTTTTCATGGTATACTCCCCTGTATTTTATTTGTTGCTGCCCTCCCTCCTTTTACAGGATGGGAGGAGCCCTCCAGGGGGTCCCTCGGCCAGTTTCGGTGAAGAGAAGGAGTCGGTCGATGGTTGGGGGTGATGGTGGCCACTCCTCCCTCTTATGTCCACCGGTGGAGATGGGGGAATGGACAGAAGGAGGAGGAGAGGTTTACGACGTTGGGACGGTGGAAAAGGAGGGGGAGAAAAATATTTTTTGGAAGTGGTGGAGACCCGACGAGTTTTGAGGGGAAGGAAGTTGGATGGGTATATTGAGGATGGAGGTTTTAAAGGTAGAATATGGATATGACTGTTGTTGTATTGTGGAAAACCAATCGTATTAGGTTTCCCACAATGCCCCAACGGCATCGGTCGATGCCACAGGCCAGAAGGGGGATGGAGAGGTTGTTGATGTTGTGTTGTTGAAGATAGGCCCTCAGTGCCAGTAGGCTCCTCAAGATGTCAGAGTAGTGTGGTTTATGAAAGTAGTATTTCTTTGTCACAAGGTATATCAGATGGCGGTCTTCTTCTTCTTGGTAGAGGGTGGCAATCTGGCCCACTTGAGCGTGTTGTTGTTGTAGCTTGTCGATATTTCCAAATTTGCTGCGAAAGGTGGAGGCAATCCCCTTTGACATTTTAAGATCTTCTGAGACACAGTGGGCAAGTGTCTCCGTTGACTGGAAGAGGTCACCTTGGATGTAGTGGAGTGTGCACATTGGCGATCCTGTAGGTAGGGAGTATCCGTGGTGGTTATAGATGTGGGCTGCCGCGCTCTTATCGTTGGCGTCCTCCTCCAAAGCGGGGATGTTGTCTCCCGCCTTGAGGTGCGTCCTCGTGTCCATCGCCGACAAGAACGAGAGAGGAGAGTGGAGTAGGAGGTGGGATCTAGGAGGGGAGAGGGGAAGGAGCAAGGAGAGGTAAGCCCAAAAGCCTGAACAGTAAAGTAAATTTTGAAGGTAATTGAAGAGAACAGTTTTTTCTTTCCGTGTTTTTTTTTTACATTTTCCTGGCAGGGGAACAAGTTGCCTCTGCTTTTACAAAGTTTTTTGCTTTCATTTCGATGCGCTCACTCTTAGAGGGAGCCGGGGGTGCTGTAGGAACCCGCCGGTACCTTCTATATTTTCCCACAAAATCAAGTCGTCCTCCTTTTTTACAGTTTTTGTTGCAGCAAGTGCAGCAGACAGTAACCAAAAAGGGAAGTGAAAGTAGTTGAAGTAGGAGACTGCCAATGAGAATGACATCTTCCATATCTTCAGGAAGAATATTTTCCAAAGTTTTAGCCCATGAATTTGTGTTTGAAAAGATTATCCCCAAGACAGTTTCATTGTAAAGAAAAGTGGAGACGACAGGAGGAGCGCAAGCAATGGAGAAATCCGTGTGGACGTCTCCTTGCGAAATTGAAACTTGACCCAGGTCACAGATGTAGGTGGGAAACTCAAGAACCCTATTTCTCCCATTTACAAAAACTACCAAATTTTCCTTTTTTGCTGGTCCAATGACCAATCCTCCCTGCAGAGTGTGCTTTACAAAGTGGGAATCCTGATATACAATTTCAAAGTCACAATTTTGTCCAATGCTCGGAAAATCGCCGCTATTAATGGCGTTAAGGCAGGCCGAAGTGGCAAATTCAACATCTACACATCCTTCCCCATTTTGGTAGGGAGTACAAGCATGTGCTAGAAAAGTCCCAGTGTTGTCCATAAAATATCCCGGAAGAGTCATTACGTAAATTTCGTTCTCAAATTCAAAAGGTACCCCAGTAAAATAATAACCTTCTCCCACATTTTCCAATTTTGTAATTTCAATCAGACATTTGAGTCCTGTTCCAATTTTTACACAGTGGTCTACTTTGGTTCTTTCTTGAGTTCCCTTGTACCCCGGCACTTTTTCATTCAAAAAATTATAGAGGAAGTCAGAGATTTGCCCATTTAGCAGCATCTCCGTAATGCTATACATAAGTCGCAGTTCGTCATAGGTATCAGTGAGATAGAGGAAGGAAACTCGGGTGTCCACGTACATTTCATTTGTCAATTTTGTCTTTGCATCGTCACTGGAAGAGGTGGTTTCTTTTGCTGCAGTTGTTTTCATGAGCCCAATATCTTGTTTAAGAAAAGCTAAATTTGCATATATGGGAGGAGAAGGTACAGTGAGGGAGTGATTGCAGAAAGGGGCAGAGAAGTTTCCATCCACACCAATCTCAAACATTGAAAGAACATCAGAGTTTAGTTGATCAAGGGCAAAGTCAGTGTTGAACAAATAATCAAGTGCATGAGCCATCAAAGGTCCCGCTTTTAGTTCCTTAACAACAGCATTTTCTTTTATAGCAGTGATGTCATTTTTTATTGCAGAAATCCTTGCATTCCAGTTTTCTTTTGTAGTGTCAATTGATCCCGTTGTGAGGCAAATGTGTTCTAATTTTGAGCTTTCAAACAGGTCTACAGATTTGGTAAAAGTAAAAAAATCCAGTGGGCGAGGGTCAGGGTGGTCATTGTCAGGGTCAGGTGTCGAGTCGTCAGCGGTCGCAAAGGCGAAGAGGAGGAAGAGGAGAAGAGTATACATCGTGTCTGGAATTTAAATGTCAAAAATGTATTGTACAGTATTGTACTGTATATGGGTGAGCCGAGTTCAATCAGAGGAGAAGGATATAATCATTATGCAAAGCAGCAAAAATCCAAAAAAGTGGGAAATACTCCTTATACAACGACATACAAAGCAAAAATATATTTTGGGCGCCAGCCAAAGAAACATATATATATATATTTTCTTTTTTTATAGCTATATTCTTGTTTCTTTGACACATTTTGTATTTTTATGTATCAAAATGCACAGACTTTGTGGGTAAGTCATCGTCATCCCCCTCGTCTTCATCCAAAAAGGACCAGTCTGTATTATCCGTGTCCCCGGCAAAGGCTTGTTCAAGTTCAAGTCGCTCCATTTCTTTTTTCCGGCGAGCGGCTCGTGTTTCAACACCGCTGCCACTTTCGTCATGGTACGCCCCAATAGTGTCTTTCAGAATCAGGGGCAGATCATCGGCTTCAGCTAGTTGTTGAATTTCAGACAAAGTAAGAGGTCTACCCATTTCAGATTGTACAGACGGCGGTAAAGAAAGAAATAAAGGATTAGTTTTGTCCATATCGGAAACCTTTTTCACAAAATTTTTGTGCACACGGGTAGTAAAACGATCGACAATACGCGTCACATCCAGCACCTTGGAACCCACTTTGGAAATGATAAAGGGGCTGGGTTGTAAAGGGGGATGGAGAGCTTTTGAAGTGCCAGGCTTAGGCAGCCGTTTGTCTTTTAAAAAAACAATTTCGCCCACTGCAAAGTCAGAATCTCGAGCAGTTTTGTTAAATTTCAGTTCTTGCTTTTCTCTCATCTTGATAATATTGCTTTTCACGTTTTCCCATATAACATCAAGACTATAGCGCAGCCTTTTTATGTCAGTGGCAAGAGAAGACCCAATAAGTGACCCACTTAACACAGGAGCATGCAGATTAATTCCAAACCCTTCATTTCCCATAGTGTTTCGTCCAAACACAGCTTGTGCAGCTGAGTGCTTGGTATGCAAATGTTTGGAATTATTCATCATGTTCACAACAATGAAAAGTAAGTCCTGAAATTTATAATCTTTTTTAGACAAAAGGATAGCAGACAATGCCTTTTTGAGCAACAGGTTGAAAACTTCAACCTGGCCTCGTGCTTGACTACGGTAAGCTGCAGATTTTGTCACTTTTATAGAAAGCACACTACAGAATTTTAAAAAGTTGATTGACCTAAAAATGGTGGCATTGTCAGCTATGATATATTCGGTAGTTGTGCCAATAATAGAAAAATAATTTTGTAAATGTTTTATAATTGTTTGGTCATTCACCTTTTTACATGGGAAAACGCTGACAAATTTACTAAAACCACACACGATGACTAAAAAGCTAGAAATGTTTTTGCTTGCCATCGCGTCAAGATTGACAATATCAAGATAGATTGCTTCAAAAGGTTTAGAAGGAAGATGGGTTTGACCCAGAGTTGCTTTTCTCCCCTTTATGCCATGGACAAGATTACAATTGAGACAAAGGCTGGCAAAGTCTATGCATTTTTGGCGGAGATTAGGGAAATAATAAAGTTCTTGAATTGTCCAGTACAACCCAGTTCGTCCCAGTCTGTGTGCAGAGAGAAGGTGGTAGTAGGAGATAAGAAGACCCTCAAGGGAAGGAGGAATAAAAATGAGAGGAACAGTAAATTTTTCGGAAACGACAGAGAGAACACCATTTTGCAAGGTGAATTTGAGTGACCCGGATTGTTTTTCAACAGGCACTGTAAGAGCCGTGTTGAGTTCAGTACTCAGTTCCTCCTTTTGCCGTTTAATGAGGGAAAGTGGATTAAGTTTTTCACGAATCTGCTGCAGCGGAAGTAAAGTTTCGCTCAAGTTACTAAGGGAAATAGCGTTCACCTGCCCCACCCCTTTTTTGTTGCCCTTGGGTTTGACTGCTGTTTCTAAGTATTGATTTGCACCATTTGTAATTTCAGTTGCTTCTTGCATTGTCAAAGGGGTCCCAGTTTGCAACTCCACAATATCTTGGGGAAGATTTTTTGTAAACACAAGTTTGTTTGGGTTGAAATCAGTGGGGGTGAAAGATCGGGAAAGATAATCACTGATATTGTCCCCTGAGGGGACCAGAAAGAACATCAAATTTTGGTATTTCATACGAATGGAAACGGCCCAGCGGCCGACTTTTAAGGCCGTCTCGGATATCGTGCGGTGCAGGAGGCACCATAACGCACGACTATCCAAGACCACCACGACTACGGGGGCATCTACAATTAAATGTCGAAATGTATGAAGACATTGGAGGAGGGATCGCAATTCCAACAAATATATAGGTTCGTTTTGAGAAGCTTTATCTAGGGAGCGTGTCAAATACTGAAGTACTTTCACAGGAGGTTTTGAAATAGCAGTTTTCCCCCAAAGTTTTTTCACCTCACTGAAAATTTCATCTTGGGACATATCATTGACAGTTCTTTCTGGAGAAAAGGAAGTGAAAGGAGTTTGAGTCAAAACATTAGGTTGTGTCACCACTAAGCTCAGGTAGTGGCCAACGCCATTGTCAGTAGTGGCTGTTTTAAAGCCCAAGAAAAACGGGGGGAGGGAAGAGGCCGAAGAGGACGATGAAGAGATCACAAGAGGATCTTTTTGAGTTGGGTCTGAAGTAATTATTACAATGTTCCTCCCAGTCAAGTCAGCAGTTGCTTTTACAAAAACATTGGCCAAGTCAGTTGGCTCATTAGGTGTTTCGAGATATTGAACGAAAGAGTTCCAAGTTTTCCCAGGATAGATAACCTGTAGGATGTCACGCGTGTCGTCTCTGAATTTTGTATTTTTCCTTAAGTAAGTGCATACCAGTACCCGGAAATCCATGACGTTGTCAGGATATTTGTGCTGCAAGCCGTATATTTTTATCTGATCCAAAATGGAATGAATAAAGCAGTTTCCATCCCCTGGAATGAAATTTCCCATTTGTATTTCCTGCTTTGAGAGATACTTATAGATCTTCCGACCTAAAGCATCATAGATTGAAAATGGTTTCCCTTCAATTTTTGGTACTTCATCTTGACGGACAAATGGGGAGGGAAAGTCTACTTCAAGAAGCACACCACCTAAAAGAGATTTGCTTGCATCACAATACAGAATTTTTGCCTTTTCAGGGTTTGGAAGGTAAGTAAAGAGGGGTTCATTTGTCAGTTCCAATTTGAGGGCTCTAAAAGCTTCAAAGTGCTCTTTTGTGGGGTTGTATGGTTTGTTTACAGAAGTGAGGTCATACAGTTTGGCAAGATGTTCATGACTTTTTAGACTCATACAGTGACGCAGGGTACCACAAAGTGAATTAAATCCCAAAAGTTTGTTGCGGGAGTCGGGGAAAGGGGCAACAAGAATATCTTTTTTCCTTTTCTCATCGGGTATAGCTCTGCCTGCCTCTAATGTGTATCCCAAAATATTGATTGAAGATTGGAAGAAAGAAGACTTTTTAAGGGAAATTCGAAAATCATAGTAATTCAATTTGTCTACCACCCTAGCCAAGATATAACTGTGAAATTTGAAATCTTCCTCCCTATTTCCGCATGTTGTTGTTGCTACCAAAATGTCATCTAGCCAAATTATAGTAAAGTTTCCAAGAGGACTGTATGGGTTCAAAGAGTCAGGAACATTTTTGAATTCATCCGGGTAAGAAAAATTTTCTAGGGAATCAGTAATTGGGTCATCGTTGATGACACGGGTTATTTGGGCCTGGAATAGTGAGGGACAGTAAGAACCTCCCTGAGGGAGTCTATTACATTGAAATTGGCCAAACTCCGTGTTAAGCACGGTCAGTGCTTTGGAATTTGGCTCAAGTTCAAGACTAAAGTACCCTTGGGACAAGTCGATAGAACTGAATAGAGAAGCGTTGGACAATTTTTGTATTTGGAGAAGGGGGGATGACATCAGACTGGCTGGTATCTGAATGCAGCATTTATTTTGAGAAATCAAGTTGATAAGAAGCCTGCAGGGTTTAGAAGGATCTTTGCGCGGAATAATGAAAGTAGGAAATCCTGTACTGGCAGTGCACCTTTTTAGCCAATGGACGGAAGTCATCCCTTTTAGTAATTGCAACAGCTGAAGCCGATGTCTCTTTGATAATGGGTAAATTCGTTTTCCGTCTTTCGGTTGAGCATTTGTAACTATTCGTACCTTGCCTAGGCCCCGACGTGACGCGTTACCAGAGTCAAAAAATGACCGGGCAACAGTCTCAGGATACCTGTTTATGAAAATGTCCTCTACGTATTTTGCAGTCAATTTGTCGTAGGACGTCAAGTCAATGGCATCTGCCGCGGTCCGAAACGCTTTTGGTTCGAGGGGGAATCCGGTCTCCTCGTCAATTACTCCCCAGGGATCACTCTCCTCAAAAATATCAATATCTTCGGGTCGAATATCAAAGTCGCCGATGCGTTCCTTTTCTCGGGTCAGGGAGTGTACCTCTGCCACAAGCGCATTTTTCCCTGCAAAGTTGTGGAAAAGAGAAGAAAACCCGTTTAACTTGCCCTTTTTATCGACATTCAGCACGTCTGCTGCTTTCACTGTTGTATATTCTTTTGCATCATAGTGGGCACAGACCCCTTTCAGCTTTCCCGCTGGAATTTTTACTTCAGTGTTGCCGGAGTTATATATTTGGGCTAAGTAAGCTCCACAAGGTTCCTTTTTTCCATCCTTTTCTATGCAGTCGCAACGATGTGTCAAGGCAGGAGTGTAAGTGATCGGATGGGGACAGTTATCCCTGGGTAGGACAATTAGTTTGTCGGGAAAGTCTGTGCATTTTCTTATTTTTATCGGAACAGTTTTGAGACGGTACGGCTTAATAACAATTTCATTTACATTTTCACAGACCATCTCATCCAAGTCAAAACTAACAGGAACCCAGTCTCTAGCCCCTTGCTTGCCTGTCTCATTTCCTCCCCCTGCGCTTGTAGAGCTAACAAGAGAAATATAGGCTTGACCTTTGGACCAAAAAATGGGTATTTTGTACTTTGCAAGAACATCAGCTCCTATCAGTACCAAGTTGGATGAGTTTTCTGTGATAACAAAGGGGTGTTCGGCATAAAATCCAGCATCTCCAAATTGAAGAGATAAAATTCGAGTTTCATTATTTGAAATTTCATGGCCTGAATATGAAAGAAGATTTATTGAATTTCCCTTTTTTGCATTTTCCAGATTAATGCCTGAATTTTTTGCCAAGTCCCTTGGTAAAAGCGACACATTTGCTCCGGTGTCAAGGAATGCTGTGAGCCGCACATTTTGAATTTTGACATCAACGATAAACTTCCCACATTTAGAACTTACATAGTTTACGGTATTTTGTTTCTGCTGCTTTGCAAAATGATTATTGAGTTTTCTTTTGACATACTGTATTTTGAATCTGGCTGCAAACAGCCCCATCTGTCTCCTCCTCATGGCCTGCTGCGAGTGGCTGAGGAAGCTTTTTGGAAGCGCCAAGACTCTGACTTTGGTCTTTTGACGTTGGTGGTGGTTGCCCTTGGAAATCCTTCGTTTCTGTTCCGGCTTTGATGAAGAGGTCTGCACCGTATCAGACGGATTAGAGACAGCAGACCTTTTCCCCTCCGCTTGTCCCTCCGGCCAAGAGGCCCTCTGCACAACCGATCCAGTCGGAGTTACTGCAGAAGGGGCCTTCCGGCGCGGGGTACGAACAGAACGATTCCCGTTAGTAGCTAGCTTTTCCTTTTTGACCAAGTCAGCTTCCGGCGCATCCTCGTCTTCCCCTACCACAAGCAGGTCATCATCCTGCAACAGGATGTTGGACACAAGAGAAGTAGAGAAGCCCTTTGCATCCCGATTCCAAGCCAGTTTTCTTTCCGTTTTTGGCGAGGCGGGGGCCGAAGTAGTCAGTCGGCCTTTACTCGAGGCGCCAACCACAGTCCAGTCACCAGCTCCAGTTTTGCATTTCGGGGGATTCTCTCCTCCAGAAACAACGACCCTAGGTCGCTTAGGGGCTGCCTTCCAGATCCATGGCGCAAAGAAACCTCGCGTAAAGTCCAAGTGATAAGTCTGTTCTGCGGAGGGAGTGTAAAGTCCCTTTTTTGCCTTTTCCAAATATTTTTTCTCCCTTCCTCCAACAGAACACACAGTACTTTCGGTCACCTCCTGTTTAGACGAGAGAGGCGGAAATTCGTCAATGGACAGATGGCTATTCTCCTTCTCTACTCGGATTGAACTTTCGGACAGACTGCGGACGACCGGCTCAATTCGTCCACAGTTTAGTTGTTTTTTGGCGATTCCTGCTGCGTCAGGCCTGCGCCCCTCTTAGGCAGCGGGCAGTGCTTGTCGAAGTGGAAGAGCGAGAGGTCACAATTCCGGCATGGATATCTTCCGACAGGCCCTGGGATCCGATCACATTTGGAACTCTCATGTTTCCCTCGGCATTTGAGACAGACCCCGTCAGAGTTGGGAACCAGATAAGCATCAGTGCGAGGAGGAGCTGAATCTGCGCCGCTTTTCCAAGTCTGCTTCACCTTGTCATCTCCGTTTCCTGACAAATAGTTTGCCTCTTTTGCACCTCTCTTGCTCAGAGGAGGTGCATGCTCGCTAGTGCCCTTGGAATCAGTGGAGAAGACAGCAGAGGCGCCGCCGCCGGGTTGACCGTTCTTTGGATTCCGGTTGTTGCGCTTGACAAAGGTCTTTCTCAGGATCTCGTCAATGTTCGCCTCCCATTTCTCCACAATATTCGCGTATTGCTGCCAAGTTACATCATTGCCAAACAGATTCTCAAGTTGGACTCGCTGGAAGTTGGCATTGCTCCTGTACGGCTCGGGCAGGCAACGAGAGAGGGTCTCAACGGCCAAGCTGTTAAAGATCACATCACGGCTTGTCCTTCCGACTTTCTCGAGGCTAGCCCTTTTTGCAAGCATTTCAATCCGTAAGAGGAGTGCGGAGAGGGAGGAGAAGTATGTCGGGTCCAAAGCTTGTAACTTGCGCTTTGCGTCTGCCGGAGTTTCCCTGGAGTCGAAGCTTTGCACAAGCTTCGAATAGAGATTGGAGAGAGTGTAGTCTCGGTTCTCATTCCACAGGCGGAAGGAGGAGAGAACACGACCCGTCAGCCTTGTCTGCAGCAGGAATCGAAAGTCTCTTTCTGTCAACCTTCCTCTCATGAGCTCCATCCCTTTGGTCATACTGTGAAGGAACTCTTCCACAGTCACCTTGTCCTGGGAGGTGCCAGAGAAGGAAGTGACAGGGAAGACTACCTTGAGAGAGGGCAGCTTGCCCATGTTTCCAGGGCCGAGAAAGTCATGGCCGGGAGGAGCAAACATGTCCGGAGAAGGGGGTTCCACCAAGCACTTCCCCACCTGCGGATTAACCAGAAGTCCCTGCGCGAGACGACGGTTTCGGAGTTCCTCATCCTCGACAGCATCGATTCCAGTGGACAGCTCGACCTGCTCCACAAGCTGAGCAATATGGTCGACGTCCGGCGTGTGCACTGTGCCGATCTGGCCCGCCATGAGATAGATGGAGTGGACAAGAGGCAGGATCAGTTGCCCAAGCGGGGTTCTCCCCAGCCGCCTTGAAGCATACTGCTGCTGCTCTTCGAACCGCGGAGCATCACGATCACCGTGCGCACGCACTCCACCTTCAGCCTGGCCAACGTGGGCAGCACGTTCAGCCGGACGAGGGGAGGCAGCACGGCCGACCTGGCCACCGTCGACATGGACGGGCTCGTAGACAGCAGCCGGGTCATCGTCCAGCTCGGCAAGGTTCGCCACAGTGGAGGATCGAGAGAGGGAGTTGGGGGAAAACAAGCCCCGCAACATGGTGTCACAGTTAAGAAAAAGCCATGGGATAGGAAAGAGGAAACTGGTCACAGAGAAAAATAATCAGCAATACCGGCCTTCCAGGTCGTAGGGCTGGGGAGAGTCAGGGGTGGTGTTCGTTGGGGAGCCACTTGTCTCTCTCCACCGCTCCCGTTTTCTGGCAGAACAGACAGAGGAGCACCTACTGCTGGACAGTATGGAAACTGTCACAGCAGGGGGAGGAGGAGGAAGAGGAAGAAACAG
>JAAUXV010315847.1_pt1 | contig 10923 bp, 15 predicted proteins | sample 7278181 | NCBI WGS metagenome assembly JAAUXV01 (sample SAMN14350114, study PRJNA611818) | marine sediment metagenome | isolation source: surface marine sediment (2.1m) | place: French Polynesia: Moorea | collected 2018-08
AAGTATCGTTTTCTTCTTCGGCGGGGAAAAGCCTTTGCTTTTATCCAAGCCTCTCTCTCTCTTTCTTTCTCTACTTCTGTGAGGTCGTTGGCCTTTGAGACAGCCTCCGCCTCAGTTGCCTCAGCCTCAGCCGAGCGTAGGAGGGGAAAGGCCAGACCGCCGCCGGGGAGGAGGAGGGAGAAATGGCTTGAACAGCAGCGGCGACAGCAGCCTTCGTCAGAGAAGGAGGAAAGGAGAAGGAAAGGTCCCATGGCTTAGCACGAGCTCCCCCCTTAGGCTTTACCGGACAGGCTTTGCTTCCTCTCTCGGTTGGAAAGAGTGGCTTGAAAGAACCTTCTCCCCTTTCCTCCCCTCCTAGTCCTCGCCGTGGAAGGGGATACCATGAAAGGAACGAGGAACAAATCATGCGGAGTTACATACCGTTCATCCTCAAGGATTTTCGTCCAGAGAAACCTGCCTACGGGAGGGGGGAAAGGAAGAAAACGTGGGAGGTTGAGATTTGAAAGAGACGAAAGAGACCCGAAATGCTTACAAAGTGCGTACAACAAAGCTCGAAACTATCCGCGTTTGAGTTCCACCCTTTCCTCCCTCCCTCCTCTGGGCAAAGTGTCATTGAACCTCCGCTTCTCTGTCTCGTGTGAGGCGAGGGGGAATGAACGGACAGAGGAGAGGGGGGAGGACGAAACGCGGAGGCAGTAGTAGGCACATGGGAAGGAAGAAAATGAGGGGGAGATCGAGGGCTGAGGAAGAGCAAAAAAAAGTCATGCAAGCCACCAAGGACCCTTTTTTCCGCGGCCATGGTATACTTCACTTTTTGCAACTTTTTCCCCGGTGGGGGAGGCACATAACATCATACGTGTAGTATGCGAAGGGTGCAAACAACGGTGCTCTCCACAAGAACACACAGCAACAGCTTGCGCGTTACGAGCTAGGAGAAACCGATGACGGGGAAAACAGTTTTTTCTTCCCTCTCCCTTTCCTCCTCTCCTTGAGGTGGCGGCATCACATGTGACAAAACTTGCAGCGGAGGAAAGGGATCCGCCTCCAGAAGCACCGTCGTCCATTCCATAAGTGAGCTAGTCAGCTGAGGAGGCGGAGAGCCCCTCTCTCGCATCACACAAAACTTTTTTCTCATGCATGCTCCCTCCCTCCCTCAACCCATGAGAGAGGGCTGAGTTGGGTGCAAGGAACTTCGGGGCATCGAACCCACTAGAAAGAGAGGAGAGGGAAGGCAAGCTGGCCATCCTATTCCCTATGCAAGCTGTCGAAGTTGCTCCCCCTTCTCCTTCTCCGCCCCCGCCGCCTCATCCACCGATAGAGGAGAAGAAGCGTTGCAGCATGTGTGAGTATGTGAGTATGTGTGGGCAGGTGGGTGAGCCGAAGGAAAAGGAGAGGCTCGTTTCAGAACTTCCCCAGTGGCTTTTTAAATAAAAGAAAGCGAGCGTCCTTCCCGCCCGCCTCGGTTCTCCCGCCCCGGCCCATCTTTTAAATACATATATATGGAACTTTTTTTCATGGGAAGCGAGAAGTTTGGCCGTTCCCAAATTTGCCTCCCCCTCCATAAATCAGCCTACCACTACTACTACCCATTCTCTCCGCCTCCGGCCGCGATGTGTGCATACACATACTTCCCCTTCCTCCCTAAGACCAACGCGCTAATGAGGTCTTGATTACGAGAAAAAACATTTCGCGAAACAAGCACGCACGGATCGTTCGGTTGCCGCAAAAAGGTGCAAGAAAGAATGCACTTATGCTTCGAAAACTGCCCGCTTTTCCTTCCTCCTTTCCCCCCCTTCCGATTCTTTATTTGGGGAAATGGGGACGATTGATGGTGAATATAGGAGCGGGAGTGTTGTGTCGTCGTCTGGCCCTTCCCCCCTTTTCCTTAATGCACCCTCGCTGTCTGGTTCACACGCTTGGTTTCTCCCTCTAGTGTGCGGGCTACACCGCCGCTGCAGCCGACGACGACCACGACCCCCTCTTCATTGCTTCCCCAAATAGTGCAGCGAGGAAAGAAAAAAAGATCAAACAAGGGAACATTTTTCAAGCCGCACGCAACTTCAATTAGAGAGTTTTTTGCCCCTCACCAACCGCACACGCCCACTTCTTCTCCCTTCCTTTCTTGACCAAAGAGACAAAGAGCCGACCCAAGACAAAAACAGAAAGATGGGGGAGCGGACTGCTCAAACACACAACTTGTCTCTCCCGAAATTGAAGGGAAGGGACTTCGCCCATTTCCCATTTTGATTAAATTTAATTTTTTTTCTGGCAAAGTCATATGCCAAGATGAATTGAGGCGAGAAAAAGGAGGTCGTCGTTGGGGCATCGCCGCTGCAGAGGAGCGATTTCCCCCGGGACCATAAGAGGGAGGGAAGGAGGGAGAGACCTCGATGGAAAAACCCTTTAAAAGAGAGTCCTTCGGGTGCACACCACAGCCATCTTATCCCTTTTTTCCGCCGACTCATCATTTCCCCATCTTTTTTCTTGGCGAAAAAATTCTCTCACGTCTTGTGCAGGGGCATAAAAGAGCTGCAACGGAGTAAGGAAGGAGTGGGCTTTGCCTCACTGACGGTGCGATGCACTCGAGAGGGTTTCATAAAGATTGAAGGGGGAAGGGAGGATGACGCCACTGAGACTTTATTTTCAGGAGTGCACGTTTCGCAGGAGGAGGGGGGGCGGCAACTCATCAGAAAAAAGGAAAGAAACGTTGTTGATATGCTCTTATCTTGGAAACAGAGAGGGAGACTACAGTAGTCAGTCCGTGTGTTTGTGGTGCATGAGTAGGGTCAGTGACCTACCCTCTGCGCCGCGGCCGAGGCGGAGGACTGAGGCAAAAGCGGCGGCGGAGTCGGAGTCGGCCTGCTCTCTCATTCAAGTTCCCTCCCTCCCCCCTCTCTCGGTGTGTGTGGGTGCACGTTTTCAGTGGCCTCCCCCTTCCCCCAATCTTGTTTTCATCGCCGCCTACCCTCCCCCTCCCTCACAACAACCCCTGTTTGAAATTGTATTCTTGATCCGCCGCAGCCGAAAATGGCGATCGCCCTCCGTCCGTTTTCCCCCCACAATCCCAAAATGCAAATATGTGTATTTACTGGCGCTGGCGGACCGTTATGTGTAAGCCTTCTTTCTTTCTTTCTTTCTTTCTTTTCCTTTCCCCCAAATCTGCGACTTCCTCTTCCTCCTCCTTTTGTGTCGCTGGGAGCAACAGAGAGGGCAATAAAAAAGCCGCCGCCGCCGTCATCAACATATGCCTGGGAGAGCTCCTTCTGCCTACCCCATGCTTGGTGGGTGGTAGGGGTGGGAAGGGAGAAGAGGGGCAACAAGCAAAAAAGGAGGGGAAGAAGGAACCGTGCAATTTCTCCCCTCCATAAAATGGCAACAGGAAGGAGGGAAAAAGAGGATTGAGGAGGATGAGAGAGAAATTGAGAATACTCGGTTGGTCGCACGGCGGACGGACGGCATCCGACGACTGACTTTGACTAAGTGCCGATGACGCCCCCGGTTCGCCCCCTACTTTTTCCCCGCCTATAAACTTCCTCAGTCCGCCCGCCCATAGGTGGCAACAGGCTGCCGCCGCCGCCGGACGGAAGGACGGACGTTTGGATGGCAAGATAGACGGGCGACCAGAACTAGAAGTAGGTCAGGGAGGAAGCAAAGCGAAAAGGATGTCTCTGTCCGAAGAGGGGGTTGACTGATTTTATTGCCGTCCGCACGTTACCCAACGAACGTCAACACGCATGACCGGCGACCACGTGAAACTGCCGTCGTTTTTGACTTCCTCCCCTGCGTCCGGGCTGATCACTCTCTTACCATACGCCGTTTGGTTGATGAAATAGTTCTCTGACTTCTCTCTAAATTGTTACTCTCCAGAGCGACATACCTGAAATTGGCATAAAAGACAGTAAATAACCTAGATTTTTTTTCAAACTCAAAACTCGAGCAATACATTTTAAAAAATAAAATTTGTCGATTCATTGTACGAGAAAAATCTAAAATAATTTCAAAACTAAGTGACTTCCCTCGATTTGTACTCTACACAATTAAGCCAAACGCTGCAAAGAAGAAGATCCCCAAGTCTCAACCGGTCCGAGAATGACGGCGGAAAATTGCCGCCTCTGCCAGAAATACGCCCGGGAGACGACAGGCGACAGGCGCCGCCAGGATGAGGAAGGATCGGAGGCAGTAGAGTCCTCGGAGCATGAGGCAGCCCAAGCCAGCACCTCCTCCGCCCGCACTTCTGCCGCCATCGCCGACCTCCTCTCCCGTAGCCTCCACATCCATCGCGCCCAGCACGACGTAGCCGACAGCGCCTACGCCCTCTCCCGGTCCGTCTACAGCCAGGATCTGACCGGGCCGGTGAGGCCCACGCGCTACTCCGTCGTCAGAAGGTTCGCCAGCTCCGAAGAAGAGTGCAAAGAGGACGAGGAGGATGAGGTGTGCTTCCTCCTGCAGGACTCCGCCGCCGCCGCCAAGAGGGGAGCTAAGCACTTGGCCTCAAACGAAAGCGGCAATGGCGGAGGCCAACATGATGAGAATACTGTCTCCTATGACCAACCGCCTCCAAGAAAAAAGTCGAAGAAGCCTCAAGCTGCAAGCTGTGGTGCCTCCGACACTTTGACAGAAGAAGACAAAGAATTGCACTAACGAAACGCCTTGAAGTAGCTAGTTTTCTCCTCCCCAGAGAAAGCAGTCTCCGATCCGACTTTAGCTCATCTTGACAGAAAAGAGGTGAAACTATTTGCAGGAAAAAGCAAACCATCATGGCCGATTACATTATTTTACAAAGAATTTCTAACTTCGCAATTTTCCAAGTTTCTTCTAAAATTAAGGCTCGCTGGACTTGGGGCTGAGAGGGTCGGAGAACAACTTTATGGGGGCAGTGGTACGAAAAAGTGGGAGGGGTAGTAGAGTAGACTCGACTGTGATTGCACGCACCACTGACACTAGAAATTTGCTCTATGAGGGGGAAGAAACTACGGGACGAAGGGGGAGGGAAGGGGCTCAAGTCTGCAGGGAGGAGGAGCAGGAAGTCTTATGGAAAGAGGGGGAGGGGGAAGGGGTTGGAAGAGGAAAAGAAAGCCCTGGAAGTTAGGGTACAAAGACAGTAATGGCGCAGTCGCCCAACAGAGCCCGCCAGCCCGCGTGGGAGCTAGGGCGTAACGGAAGTGGAAATTAACTTTGAAAGTTTGACTAATGTTTGTCTCCCAACAAAAAGCAGCCCTGTATGCCCTCCCCTCTTTTTTCGAGACGCAAATACAGAAGAATTTTCGCTCTCCGGCTGCAAAATCCTAAACCCTAATTGGCGCCTGAGGTCTGATAATCCGCCAGACAAGGACGGATGTAGCGGGAGATCTGCAGGGGCACAAGGAAATGGGGGAGGGATCAAGGCACAGGAGGGAAAGAGGAGATTCCCTGCCAGGGTGCAATGCCCGATCTCACTCGAAGCGCTCTGAACCCTCCTCTCTCTTTTCTCTATCTCTCTTTCTCCCTCCCGGAAAGCTCACAGAGGGTCTGGAGGAGGAAGGCCGGAAAGAAAGCCGCCGGTGGTCAATGGCCTTTGAGAGAGAGGTATAAAGAGAGAGAAGGATAGTGAGACAGACAGATAGTGTGGAGCAGGAAATAATAAAAGTACTGGCACTACTGTGCCTACGTACAGTCAGCAGTGCTAGACAAGTCATTCATGCCTCGACTTAAAAGCGGGGAAGACGAAAGGCGACTTTTGGAGAATTCGTCGCTGCTTCGAGGGCAGGGCGTCTGGTTTATGATTTTCACTCGAAGCAAGCGTGATGTACAGCCAAAAAACACAAACAAGTAATGCGCGTATCATAGACCAAAGGTATTTCGCTAGCTTCCGTCATCTCTTGGGGCCAGCTCCCTCGCAGACGATCCTCGCCCCGTGCCAAGAAAGCAGGGAGAAGGAGGGAATAAACCGGGAGGGGATAGCAGGGGAGAGCAAAGTTGTTGTCGTCGGCCCGAGAGAAACTTGGCAATGGGGTCCGCCTCCGTTCGTCGAGGAGGAGAAGCTCCCACAGGCCACATTGCTGTGCTACGAACTCAGGCCACCGCCAAAATGTTCGACCAGACACCTCCTCCCCCTCTCTTCTCCTAGTCTAAAAGGGCTGCAGAGGAAGAGGGGGCGGGGCGAGACGAATAAATGAAGAAAATGCCCGCCTCGGAAACGACTTTTACTTCATGACTGTCAGGTCCTGGGAAGAGAGAAGCGTGGCTGATTCGTCCGTCAATCTATCTAGCTCTACTATACTTACTGGGCTCGAGAGAGGGAGGGATCGAAAGCAAGCCAAGGCAGAGAGAATAGGGGCCGCATTAAAAAGCAGACGTGCATAGGAATGGAGAAAACTAGCTATGTCGACTCGGAGGCTGCCTATCTTAATTTTTAACGCAGTTGCCATATGCCTCTGCTGGTTTCGTAGTTCCTCTTCAGTATTTCCTCCATTTGTTCTTATCGTTCTCCGGTCTCCATGTACCGCTATTCTGCTCGCGCTTTTAGTCATTTCCGGGTTCAACAAATCGTATCCACAGTCGGCTTTTGGTGTGTGCTTTCTTTCTTTCTCCTGTGCCTCGCTAGACATGCGACTTGCACGTCCGTACGCGTGACCGGTGAGGATTACAAAATTATCCCTGATTCCATAAGATTGCTATTGTGAAACCTTCATTCCTGCTTCACAATCAATACCCGCGATATGACTATTGGCAATTTTGCTCACTATTGGATTATCCCTCAACAACAATTATTTTTGCCCTGATATTGTTGCTAGGGTATCTTTCACTGTGCCTGGACAATAACCCGCGCAAGCAAGGAGTACTGTAGAATATTATGTGTTCAGTATGCATTGGCGGAGCAACATACGTACGGTATGTATGTGCTGAACACTTACTGTGGGTACCGTATATTCATGCACGCAGAAGGCGAATGGTAACCTAAAACTGCCACCGGAAAACTTTAATCAGAGTCGTAGCCTACCTTTGCTTTGAAAGCAACTGTGTACAGTACGGTGAAAAAAGATTTACCCTGAAACTGTCAACCCGATCGTCGACATATTTTCGAAAATAAAAAGTTTGAATGAACGGCATCCGACACGATAATCACAATCCTCCTCGGAGGAGGAGGGAACGCATCTCAAGCAGCATTACGTGAAGTTGCTGGAGCGAAATATCGCAAAAAGCCAAGTAGTAAGTAGCCCCGCGGCGCCCGCAGCAAGCAGACCGTCGGGAGAAGGGTAAACAATTGTGCGAGTCAGCCAGACCGCCCCGGAGACGAGGCGAAGGAGGGAAGGGGGAGAGGCCGCAGGCGAAAGCGCGGCGCCGGTTTTTTGCCACCCAGTCCGTCGCGCTCCTTCCCTTCGGCGAACAGAAAGTGGGTCAGCGAGGCCTAATGCTACGGTTCGTGCGATGACGGGAGAGGAGCGAAAAAAAGAGGAGCGATTGCGAAGCTCAGAACGACGTCGATCGTTTAAGCGATAGAGGGGGAAATGATGGCGCGGGAAGTAGCGGAGGCCGGGAGGGGAAGGGGGAGCTAATCTCTGTTTGAACAGCCTGAGCTTTTCTGCACTGTCACGGGTTGTATGTAGCTAGAATGTACTGCATACGTAGACGAACTCATTGGATCGAGAAGGGAATATAGCAACGTGTGTCTGGCTGGACAGGCTCGCTATCAGAGGCGTGGGGGGGATCAGGGACGTTACGAACACGAGGAATGCTACCCTAGTAGACGACGCTGTCACCTGCTCCATTCATTTTTTGCGACACAGAACACAGACTGACCTTTGATGGATCCCTGCGAAGCGATGCCGGTGGCCGGTGACGACCCAGAACCTCCGCTGGCCCTAGAGCCTGTGCCACCGCCGCTTCCTTCACCTTTTCCATGTCCTCCACCACCACCTCCTCCTCCAGCGCCGCCGACTCCGCTTCCGCCGCTGCCGTGCCACAGCTCCAAGATGTTGCTGCCGGAGCCCGTGGTCCCGGCAGATACGGGAGTGGTGGGGGGAATCAGGGTGGTCTGCTGGTTGACGGCGAGGCCGTTGCCGTCCGTGCTGTTGGACCTGGTGAGCGATGTCGTCAAGCCGTTTTCGCTCTGCTGCTGCTGCTGCTGTTGCTGCTGCTGCGAGGCAACGGCCGCCGCCGCCATCTGAGGCGGCAGGCGGTACCCGGAGAGTGCCATCCAATCCATGACGTTGCTGCCACCCGCTGCTGTTGCGCTGCCGGCAGTAGCTGTAACAGTCGGCTCAGAGAGCTGTCTTTGCCGCGGGGTCCACTGGATGTATCCGCTGCCCGCTACTGGCGGTCTCTTGGCCAGTTGAAGGAGCTGGCGCTGGCGTTGCTGCTGCTGCTGGCGCTGTAGATCGCTGTTGTTGCTGCCCCCTTCTCTCCCGGCCCTGCTGCAGGTGTTGTTGCTGCCGCTTGCGTTGCTGCCGTACAGCGAGAACATGCACGCGGTCGTAAGTTCGAGGAATTCGTAGAAGATAAAAATAAGCACCTGAGCGGCCTTTGCGCTGGACTGTGGACTTGGTTGTGTGTTCACTGAGGTATGAGAGGTACGATGGAGATTTTTTGACTTGCAGGTTTGCTTTTGTTTTGCCTTCACAGTCGCGAATATTCTTTGAGGTACACTATGGTTTCAACCGCCAACAAGGGGGGAAAAGTAAATCTTATTTTTAGGTACAATTGTGGACACTTAATCCGACTGTAAAATTTGCTTTAAACGAAATGGTTCTTCATCTTTTCCTGCTCGATCAAATCACGGGCGTTTGCGCCTCCTCAGCCACTTGGCGCAGCGCCGCTTGTTCCTCCTCCTGCCGCCGGCGCCGCAGCAGGACAACTCCAACATGTTCCGCGGCGGAGGCCGCCACCAATACAGTCGCCCCAGCGGCCACTACCGCACTAGTCAGAGCACTTTTTACAACAGCACCCCGTCTGGCAGTAGTTGTTTTGCTACAATATTTTTGCCTCTATGTAACCACCAAAGCCGGGTAGAGGGAGAACTGCTCTCCGAGACTTTTTTGCCGTCTCCCTTTTGCCAAAGGAAGCACTGCCACCACCACCGCAGCCACGGCACACCACAAAAAAGACTTCCGTTTGCTGCTCTGGTGTTGTTGTTGTGGCAAAGGGCAGAAGAGAGAGAGTCCAATGAGGAAGAGGCTTTTTCTCTCCTCCTCCCTCCTCTCTCTCCTCTAAGACTTCAACCCTCGAACTGCAGCCCCAAGTCGTACCCCGCCGAGGAGGAAGAGTGGGGGGAGGAAGGTTCAGCAGCCACACACAAGACACGAAGGGAGGCGGGGGGGCGCACGAGGAAGATGGGGACGGAGGAGCTGCTGTTCAGCCTCGTCTGGTCGAGGCCTGAGGAGGAGGAGGAGAGCGCTCAAGCCTCGGTCTCCGCCGTCGACGGGGGGCGGAGGAACGGACGGCGGGCGGAGGGCAAAAGCCGAAGGGAAAGCGGACGCAAAAAGAGGAGGAGAGAGAAGACGGCTCGGCGGCGAAGGGGAGAAGGAGTCCGTTCGTTCCTCCCTCTTTCCCAGTTCGTCGCCCCCTTCCTCCGCCCGCCTCCTCTTCCTCCAGTCCATCAGGCCTCGTTCGCCTGCTTTCCACGGTCTTTCCTCTCTCCTCGGGCGGAGGCGGTGGTTGACAGTCGAGAGAAAGGCGAAGGAACTCCCGCCTCCCTCCCTCTCAGAGGCCGCGGCGGCCGCGGCGACGGCTACTGCGGCTGCGGCGGCCGGTCGATCCGCGTCCACCCGGCTTCTTTCTCCCCTCTTCTTCCTGTCTGGCTGCGTTGTACAACTACTCACGGGGAGGGTGCAAAAGGCAACGTAGAGTACGACCACAACCCCCCTCCTCCCAGTTCCCTTCCCCTTCTTCCGGATCCGGGAAAGTTGCGCACCGAAGGGGAAGGGGGGATGAAGGCAGAAAGGGGGATGGTAAGAGAGGAAGAAGGGGGTGGCAAAGCAAGTGACATTCTCTCTCTCTTTCGGGCTGCCTTCCACCTCTCTTTCGCTACTTCACCACTACTACGGATACTATAGCTAAAGATTCCTTTGCCTCCCCTTCTCCCTCCTTTGCCTGCCACCTTCAGTCCTTCAATGTACGTAATACGTGTCGCAGAGACTGGCCCGGGACCAGGATGGAGGGCGACGGTTGCTTGCGGCGGCATGAACGGTGGTTTCCGGGAGTTCCTACTTAAGGAGAATTTATTAAGAAATGTCAAAATGACACGCTCAAGCCAAGCTTACGGTGGAAAACTGTCAGAAGATTAAGATGTAGAGCACAGTTGTAGTAATTTTTCTACCGTTTGAACCCTACCCTAGAACGTTTCTTGAACCTTACCGTTTTCACTGTGCCATCGCCATACGACACGTTGCCATGGAGATCTTGGCCGTCTTACGATACTTCCTAGTCGGTAGCTTCAGTAATTTTCTTAATTTGGGAATATATCATGTCTCCGTAGGCTGATTCTCTACACCTTGTTCTCTATACGATGTCAAGACCCCGCGGCAACCCTAGCAGGTAGGAAATCCGCGTTTGTTCAGACATGGAAAATTCTGCATAGCAATTACTTGTACGGTATATACGGTAGTAACGGCCGTGCTCCTACATTTCTCTATCTTTCGCCCCCATCCTGGAAAATCCTCCCCATGGGAGAGGGCAGCACTTCCCCTTTCTGCGCTCTGCTCCTCTACCTCCCGCCACTTTGTCGCCAGCGCCCTCTTCCGCCCAAGTAGGGAAACGCTAGCACATAACGGGGCCCGGCGAAGAGGAGGAGGAGGAGGAGGAGAGCTCTCTTCTCTCGGTCATCGACCCCTCCTCTTGCCTCTCCCTCACACGTCGTCGTCGTCGTCGTGTGTGTGTGTGTGTGTGTGTGTGTGTGTGTGTGTGTGTGTGTGTGTGTGTGTGTGTGTGTGTGTGAGTGAGAGAGAG
>JAAUXV010137639.1_pt1 | contig 10914 bp, 8 predicted proteins | sample 7278181 | NCBI WGS metagenome assembly JAAUXV01 (sample SAMN14350114, study PRJNA611818) | marine sediment metagenome | isolation source: surface marine sediment (2.1m) | place: French Polynesia: Moorea | collected 2018-08
CCCTGCGATCATCCCTGTAGTCCCTACGGTCGTCCCTGTAGTCCCTCCTGTCATCCCTGCGGTCGTAGTCTCTGCGATCGTCCCTGCGATCGTAGTCCCTACGGTCGTCTCTGTAGTCCCTGCGATCGTCCCTCCGATCATCCCTGTAGTCTCGGCGATCATCCCTGCGATCGTCCCTGTAGTCCCTGCGATCGTCCCTGCGGTAATCTCTCCTGTCATCCCTCCTGTCGTCTCTGCGGTCCTGATCCCGCCAGTCCTCCTTGCGCTCATCCTTCTTCTCATCGCCCTTGTCGTCACCTTTGCTGTCACCGCCCTCCTCCTTGCCCTCTCCGCCCTCCTCTTCCTTGTCGTCTCCCTCGGGCTTCTTGGATGACTTGAGCTTCTCCTCGATCTCTCTCTCCCTGGCGGCCGTGTCGACTGGCTTGGCGTTGCCAAAGATGGAGGCTGCCGAAGGCTTCTTGGGGGCCTCTTCCTCCGCAGGCGGCTTCTCCTTGTTCTTGCTCAGCTTCTCTTCGATCTCCCTCTCCTTGGCGGCAGTGTCAACTGGCTTGGCGCCGCCAAAGATGGAAGACCCTCCTCCTCCTCCTCCGCCGCCACCGCCAGCTTCGGTCTTCTCCTCCTCCACGGGGACGGTCCTCTTGGCTAGCTGCAGGCGAGGTCTCTCACGGGGAGCGTCTGAAAAAAGATTAGCACCAAGGTATGATCATGGCTAGACAATGAGAAAATGAAGCTGGACGAGACTGATCTAAAGGACGTTTCAGACTGCACGTTTTGATCACACGACATCCGCACGTACAGCACAATATTAGTTCTTGGGAGACGGGTCGCCGTCAGACTTTGCGCAGTGAATTGTCATCACGATACAGCATTGAATATACGCTTTACAAATGAACGTCTCTCACCTCTCTCGTCGGGAGACCTCCTGTCTCGGTCGTACCCTCCGCGCCTCTCGAAGCCGCCGCCGCCGCGGTCACCATAGCGGTCGCGATCCCCGTAGCGATCCCGGTCCCGGTCTCCGTACCGGTCCCGATCTCCGTACCGGTCCCTGCCGAAGCCGCCGCCGTCGCGGCGGTCACGGTCAAATCCGCCGCCGCCGCGGTCCCTATCGAAGTCGTCGCGGTCGCGGCCACCTCCAAAGCCGTATCCGCGGTCTGCTGGAAAAAGGCCTTTGTTTAAAAAAGCTCCGAGTTTAAGAACAGAGACTAATGAAAAGCTGTTTAGAGAGTGTCTACTGCTGGTGATGAGTCAATGATACACATTACACAATGAGCGCGGTGAGCGGGGCTGGGAAGCAAGTTAAGTCAGGGACTTGCCAAAACGAGGAGACTAGAATGGGACTTTGGCTGTCGATTTTAACAAGCGAATGTCTGGAGGCAATGGAAGACAAACGAAGCTGTGAGACCATCAGACTTGTGACTGATCAAGCAGTCGTTTTTTTACCTCCCCTCCGTTCGTAGCGGTCATACTCGTTGTACCGCCCGTATCTGCTGCCACCTCCACCACCATTCATGTCTCCACCTGCGGGTATCGCAGTCATGCCAAGAGTTTTTCCTTCCACTAGTCATGTATCCCTTTCGCCCCATTTTTTTCTCACCTCTGTCCCTGTCCCTTCCCCCTCCGTACCGGTCGTCGCGGTCCCCTCCCCTGGGTTCCGGCGGCGGCCCAGAGCGCCAGTCGCCCAGGGTGCGGTCCTCGCCGCCGTCGTCGCCGTACCGGCCACCGCCACCCATACGACGACCTGAGGGGGCAACACAGGAAAAGAAAGAAAGTTGAAATATGACACCAAACTGCGCAGTTTCGATAATTCTCCCGAATGTATGTAGTACGCACCTCCGAAGCCTCCCCCCTGCGTGCTGCTGGTGGCCAGGTCCACCCTCAGTTTCCTGTTCTTGAGCAGCTGCTCGTTCATGGCCAGGGCCTCGATAAGGGACTCGCGGTCCTCGAAGTCGGCGTAGCCAAATCCCTTGAGCCTGGACGAGGCCGGGTCGTCCCCTCCGTCCCTGGGCAGGCGCACGCCCTTGATGCGCAGCTTGGAGAAGAACTCCATGATCTCCTCCTCGTCGATGTCGTAGGACAGGTTGGCGATATAGGCGGTGAAGGGCGGCTCGCGCGGGATGCGGTCGTCAGCGATGTCCGGGCCCAGCGCCGCACGGGGGGCCGTCGGCAGCACGAAGGTCTGCGGGCGGGACGGGCCGCGGCCGTAGTCGTCGTAGTCGTCCATCTCGTCAGCCCTGGGGGAAAAGACAGCGTGGATAAGTTGGTGTGGAAGTTTGCAGTGCTACACCAAGGCGGACTTACCAAGAGGACTTGGGCGCGGCGACGACGACGGTGCCATCTTCTCCCGTGGCGGGCCCTGCGGAGGATCCACCCAGGAAGTCGTTGAGAGCAAGGGTCTTGCCCTTGCTCTTCTTGCCCTTCTTGCCTGCAACAGAGAGGTCAGAGGTCAGAGTTCGAGGTCAGACACGGCACGGGACGCAAAGACGCGGGGGAGGGCGACCACAAATAAGGGTGAAGAACGGCCACACAAAGTGGCCCTTCTGGACCCTCTCTTGCCTCAAACGGCGTCAAACTTTGACCAAATACAACCCAGGAACTGTATGGATTGTTTTGACCCTCCGGGTGCCGTCCGGGTGGCCCTGGATGGGTCCCACCCGTCGGGAAACCCGGCGTTGGGCGTCACTCACCTTGCGAGGCCATCGTGGAAGTGCTGTTGTCAATTTCCTCTCTTTTCAGGGGAAGCAAAAAAGTGGACAAGACCACCAAGTCCGAGAGCGAAGAGCAGAGCCAGCAGACAGAGCAAGGTGGCAGAAGGCAACAAAAAGAGATATTTTGCTGAATGTGGTCAAATAATATGAAGTTTAATTCTTGTCTAGCGTTTTTAATGGTTCAAAACTAAGATTTTTCGACAAAAAAAGAGTAGAAAAGAGTAGTGCATAAATGTGATATCTTGAACAACTGTTTCTATTTTTTTGTAGTTAAACAAGCAAGAAATAAATAATGTATCCGTTTTGACCTCCTCAAATAACTTTTGGGGAAGTATTTTTTCCTTTTTCAATAATTATGTGTTTGTGGGACAGCTTTGTGTTCCCCCTAGTCTCTTTCCGTCTGCGCTGGCTGTGCTGCAACGCCGCCCGAACAGCGCCCAGCGCCCATTGCCCATTGCCCGTTCCACGTGAGCCAAAAAGCGGGGAAGGAGGAAGGCGAAGGGGGAGAGGTTGCGCAGAAAGGAGAAGGGCACAAACTGAAAAGGGGGGAAGACATGGTCAAATGACGAAACTTCGTAAAGAAAGTTGTCATTGTCCACCGAACGTTATTTTACAGACATACTTAATTACTTAAATCAATAATGTACATCTTTGAGTCGTTGGGTTGAGAGTCTCAACTTGAGACTTACAGGACTCCTCTGTTGAAAAGCAAAAAGAAAACTTGGCCGAAAAAGAAGTGGTGTTCCGTTGTCACTCATTCATGAGTGTTAGATCTCTCTATCACTGAACAGGCAGTATCCAATACAACCCCTTCAAAAGCGGAGGCCCGCTTAGGTTGCGCCCATGTCTGTTGTGTTGGAAAGGCGCGGGCGCGCAAAGCGGGGAAATGACAGATCGGGAGCGGAGAGCGGAGAGGACAGGGATGCAGGGAAGAGAGCGAGATGAGAGCGCGCGCGCAACATAACAAAGCCCAAGTGCAAAGGGCAAAAGACAGACAGAACACACAAGCGGTCTGAAAACTGTATTTCACCATCCAAGACACTGTGTCGTTTGACACCTGCTAGCAGGGGTCGACCTCTTTCCCCACCTGTCATCATGTCTTCCCGCCCCTTCACGGTCGTGGTGGAGGGAAACATCGGCTCGGGCAAGTCCACCTTCCTGGCGCATTTCAAGAGGGCCATGCAGGACCTGGCTCAGGGCAAGGCGCACGCGGGCATGGAGAACAGCCTGCCGCGGCAGGACGGGCGGCAGGCGCGGGAGAACCTGGTGGAGATCTTGGCTGAACCGGTGGACAAGTGGAGGGACCTCAAGGGGCACAACCTGCTGCAGGTGAGAAGAAGATTGGAGCGAGCTGCGAAAAAAGATTTTGGGAACTTCCTCTTCTATGCGCAGTTGATGTACTCTGAGCCCGGTCGCTGGTCCCTGGCCTTCCAGAGCTACGTGCAGCTCACCATGGTCAAGCTTCACCTGCAGCGCACCTCCGCCCCCATTAAGCTGATGGAGCGAAGTCTGCACAGCGGCAGGCACTGCTTCATCGAGAACCTGTATCGCTCCGGCAAGCTGCCTGGCTCCGAGTACAGCGTGCTGGACGAGTGGTACCGCTTCCTCACCTCCGACCTGGGCAGCCAGAGGAAGGCGCTGGACCGCGGCAGCTTCGACCTGGGCGTGGACCTGGTGGTCTACCTGCGCACCTCCCCTGAGATGGCCTTCCAGCGGGTGAAGCGCCGCGCACGCACAGAGGAGGACCTCATCCCGGTGGAGTACTTGCGGGAGCTTCACGGGCTGCACGAGGAGTGGCTTATGGGGGAACAGGACAGAGTCCCCGCAAAGGTGCTGGTCATCAACGCCGACGAGGACATCTACGAGAGCCCTGAAGTGTACACCGCGCACTGTCAAGACATATTCAGGATGTCAGGAGTGGAGGGCAGCATCGGAAAGGAGTTGAAGCCTGTCGAGGAGGGTACGATGACGAAGGGAAAGGTTTCCAATGTGCAAGAGCAGCAGCCCAAGGCCATACTGGGAGAAGTCAATAGATAGTTTCAAGATCCTACAGACTACAGAGGATTCTTTACGCAGCATTGTCTTTGGGCATTTAAACTTAGGTACCTTGTAAACGAATGTTCTGTAGACAAATGTTTCCCTCTGTGTTTTCTCGTCGTATGCCTACATTTTCATGAAATGTACTACCTTGATTTTTTGTACACCTGACGCGACTTAACTTTGTAGAGTTGATGCGAAATGTCAGTGCGATATTGCTTCACAGCCGCTCTCCCACTTTCTTTTTCCTCTTCACTTTCTCCCCCTTGTTCTTCTTTGCGGTGGCCGTCGTCGCCAGCGACGTTTCCGGCGAGGAGGGCACTGTCCTCCACTTGGGCTTGGCAACGTTGGTCGTGGCCAGACTCGGACCCTCCCGCTGCCTCTCGTGCTCGCTCCGCAGCAGGTGGAACTTGCGCACGGCCATGTGGAAGAGGAAGTTGGTGTAGAGGCTGACCGGGCAGAAGAGCGCCCAGGCCACTCCCAGCGCCACCAGCGGCGCGTCCTCCCATTGTCCGGAGGCGATCACCAGGGCGTAGATGGTGATGCACAGGACGCGGAGCGCGCCGGACAGCGGGTACCGGGCCACCAGGAAGAAGGGCGACTTTCCGACTTTGGCCTCCGGATCCTTGGCCTGCGGGAAGATGAGGACGCAGGCGACGTCCGCGATCACGTTGGCTGCGGCGAAGAAGGAGTGGATCAGAGCGCAGATGGCGATGCTGGCAGTGTAAGGAAACTTGGAGTAGAAAGCGACTGCGAAGTAGGCGATCTCCGCCAGCACGAATGCGACGTCCAGCAGCAGAAGGGCGCACAACTGGGAGGGCTGGCATCGCAGGTGCATTGAAGGACGAGGAGGTGCCGTACCAGAACATCAAGTCTTTTACTCTTAAGCTAGCCTCGCAGCAATCCACCAGCCGTGCAGTATAATTTAATTTTTGATGTTCAACTACACAGGACTTCCCTAATAAGTCTATAGCCAAATGCGAATTTGCTCGTATTCAATTTAAGGCAAAAAGCCAGAATGTGAAAGAAAGTGTTGCAAAGGATTTTTCGAACTCAAAAATGTTCGTCTGATCCATCTGCTCTCCGCTGTGCGTTGTCAAAGCGACCGCTACGAATAAATCTTCCAATCAAAAGAGTCCAATTAAAAGCATCGCATGTCCCTCACAATTGTATTATATTTTTTGTAAAAAAAAATCAATGATCTTTGTGACTCTTGATTACATCCACCAGTGGAAGTTTTTAATATTTTTTGTTTGCAAAGGACATCCTCCACCTCCCGATCTTCTCCTTAGGGCGCCGCCGCCCTGCAGTACTCCTCCATCTCCCCCTGTACCTCGAGGCACCTCGGGTTGCTGGGCGTCCTCATGGCGGGAGGGCAGGCGTAGGTCAGAGGCTGGAAGACCCTCACGTCAACGCACTTCATGCGCGGGGTGGCGGCGGATACAGAGTTGGAGCCGGGGGCGCGGGAGCAGCCGGCGGTGAAGCTCAGCTTGTACATCATGCCGGCAACAACCTGCGTGAGGCGAAGAACGCCCGTACGTGGGTGATGTCTTTCGAAACAACATATGCTATAACAGCAGGAGGAATTTAAGGAACGACTGCAAATCTGCAATGTGAACAATAAAAGGAGCAGCAGCAGACGTATTAGCAACAGAGATAGAGGCTGCGGCGTGAGAGACAACAGCAGTAGTGGTAACAAAGAGGATGGGAGCAACAACAGCAACCATCATCAACAACAGACTGGACGGACCAAACAGGAGTCTTTTTTGGCTACCCACCTGCTGCTCAAAATTGTCCACTTCCAGGATCTCCACGTCGCAGCCAGCCCTTCCTCCGGCGGCGGAGGCCTCTCCCATCCTCTCAGCCAGCGCATCCCGGGCCACCTTCAGCACCAGGCGGCGAGTCTCTGCAGCCTCCTCGCTGTCGTGCTCGCCAACCTGGGAGAACCCGCCCACCTTTGGGCCGTTCAAGGCTTGAAAGTAAAAAAAAAGTTTAAAACAGAACAGTTGTTGAATCTTAAAAAAAAACTCTACCTGCTGCAGCGGCGTAAGAGATGAGGGCAAAGAGGACGGCGGAGCCTGCCAGGAGCTTCATGGTGATGCAGTTGAGGATAGAGAGTCCTTTCCTGCTACTTAAGCTGCGTCTCTGCAAGAGCTAGAGTCCTCTCCAGCTGCCTGGACAGATGTGACCTCAACGGTGTACAGAGGGAGACGGAGAAAGGAGGAAACCGGAGAGCCCCCTTTTATACCCTCTCTCTGATGGAAGCGGGGGGCCTCCTTCCTTCCTTCCTTTTCAGCCCATTCGTACACTGAATACGCCCACAGTTGGCTGAAACGCGCCACCACCATTTCTACCGCCCACACTGTCGCAAACAACGTAGACAGGAAGGAAACCAACTATTTTTAGTTTTTTCCGGTCCCGAGTTTCTTATCTTTGTTGAGGAAGTCATTGAACTCTTGGACTTCATGATGAAGTGAATATGTATTGGAACTCTGGTACTAATTGCTAAAAGCGTGTTCGATACCGCTACGCACCGCTAGTCCGCTACGCATGATGCATCGTGAAAGGGATTTTTTAAAATGTGTTAAATATATGTTGGAAAATAGTGTACGCAGGAAAGGTCTACAGAAAATTCAAGGTGGCTCGACAGTCTCTCTTTCAATTACGCAATCTACTCTTGCAGGGCCGACGCATCCCACGCAGCTTTACGTAAAAACCGGCTTGGAAGGAAGAGGCGAACGACCATAATGTGCATCGTGGTTGGCCCGGCGGATCCCGGCCACTGGTGTGTCCAGATTCTGGCGGGCTTCCTCTTCGGTCTGGCGGTGGGGTATTGCGAGTCCCTAGGGCTGTTCGGACTCGCACACACCATCACCGTCACCCTGTTCATCCTCACCCTGATGGACCACTTCGGCGCCATCGTGGTCCCATGGGGCTACCACGGGCGGGGATATGAGCCTGGCCGTTTTCGGCGGAGAGGGATATCCATGGGCGAACTCATCTGGGAGCTCATCGCCTTCATCTTCAACAACTGCGTGCTCTACGTGTCCTTCGTCATGTTCTACGCTCTCTTTAGCGGCCACGTCGTCGTTTCGAGGCACGCGCCGGGTGGACATTACGTGGTTTGGCGAAGGGAGGTAGTCTACACGGAGCCGGCATAAGAAACACTAATGAGCATGCGCATGTACTGACGGTGATAATTTGCTTCAATTTAGCGTCATGTAACTACGGCACAACTAATTGGTTTCAAACTAATTGGGCGATCAGAGAAACGGAGAAATTACGAATCAGGAAATAGACGCGACGCAGCCAAGACCGACTCCTAGACCGTTCCTTCTCCTGGTTCCTCCCGAAATGATTTCTATATAATGTCGAGAGAAGAAACTTGAATTCTCCACCACCTTTTAAAGCTGCTATTAAAAACTCGATTTTTGAACGTAGTGTCCAAAAAGCATTTTTGTCTGCCTTATTTTTGAGATTAAAAAATGTACAGAATGTAAGCGAACCGCTAAATTTCCTTTTAAAGGTCCACTTAATGCTGCCCTGCTACTTGGAGTTCGCCACTAGGAGTATTCGGTGACACTCCCTTTTCACTGCCCACCGACTTCCTGGCCGTTGGTCTGAACCTGCTCTTATGGAGTTCGATTGTCGGACCCCTTCCCTCATCCTCTTCCTCATCCTTTTCTAGAGGCGGCAGCTCCGCAGCACTGGCCGGCGGAATATCGCCTACGCCGACCACGAAGTTCTGTCCCCCGGCGTAGCCTCCGCCGCCAGAGTTGTTCAGCTTCTCCTCGCAGGTGTCGCACGCGCGCGGCCAGCACATGATAGACACCAAGAGGACGATGAGGCAGATGATGGCCGAGATGAGGCAGTCGATCTCGGAGAGGGACATCCCGAAGAGGGCGTAGCGAAGGGAGCCCGCAGCGCCCTCCAGGGAAGACTCCGTCTCGTCATGATCGGTGGGGAGCTTGCCCAGGGAGGAGTAGGCCCGCGTTCCGAAGGACTCCACGAAGGGAACCAGCACCAGGAGGAAGAAGAAAGTGATGGCGGCGAACATGAGCTGGTCCTGCTTTTCCTCCGCGGCGATCTCCAGCTTCCTTTTCCTGTGGTTCCTGAAGGACCACAGCATGATGACGAAGAGGATGAACAGGGCGACAAAGAATCCGGTATTCGACCTCAGCTTCAGCCCAAGCAGGAATTTGGCCGGCGTTTTCCATTCCGTGTCGTGTGTTTCCTCAGCCATGATGGTGTTCTTCCGAGGAAAGGTCTCGTAGCGTTTTTTAGGCAGACAAACTTGTAAAATTTTCAATTTCCCATAATTAATAGTGCTAACTGCTAACTGCCAACTGCGAATTTAAGATTGCTTTCCATTTCACACTCATTTTTTGTGAAGTAAAAGTTATGACCAAACATGGCAAATTTTGAATTCCCATAATTTATACCATATTTTTTTCACGGTTCACTAATGCCTTTGAAAATATACGAATTTTTGGCCGCCTTCAGCGGCCAGGGGGGGAACTGTGTATGCTGACAAGAAGGAGTCTTTTGTAAAACAAGAAACTCCCTTTCAAGTAGATGGCGCTGGCATCGCTAAGGTGAAATTTAGCCCTCTTGCGTTAGCTTCATTCCTTTATGGTATAACTTTATTACTTAAGTTAAGTCTTCAAGGGGAAGAAGTTTTTTGACTGTTTTTTGACTGTCAGGGGAGGGCTCCCCTTATTTCCCCCCTTAGTGCCCATGTATTCCCATAATGTTGATTTTTATTTCCCCAAGTTTACTTATTGTACAGTACCCAGTCGGTATTGGCATGGTCTAACTCTCCTCAAATACTTTTTTTACCTGTGGCGAAGCCGTCAGGTCCTAGAACTGCGTAAGTTGTTGTTGGGGTTGTTGTTGTGGAGGGGAGGGAGCATTTTGGGTGCGTAGTCACATCTCCTACTCCTAAAATTTCTTGTGCCAGCAGTCACTTCCCCAAACAGGTATTCAGTCACATCTCCTACAGTTTTGTAGATGACCAGTCACATCTTCTACAGTTTGGTACACAACCAGTCACATCTAAATTATCATGGAGCACCAGTCACATCTCCTACTGCTCAAAGACTGGGGAAAATGACAATGCCTACTTTAGAATAGCAAACAATCACATTTCTTACTATACATATCATACCTTGTTTTGGATGCTTGTGCACTACATTTTAGGCTACAAACAATTTCTTCATTTTATGAGGGAGGAATTTTTTAATGACATAAATTTTCATGCTGTGTGTTTTTCATGCTCTATGTGCTCTTGCATGACAATGTGTTTGCAACATCCAAAAGATAGTATTCATAACACCAATAAAAGTAGAGTGATGAAAAAAGGAAAATGTTTTGCTGAAAAAAATTGAAATCTTTGTATTATTTTCAAACTTTGAAACTAAGATGTGGCTGCCACACAATTTTGAGCTGTAGGAGATATGACTGATCAACTTCTTTGGGAGTTGGGGATGTGACAGCTTCACATTTTTTTGTGTAGGAGATGTGACTGTTGTTCATTTTGTTTAGTATGAGATATGACTCACCCTAAAAATTGTAGGAAATGTGACTGTTAGGAGATGTGACTTCTAGGAGTTTTAGGCGATGTGACACGGCCCCCCATTTTGTCAGAGTATAGGCTAGCCTTCTTCAGTATTATTACTCCATGCAGCAGTAACTCATTTTGTCTCAATGCAGCAGTAAATGAATAAATGAAAAGGAAACAAGAACAAACTTTGTTCAAAGACCTGCAGCGGAGAATCGAAAAAAGGAACAAAGAAGCAAGGTGGTTCTTCTCTTACTATGATTTCGGAATGAGGTGTGACCCCCTTTCTTGCAAGGGGGGGTCACACCCCATTCTGAAATCATAGTGGGGAAATCCTATCACTGGTCCAGGTAGCATGTAGGTGGTTCATCTTCCTACTATGATTTCAGAATGGGGTGTGATCCCCTTCTTTTTCTTTTATGAATAACAAGAGGCTCATCTCCCACTATGATTTCAGAATGGGGTGTGACCCCCTCCCCCCCTCTAAAACATGAAACTCATACTATATGCACCAGCTTTCAAGTTGTTTCCCCAACAACAACAACAACAACCACGACGATCACTCCATGACCTGTCGGCCTTCGGCCGCAGGTAAAAAGGGAAAAACTCAAA
>JAAUXV010073871.1_pt1 | contig 10903 bp, 15 predicted proteins | sample 7278181 | NCBI WGS metagenome assembly JAAUXV01 (sample SAMN14350114, study PRJNA611818) | marine sediment metagenome | isolation source: surface marine sediment (2.1m) | place: French Polynesia: Moorea | collected 2018-08
CAAGAAGAACAACGCTTTCCTCTCCCTGATCTGTCGGCTGCGCCGCAGATAAAAAGGGGGACGAAATATTTCGAAAAAATATATGCCTGAGAGAGGAGGGATGGGGGATTTTTTAAAGCTTTGCGCTACTGTCTGGGCCGGAAGGGATCCTTTTGGTATCTCCCTTTTTTCGCCATACACATCCTTCCCACAAAAAAATCCTTCGAATTCCTACGAAGGAAAATGACGGAGCAAAATAAATTTCTTGTCTTGCACATGTTGAAGTAATCAGAAAACGAAAGGGTTTTCCCGAGAATTCCCATAGTGATTAAGTAGTCCCCCTTTTTTTCTAGAACTGGAATGAGCCCCGCAATTTTTTCCCCTTTGCTGTCCAGGTTTTACAACTCCTCTGGCGCAGGGGCGGTTTAAAAGGGGGTTTCAAGTCTTACGGGGCGAAGCCCAGAATGTCTCTTTTGGCTCTCTTTTTACCTCTCCCCCGACTTTTTGGGTTAGAGTACTGAATTATACTGCCCGGGTTTAAGTGGTACCTCAATGCCTTTTCCACCCTACGGGCAGGGAAGGAAATATATGCAATTTCTCCTTGTTAGGATAACAGCACCTTTAAAATCCTCTCTTTCCTTCCCCTCCTCTGTTTGCTTAAGGGAATTTCTTTCTCTCTCCCCAAGGGCCTTGAGGAGGAGGGGGGGAAAGAGACCTTTTGAATTGAAAAAGGTTTAGGCTGAATTGCGAAATCTCCAAACGAGCCTCGTTTTCCCGGACAAATAATCGCGCGAGATTTTTATTGCCCAACGTTCGTTTCCCCTCCAAACGACGACGCCTCCGATTCCAAATGTTTGTGGGAAGAAAGAGGAAGAGGAAGCTGAGGAAAAAGAGGAGCTAATGAACATTTTATGCAAAAGAGAGAATGAAAGAAAAAAAGAAGTTGTTTGTCGGCGGCAGCCATTCAGATTCCCCCTTTCCTCTCTCTTTCATTTCGACAAGTCACCTCACCGCAATTTACCCAATTTTCGAACAAAGGAACAGAACGGAGGCGGCTTTTATGGCATTTTGAAGGAGGATGGATCTGTCAAGGACTCTGAACGTTGCTCCGGGAGGGATTTTTGCTCGTGATTTTCGGTGCCAAGGATGCGTTCAAAGGGTTGCTTCGACTTTGCCTCCTCAGCAGTTTGGCACCAAGCGAAGAGCAGCAAACATGTGTCCCCGTACGACGTTCGGTGTGTGAGCGCGGAGGGGCAGAAGAAGAGACCGCCATATTTTCCCTGCCATCCTTGAGGGGAAGGGGGGAGGATTCATACCCCCCGCTCAGGTTTCGCGAAAAGAAGGAGAGGAAGTGAGAGGGGGAAAAGTAACAAATTGGCTGGCTGAGGAAGGAGAAGGGTGGCTGGGGCGTCGTCGGGGGTGTCGGATTTCGCGCCTATTTTCGGTTCGCGACCCCAATTTGGCGAACGAACACAAATCTTCAAATTTGAAACGCGATAAAAAGGGGGAAGAAGAAGGGGGGAAAGGAAGCGAGGCCGTTTTTCTTTTTTCCTCCACGTTTTGATGTATCTGATATCTCGGCGGTCGCGAAGCTTTGGAAAGTTCTGCCCTCCCTCCCCCTATAGCTTCTTTTCACCGGCGCGGTTACATAGACGGAAATAGAAAATCGTGCAGCAACGGAAAAAAAGCCCAATTTTCCCTCTTTTCTTCTCTCCCCCCTCTGATCCGAGGATGGACCTCTTTTGATTGAAATTTAATGACGGAACGACGAACGGAGGGAGATGGAGCAGCTTCGGCCGCCGACGACGACGGCCGACAAAAGCCCCACAAATGAAGTTTCTTTCAAGAAAAAAAAGCGGATTTTCACTTTTCCTCCATCTTTTTTCGGGGAAAACATGACGGGGCGGGATGGACGGGGGGATATCCGCCTCCCTCTTCCTTTTTAAGCTGGAAGAAAAATAGGAAATTTTCTTCTGATGGGCGAGAAAGAGAAGACGGGATATGTCTGAGCGGCCCTGCATGACACGGTCCAGATAGGGATATGTTTTTTGGTCACGCGGCGGGCTAAAAAAAAGAGGCATCATCTGCTTTTTAACATATGTGGAAGGGGAAGAGCAAAACTTCCAGATTTCCCGAAATTAAAACGAGAAGAAGAAGAAGAGTGGAGAAATGTATTTTATATCCTTCCCTCGGGCAATGCGTCAGGTAAAGGAGCAGATGCGAGAGAGAAAAGTGCGTAACTGCCTGATCTCGCTTCTTGTACCTACGCATGTGAGTCCAACTCAGCAGATGAGAGAGAAGGATAACACTTTCCCCCCTCCCCCTCTTCGCTCGCCCGCGGCTGCGCTGATCAATAAATGATGGTGGAAGGGGAAGGCAAATGTTGAGCGATGGGTTTGAGGGGGGGGATGCTGCTTTCATTGTTTTCCCCAACATGGTGCGCCGATCCCTCCCCCTCCGCCCAAGAATTCCGTGGATCGGCACCCATGCTCGAATTTTCGGGATCTCCGGGGGGAAAATGATGGTGAAGGGGGCGGAAGGAAGGAAGGAAGCTCACGTCCCTTCCCCCTTGGAAAAAATCTTTGTTCGATTTTCCTTCTACATGTTACAAATCGTAAATGTAAACAGCCCGTGGAGGAGGGAAGAAGGGGGAAAAGTCAAAGATTTCTTTCTTTTGGAAGCTGGAAGCTCACACGCCAAGGGGACACACATGGGCGACGCTATAGGAAGAAAGGCCGGACGGACGCCCTTGCCGCCGAGGAAAAGGGACATGCTTTGCATGCAAAGAAAGGAGAGATCCTTTCCTCCCCTTTTCCTCAGTCGGCGCACGGAGGTCCCAGTGATAGGAAGGGAGGGCTTCCTTTGCGGACGTGTGTGAGCGTGGAAAATCGGTGGAAGAAGGAAAATTGAAACTTCTAAGGTCGCTCTCTTTTTATTGCGTGATCATCCACATGCATGCAAGGGTGAGCGCACTCCGAAAAGAGAGACAGACACGCCCATGCTATAAAAAATCGAGACCAATAAAATTCGAAATATTTGACACCTCCTCGGACGCACTACTATATGGGAAAAGCCGGGTGTGCGCAAGTGAGGCGAGACGCGATAATTGCTACTAGGGCAGGAGAGTAAAAAAAGTTGTAGTTGGATGGAGGATCCCGTTCATTTTCTCTCCGTCGAAGCCGACAAATGAAGACAATTTTTCTCCTCTCCTTCCGCAACAACAAGGGGGTGGATGAGGCTTTTTTGGCTTTTTTAACGGCGGCAGCAGAGCGATGGTGCCATTGGTGTTCAGTGGCTCGGAAATAACATCAGCCTAGAGTGAAGAGAAGAGAGAGGAAAGGGGAAAAGAAAGAAGAGAGAGAGAGAGATGCTCGCTAGAATAAGACGGCAGCGCCATTTAGGTTCCACTGTAACAGTTTCAATGGCGGCGGCCCGCCACTTCTGGCATGTACCTACTAGAACCGTAGGAAGCAAATGGAGGCAGCAGCTTTGAAAAGGAATTTTTCTTCTTTCGTTGCCGGAAGAAGATTGAGTGAAGAAGTGTTTCTTGCGTGGAAGTCAAAGTGTTCTTGTGTGTGATCTGCCAAGTGTGTAGTCGCCCGCGGAGCGGCTTTTGTGTCGGCGAGGAGAAGCCATCGGAATCTAGAATTTCACGGGAAAAAGAAAGAGAGACGTTTGTATTGGAAGCGCTGTCACGCTTTATAAAGCAAGCAGGCGCGCGCCAACTCGTGAAGAAGGAGGGACCAAAACGGCCGATAAACCAGGTGAAAGAATCGGAGAGTGCTCTAAAAACCACCTGTGAAAAACTTGACAGAAAAGGGGGAGAAGAGAGAAGAAAAAGTTTGACTGCCGGACATTAATAACGCTAATGGTCCTTTGGAGGAGGAGGAGGTGAAAAAGGCAACAACGCAGGGAAGAAAAGAGAGCTCCGTCCTCTCCACTTTTCCCCCCTTCCCCCTTCCTTTCCCCCGTGGCCGTTTTTCCCAAACCAAGATTGGCGTGAAATTATGTTCCGCCTTCCTTCGAAAAAGTGCCTGAGGTGAGGAGGGAGGGAGGGAGAGAAAATAAGGGCACAAACTCCCCCTTCTCTTCTGGCTGACAATTTGCTTGTGGCAAGACACAGGAAGAGCGAAACAAAATGAAAATGGACCAGCAATTCCAAGATCAGCATCACTTCCACCACCATCACCAGCAGCAGCAGCAGCCCTACCACAACTACTACCCGAGCCACGTGAGGCAGCAGCAACTGCCCCAAGTTCCCGCCAACAAGTCCAGCACGCTGAACAACTACCACCGGATCAGGAACCGCCTCAACGGGGGCGGAGGGAAGAACAGCACCGGCGGGCAGAGCCACCAACAGCGCGCTAGGAAGAAATCGAGAGAAAATGGGCACAAGGCTGAGGAGGAGTCTGCGGACGGCGGCTTCGACGAGTGGCAGTGGGGCGCCAACCACCGCGCCAGGGCAAGGAGCAGGAGCCGAGGATCGCTGGCGGCGTCAGAGGCGCCCAAATCTGCGCCGCTGCCAAGGAAGGTCTACAACGGGCAGGCGAACCCGCTGCTGGTCTCAAGGGAGGATCTAAACAACGGCGGCGGGGAGAACGGCGGCAACTGGCAGGGAGGGAACTTCTCCGTCGGGAGGGCGGGGGTGAGGCGGCTCAACATTGCCTCCCAACGCATGGGCCCGGCTGTGTCCGAGAGGGACCTGGCAAACGGAGACTACTCAGAGCTGAGGGACATCGTGGCCAGGATGCAACAGCAACAGCAATATCAGCAGGAGAACGACGGCAACCACACTGTCAGGAACAGGGGTAGGAGCAAGAACCCTGCTCAGAAGCAGAAGCGGGCCCTGGAGTACAGGAGGAGCTTCAGCGGGGTGATGGAGGACAGGTTCCACCACCACTTAAGGAACAACGTGAACAGCAACGGCAACAACATGCCCAGCTTCGACCTCAACTCCTCCAACTCTGCGCTGCACCTCCTGCACATGGGGTCCAAGTCGTCGCCGCAGCTAGTGCACAGGAAGAGGCTCTACTTTGACTACTTTGAAGGAGACGAAAACGGCGGGGAAGTGGAGGAAGCGGCGGATGGAAGGAGAGACAGGTAAGAAAGATGAGGAAGTGATATCACCTGTGTGGGAGATATTTGGAGGTTGCGTGACTCTCGTAGAGAAGAACCGAGGCTGTGGAAAAATAATTATCGATTTTATAACCTTCCCATTTCCACAAATAAGAGTTGACTTTGTTGGCAATTGTACTGGATAGCGACATTACTAAAGAGTCTTCAAAATATCTGCAGCGAAGGGAGCCAGGGGTGACCATGCCTGAAAACTGTAAATCCTTTCTTTTTCAACCCATTTCCTGGGCATTGTGCACTAGTTCCTTTCTCTTTTTTTGCGCTAACGGAGTTTGACATGCTAGGCCGAGTATTATCAAAGGTACGATCAAATTTTCCAATCGAGTATATCACAGTTAAAATACTACAAAGATATGTTTCCTATCTTCATAATAAAAAGTTTATCTTCTGACAAGGTTTTTATGCATCCTACTCCCGTATCTTTTAGTATCTTATAGGTCATGAAATCGCGTGACTTGGAGCCATGATAAAAATGTTCCATCCCTTTCTTTCTCATTTTTTGCATGTCTGGCCTAGTTGTTGTTAGAGTTTGTGTGAACCTGGTCTAGCCACTTAGCTTCCCACACACAAAGGAGGTCTTTTTTGCTTCCTGGATAATAATTTCGTCGTTCGTTAAAATGCCTAATTTCCCTCCCCGTCCCCCCTTTTCACCGACCCCAACACTACCCCCTCCCCCCCAAAAAAAGTATGGATAGGTGTCTAGATAAACATAGTTTCTCGCCAAGGGAAAATATTTTCCTTCTTCTTCACGAGTAAGTTTCGAGCGGGATTTCTAGGCGCAAAGAGGATATGTCGGAGAGGAAAGGATGAGAGGAGCTGGAGGAGGTGTTAGGGTTTCGTCACACACCTGCAAAGGAAAAGAGAGGATGAGGAGGAAACCCTCTCCTCCTCCTCCTTCTCCTGAGCACTTGGGGGATGAAATCGAAGAGCTAGGAAAAAGATCATGACTGACGCGATTTGTGCAATGGGAGGAGGAGGAAGGGAAGCCAAGGAAAAGGAAAGTTGGGGGAGGAGAAGTAGTGACTTCTGCAATTAGCAGAGAGGGATAGGACAGGGAGACCAAATAGTTAGGGGCCCTCTCTCCTGCACATTTCAATTCTGAGCTAGATTCTGTTCCGGCCTCCTTCCCGAAAATCGTGGATTGAGCGAGGTAGGGGAGGGTCCTTTTGATCAGCATGATCTTCTGCTGCCTCCATTTTCTTCTCCCTCCTTTTCGCCCGTGTAATCACTCCTGGGCCATCTTTTAACTCCGCAGCGGCGGTGGCTGCGGAGAGACTTTTCTTGGCATCATCTCCTCCTCTTCCTCCTCTGCCGCATTCTGTGTGGTTGAATCGACCGCCGTGGAATGCAAGCGAAGGAGGAGGAAGAAGAAAATAATGGAAGTGAGGAAGGAAGAATGCGCATTCTTTCATCTCCCTCTTATTCCTTTTTCCGCGAAGAGTGAGCAGCCCCGACGCTGTCTCTTACCCTCTCCAGAAGTGTTGTATTCATGACTTTCAGTTTCGCATCACTGTGCAAAAAAACATGCGTAAAAGTTAGATTTTCTTCCGAGAGGGAGGGAGACAAGAACGGTAAAGGCTAAAGAGGGCCTCTTCCCTCTTTTCCCCCTCGAAGCACATGTACATAGCGTAGGTATCGCCACCGGCGAAGGAGGAGGGGGAAAAGCATTAGCCCGCTTCAAGAATGGATAGGAGGAAGGGGCAGCCAGCTAACATGCTGGAGTGGAGGAGGGGGCACGCCTTGCTTCCTCCCTCCCTCCTTTCTTGAGAGCTTGCTTGGGGTCCGTTCCTTCACCTGCTGCTCAGGCTTCCTTCCTTCCTTGGCAGACGGAGGGAGGGGAGAGTGCCCCTTACTTTTCTTATAGATTGTACGTCACATAGACTTTCCCACGAACGCACCACCTATATCAATAGTGTCCCTATAGTCTGCATGGCAAGACGGCTCGTTTTTAGTTTTGATAGAATGACCTCTTTGTTCGTTGCTAAACATTTCTACAGTCCTTCGAACATCTATGCCCTCCCGAGAGGGCCCTCTACCTTCCTTCCACCTCCTCTCAGAGAGCGGAGGGAGGGGAGTGTGCGAACCTCCCTCTGTATCTTTCCTCCCTCCCCCTCTCATATGTGAGTGAGCAACATAACTCCACCGGCGGCGAAGGAAGGCGCTCCTCTCAGACTCTCAGTTTCAGTCCGCATCTGCCTGTCAGAGTGAGGAGAGGCCCCTTCGAAGGAATTTTCTTTTTTTTTCCCTCTCGCAGAAGACGCTTTGCCAAAAAGGAGAAGGTGATAATAATATCTTCTTCTTTCTTTCTCCCATCCATGGGTCGTGAGTGGTCAGTAAAGATGAAGAAGGTGGCGGAAGAGGAGAAGGAGGGAAAAAAGGTGATTGACTCGTGAAAAAAGTTGCCAAAGTGTGCTGCTGTGTGAAGGAAAAGGGAGAGAGCCGTGTGAAATTTCGTGAAAATTTCCGGGAAATCTTCCACTTCCCGCTGGTTCGTTTCCCCTCTTTTTCCCAAGTAGCTGTATGGTGAGGTGGTGGTGACACACAAAAACCTTCCCCGTCGGTCAGTCGCCCCGGGGCTCTTGGGGAGGTAAGAGTTTTTCCTACTCTTTTCTCACGCTTTGTTTACATCGGTTTTTGTGCCGCAGCATGCACTCGACTCGACCCTGTTTCCCTTCAAACGCTGGCCCAAATGTTAATTTATGTCGCTTTCTCCTCCTTGACTGCTTCCGTCTGTCTGGCCAAAAAATGAAGAGGCCTCGCGATTTCCCTTATATAAAGTTTGGAATTCTAGTGCCATATCGTAGCGTGACACATATCCCACGAAAAGAGAGATCCCGAGGGCCATATGGCAGCTTCCACCACCGCAATATGTCCCATCCTGTATCTTCTCATGTACATGTCCTGCTGTGTCTAACTGCCTTTTGTGTAAATCAAAACCGGCGACTGACGGTCTGACAAATCAACCTCGTCGTTAAAAAAATCCTTTTCAAACAGGACGAAAAAAGGGCGTTGTTATTAGCCCTCTTCCTTTGTCCGCAAATAAGTCCATTTATCCATTTTGTTATGTGGGAGGACCGGGGATGGATCGCGCGCCTTTTCAAGCGCGAAAATATTCCTCTTTTTGCTCTCCGAACAACTCTTTCTTCCCTCCCCCTCCTCGATCCCCCACTTCCTTCCTTTTCAAAACATTTGTGGAAAAACCTGCGTGGGTGTCCCGTCCAAGTCCATCCATCCTTCCACATGCTCCAAAGAACATTGTACTGCGCTGCCCTCCCCCAATTTCCAGTATCAAGAGCATCCATCTCTGTTCCTCTCCACTCTCCCAACAAAAACCGAAAAAGGAGGGCAAAAATGCAGATATGGGCCGCGGAAGGAGAAGGAGACAGACCCAACTGCGGAGTAGATGCATCATAGTGGGACCTTCCCGGTCGGAGAAGAAAGGAAAAATACTTTTTCCCTCCAAGAGGACGACGACCCATGCTTTGGCATATTTTGGGGGATTTCTCCATCTTCTTCTCCAAATTCGTGATCGCCGGCGGTCGTACATGGGCATAAGTTCCCCTTCTCTCTTTCTTCGATTTCCAATTAGGGAAATCCCTCCTTCCCTCCATTCCTGGGATGTCGTGCTGAGATCTTATCCCCCTCCCTCTTCTTCCTTTATTTCAAGCTCGGTCGGCCACCAGGAATCTCCTCTCTACAGCTACGTACTGAACCTCCCGTAGGATCAAGACGGCTTCTAGCTGTATCAGGCGACTGAGGCGACCCTCCGTTTCCCAAAATATGTTCTCGAATTTCTCCTTCTTCCTCGGAAGCTCCATCGACCTTTTTTAATCCCCCTCCTCTTTCCTTCTGCCGTGAAAAATCCGAGTGTAGGGGAATGTGCAGCGTGCGGAGCCCTCCTCCTTTTTTTCGCGAGAGGCGGAAGAGAGAGTGAAGGTGTAGGAGGAGGAGGAGCGAGGAGCGAGGAGCCCTCTGACATTTTCGGACCTGTGGCGATCGGGAGAGAGTGTTAGCGGGAGGAAGGATCGGGGAAGAGGATACGCCGGTCTGCCGCCTGTTCGATCCGTTCCCAGAAAAAGGGGAAAAAGGAAAAAAAGGCTGGCTCGAAAAATTAGCGGCGGATGTCGGACGATTTGTCAGGAGAAAAAAGAAGAAAGGGAAAACGGGAGAGGTCGGATGAGAATGGGGGGGAAAGGAAGAAGGGAAGAAGAAGAAGCGGGAGCCGAATAAAAATTTCTCGCCTCTCCTCCGAGAAAACGGAGATACGGTGGACGGACCTGGGTCCCCTCTTATTTCTCTCTTTCTTGTCTTTCTTTCGCTTGCATGATGGTGCCTCCTAACTCGCGGGCGGCGTTCTGAAAGAAGAAGAAGAAGCCAAGAAGACCTTTAACCCTTAAAGCTCGTCCCCCGTCTTATTCTGCCTCATCCGCGGCATTGTGCTACGGTGCATGCAATGAGAGGGCCGAAAGAAAGAGAAAGAAATAAAATAAAATAAACCCGCCTGCTCCCTGAGGAACAGAAACCCAGGTACGAAATATTCCAGTTCATGTCATCCGGGGCCTAATTACGAGTCATTACATGGGTTTTCCAGATACGGTTGCAAGACCTTTTCGTTTTCGGCTGCATCCCTGGATTTCTGGGTACGCCCAAAACCGCTCTTCCTCCTATCCTCTTTGTCTCCCGCCTCTTTTTGGCGCCCCAGATGCACTGAAATAATAATCTGGGGACTGCGCGCCTGGCTTTTGCAAGACCTTTTTAGAAGGGGTGCTCCTACCCGCCTCTGTAGCCCTGCGTTTGCTGCTCCTCTTAAATCATAATGTTTCCTTTGTTGCGTGCAGCAGGGGCAAGAAATTGGAGCGAGTGAAAAAAGCGACTGCTTGTGTGTCAAAGGTGGAGCGGTTTAGCAAGTCAACTTGCGCTGAAAATTGAAGGGGAAGAAAGTGGGCGAAAATATTCGGAAGGTGTTTTTTTCGCCCGCAAGCGTGGAAGGGAAGTTTCGCAAAAAAAAAACTTTTGGGGGAAAATGAATGGGCGGGAGTTTTCATTTTTCCTTGCACAGCCGAGAGGTGCACTGGAAGGCAGAAAGGTCTGCTGCATCACGCTTCTAAATTTCCTTCTCCTTCTCCCGGAAAGGAAATCTGGGGCATTAGGATACGGCGGGGTTCCTCCTCCCCCTCCCCATCGCTCGTTCTCCCCCGAGGGATATAAAATTCGCTTTTTTTTGTACGGACCCGCGAAATGGAGGTGAGTTGGCCGATCGAAAATGGAGAGGAGGAGAGAGAGGTGTATGGTGCGTGGGCCGTATCTCTCGCTCTCCTCCTCCTCCTCCTCCATCGCCCTCCCGCGGCTACTTTTTAATTCGCATCCCATAAACTGTTATCATCTTTTCTCCTCCTCCCTCCACTTTTTTCCTCCCTTCGTCTTGGTTTGGCGCACTCCGCTACCGTACTAAAGGTATGGTATGGGATTCAGCAACGAACTAATGGCCTCCATAGCTACTTCTCAGTGTTTTTTTGCTTTGTCTTTGTCTTCTTGCTTGAAAAGTCCCCAATGACTCTGTGTCGACTCCCTTAACTTGGCTGCTACAGCAGTTATTACTACCGGGTAATATGAAAGAGAAAAGGAGGTACTGGAGGCGAAGTCATGAGAAGAATTATGTTTCCCTTGCGCCAGGCGAGGCCAGAATCGATAATAATTCCAACCCTACTACTCACTGGCAGTGCAGGGGGGGAGGAAAAAATCATTTCGCAATGGACCACGGAGAGGGGTTGGTTGGGGATGAACGAGGGGG
>JAAUXV010198776.1_pt1 | contig 10903 bp, 17 predicted proteins | sample 7278181 | NCBI WGS metagenome assembly JAAUXV01 (sample SAMN14350114, study PRJNA611818) | marine sediment metagenome | isolation source: surface marine sediment (2.1m) | place: French Polynesia: Moorea | collected 2018-08
AGTCGAGTCGAGTCGAGTCGAGTCAGGACTCGTACCCATCACTACTGTTCCCCCTGTTCCTGGCCTCCCAGGACCTGGGACTATCGAGGAGACCATCGGAGGTAGATTCTCGACAACTTAGTCCAACGGTATTACTGCAGCGAAATGTAGTCACTTCACCAACGTCCGGAATTCATCCTTCCAAACATGAAGCATCAGCAAGAGTTAGTACAGGTTTTCTTCCAGGATATGGTATGGGATTCACCCAGGTGTCCATTTTCCAGTGCTGGTCGCTACCGCCAGTGGGAAAAGAGCAGGAGGGAGCGCTTCAACCATCTCTTGCTGGAGCTGGCCTCCTCGCTGCCGGACTTCGCCGACGACCACGCCGCCCCGAGGGAGAGGGGCAACACGGCGCTTAAGTGGAGCAAGGCAGAGGTGCTGGAGAGGGCCAGGAGGTACATCAGGGCGCTCGAGGAGCTCAAGGTGGCCGGCGAGGTCGCCAGGAGGGTCAGGGCGGTCAGGAAGCAGAACAAGTCAGTCAACATACTCTATTCATAGTGCAAGTTTGGAAATGATGTTTCCCCGTCTTCAGGAAGCTTCGCGATGTTCTCCGCGATGAGTTCGAGCTTAAGCTGACCGACGAGGAGTTCAGGAACATCTCCATTGAGGATCTCAAGGTCAAGATCGCCGACAAGAAGCGGGAGAGGCGGGTCAGCGATGCTGTTGTCAGCGAAGGCGTAGGCCTCGGCTCGGAGGTGTTCGTGGCCCCCATTGACCCCCAGCCGCGGAGGACGTTGGCGGCCTTCGACGACCACTGCTACTCCTTGCGTGCGCGGCCGGCGGAAGAAGTGGCAGTCGAGGTGGTGGCGGGGGAGGAGGTGGTGGTAGAACAAGAAGTGGACGAAGAGCATACGGTGGAGGCGGCCGTATCAACGGCGAAAAAAGTGAACACTAAGCCTGCATCTACCAACTGTACGCCAGCCACAACCGTCCCCACGGTGGCAGCCGCTACTGTTTTACCCGCAGCAGCAGCAGCAGCAACGCCAATCTTTATCCAAAGTCATTCCCCTGCTCAACCTCAGCAAGCCCCTGTGCTTTTGACTCCGTTCCTCCTCCCCGGCTCCGCCATGGCGAGCGTGGGGCCCTCGCCGTTCCTCCTCCGCGCCCTCCCGCCCACCGCCAAGCTCCCGCTGCCCAGACTCAACCCTGCCTCCACCGCATCTTCGTCTCAGCTCCGCACCGTCAACATGTTGGGCGCCGCGCCAGTCATGACGACCGTCCTGCCGCCGAGGATCAGGCGGTCAAAGAAGAGGAAGCAAAATGTAGAGAGGGAGCCCGCCGAGAGCGGCAATGCTAGGGAAAAAGGTCTCCCGGAAGAACAGACCGATATGAGGAAAAAGAAGGCTCGGAATTCGACGTCGTCTTCTTCGTCGACCGCTGCAGGAGCGGACGCGGCTTTCACATTCTCTGACCTGACCAAGGTTGACACCGTGCCGCCTGACGCGATTCTGGCGAGCGAGGATCCCGAGGAAGGCGAGGAGGAGGAGGAAGTCGAGACCATTGATCTTACCAGGGATGACGGCGTCCAAGACGAGGATGAAGTGGAAGAACAGGATGTTATCCCTACGGAGCCAGAGCAGGAGCTGGGTTCTTTGCCTGCTTCTGATCCTGTTCCCAGATCTGAGCAAGGAGAACCTGAGAAAACTGTTGTTTCACAGCCTTCTCAAACTTCACAGCAACTGCCTGACAAGAGAAACCCTGCTGGGACCTCGTCTTTTTCCGGCAAAGACAAGAAGAGCGGCGGCGGAGGGAGTCTAAGGAGAGACTTGCTGTCGAAAGTGAAGCGCTCCAAGAGCAGCTACAGCATCGCCGCTCTATGTCAGATGTCGGTCAATATCGGCGCCGACGTTGGTGCAGGACCTGGCGGCGGAACGTCAGGGGCCTCCTCAGGAATGTCCGTGGGCTCGCCCGGGGTGGCATCCTTGGCCGAGGAGTCTGCAGGCACGGGTTCTCCGGTGGGCACGCCGGCGCCAACGCCCACGCCTCCCATCGTCGCAAAGGCGACGTCTCAATCTTCCTCTTCCTCTTCGGTGGCACTTCCCTCGGTGTCGCAGTCTCCTGCGGCTACCACGGTGGCGAGAGTCATAGAGGAGCTGGCGCCGCAGCCTCTTGCCTCGGCCGAAGAGCAGGAGATGGGCCCCGCCAGCGCACTGTCGCCGTCCAAGTCATTCTTGAACAATTTTCCGGTCGTCTCGTCTTCTGCTTCCATGTTCACCTCTGAGGCCAAGCCGCAGCAAGTGGATGCCCTGGATACGCTTGATGCTGAGATCAATAAGATTGCCGCCGCCGCCGCCGCTTCCAAGACCACACCGGCACCACCATCCACTTCAGTTCAAGCCGTTCCGCTACAAGATTTGACTGTCTTTGAATTCAGCGAGGGATTTCCTCAACAGCCTTCGCCTTCCTCAAACTCGAAAAGAGATTTACCGAAATCGGCTCCTGTTGCCGCGTCCACATCCAAGACCACGACGTCCTCCTCTGGAAGAAGCTCGTCCAAAAACTTGGCTACAAAGACCAGTTCATCCAACGGCTCAAGGACTTCCTCGCACGCAAGGGCGACGCCAAAGGCGATCTCTCAAAAGGCGCCGACGGCGCAATCCAACTTCTCGGTTGGATCTGCAACGGCTGCGAGTGCAGACAAGGACCTCTTCACCACCTCGTCTTCTTCGACCTCAGCCACTGCCTCTGATGGTGTGCCAACACCCTCGTATTCCTCCACTTTTCCCTCGGTGCCGATGCCTCCTACGCATCCCCACCACTACGACTCCTTCTCCGGCTCACATGGGGTTTCCTCGGCACCAACGTCGTCGTCTTCCTCCACCTACCGCAGCGGATACCACCACTACTACCCTGCTCTCTCGGCCGCAGCACCAACAGTTTCCGCCTCTCAATTCCACCACCAAAGCGTACCCCCTCAACCCCCGTCATCTGCCATCCCTCCAACCTTCCCCGAGGTTCCTTACCAAGGTCAGCAGCAGCAGCAACACCAGCAGCTTCCTCCAGCAGTTCGCTACCATCAGTCTGCGTACCCCCCACATCACCACCTCTCCTCGCAGGAGTACCACCCGACTTCCTCCCCGTCCCACGTCTCCAGACAGTCTGCCGCCCCCTCGGCCGTGCCAGTCGGCTACTACTCCCCGACGAGGCACTACCAGTATCCACAGACGACGGCCACCACGACGTCATCCACCACCCCTGGCAGGACTCGGAGCAGCTTGCCATCTGCAGAACCTCAGGCGAAAGGCGCGGAGAGGAAATCCCGGTCCCACTCTCAGGGAAGTTACCCTCAAGGCAGATCGTCCAAGGGAAGTGCGCTGGCGCCACAACAGCAACCCCCCGACATGCTTCTCCAGCAACAACAGGCTCAGTGTCAGATGCTGCAGAACGACCAGGGGAAGATGTTCTCCGTCACACAGCTGGTAAGCGGGAAGCATCAGACGCCGAGTGATCAGCATCAGAGCCGAAAGGTTTCCAAGAGAGCCCAATCCAACACCGGGTCTTCCAAGGCCCCCAAAGGTTCTTCATCGTCCTCGTCCGTTGCGTCGCAGGGCAAAGAAGACTCTAAGCAGAAGCAACAATTACAGCAGCAACAGGCGTCAAAGCACCAACAAAGGAGCCACTCCTCTTCGTCAAGGAGCAAAAGTTCCGGTGGGGGCAGCTCTACCAGACCTTCTTACTCGGCTGAGTCTCTGATCTCTCACCCGGGCGGTTTTCCTACTCTTGTGGTATCCTCCTCTTCCTCCTCAATTCCTCCTTCCATGGAAGCCGCCTCGGCAATCGGTTATGATCAGCTTCCCCCTCCACCGATGCCTCCTCCACCTCCACCTTCTCACCACCACCACCACCACCACCACCACCATCCCCCTCACCACTTGGGCTGGGGCGACGCGGCGGCGGCGACTGCAGCGGCGTCCGCCCCCTCACCTTCCTCTTCCTCGACTCCTCTCCCCTTCCCGGCCATGAGCCCCTCTCCCGCCGCCAACCTGTTCGGAGCGGGGGCGTCGGCGGGAGGAGACTTTAGCGCACTGGACTTCTCCACCGCCTTCTTCGGCACTGGACACGATTCGGCCGCGGCGGCGGCGGCTGTGGCGGCGGCCACTCCCTCCACTGCCGCCGCCGTGGCTGCAGCTTTGCCTACGACGTCCTCAGCGTCTTCGTCTTCTTCGGGAAGGCATTATCAACATCACGGCTCATCGCAGCAGCAACAGCAACCAAGCGGAAGCAAATCTCGTTCGCACGTTGGCCATCAGCAGCAACAACAACAACAACAGGTGATCAGCGCTGCGGCAGGCGGTAACAGAGGTGGTGCCGCGGCTGTGGCTCCTCCGCCTCCACCACCACCTCCTCCGCAGCCTGACTATCTCAGCTCAGCCCTCTTCGAAGGCAGCCAGTTCTTCCCGCTCCCAACCATAACGCCGCCGATACCAACAGACGATCCCGCTGCGGCGGCGGCTGCCGGGTATCATTACCACCAGCATGGATTCGCGGGGACGGCGGGACCAACAGCGAGCTCATCCGCGGGGAGCTATCACCAGACTCGCCATTCCCCCTACAAGAGCAGTCGCCAGGATAGCGGCCACCAGCTCCAGGGACATCAGCAGCATCCGCACCAGAGTCAGCAGCAGCTTCAGCAGCAGATGGCCGTGGCTGCTGCAGCCGTCTCCGTCACTGTTCCACCCGGAGGAGGCTCCACCGTCAGCAACTTTAACCTGAGCACAATCTTCCCAGAGATCAACAGCAAGCAACAGCAGCAACTGATGGTCCCCTCTCCTAGTGCCCAGCAGCAGCAGCATCAACAACATCTACAGGCCGGCATGAAGTCTTCCTCCGCTGGAGGGGCAACGACTTCGTCTTCGTCCTCTACGGAGTCTTTGCCGCCGCCGCCGCTTCCAGCCCAAATACCGCAGCCACCGGTTCTGCCCCACGGATCCTCTCAGTCTTCTTCCTCGCATCAGGTTTGAATACTTTTTCCTGTTTTCCCTTTCGTAATTGGAGCAAAGTCGTTAATTCACTATCGTCCCATTCAGGTTACTCTCCCTCCTCCTCCTCCGGCCGAGACTGCGGCGGTCTCTTCTACGGCATCGGCGGCTCCACCTCCTGCGCCCCCGCAGCAGCCGGCATTGAATTTTGTGCTGCCTCCAGAGTGAAAAAAGTATTGAAATCGAACCTTATGTACCATGTATGAACTCCAATCAGATCCAGTATTGCATTTTTCTTTACAAGGTATTTACGTACACGTACGATGTACGTAGAGGACGCATACGATGCGAAATAAAGTCACGGGCAATGATGCCCGCCTATGCAGTTTTACTCCAAGCATGCCGTGTTTCCGTGTCCCGTCCCCCCGACTCTTTCCTATACCGGTACACGATTTGCCAACGAAGTCGTTTTCACTCCCCTACTATTATGCGGCAATTGCGGATCACGGATCAGAACGAGTCCCTTTTCAGACGTCTGTCTCGGTCCAATTCGACGAGAAGGACTGTCCGTCCGCCATGAATTTCGGGTCGTTCCTAGCCAAGCTGGCCCTCATCTTCTCCCCGCTCTTCGGCGGCGGGGGCGACCTCTACCGCCATGCATCTTGTCCTTCCAACACGACCGCAGGTGTGCCCTTCACCGTTCTGGTGGAGGGGAATGTGGGCAGCGGCAAGTCCACCCTGCTCTCCGCCTTCTCCAACTCCTCCCTCTCGGACGACGGCTCCGTCATCCTGGTCCCGGAGCCTGTGGACAAGTGGCAGGACGTAAACGGGACAGACCTACTCGGGAAGGTGGGAGCGAGAAAGTTAAATAAACTTTCTTTTTTACTTTTCTATGTGCATAAAAAAATAAAAAAGACAGGGTAAAAGACAAGTTCATAAGTTTATACTGCAGGTAGAAGATATTTTTTCTTGCCATTGATCACCTTGTGAAAAAAGGTTCTTTCCGGCGGTCGCCGCTGGTCCGGCGCCTTCCAGCTCTATTCCTCCCTGACTCGCTACCGCAACAACCTTGACACCTCCTCTTCCTCCTCCTCCGTCCGCCTAATGGAGCGTTCCGTGTACAGCGAGCGCGTCTGCTTCCTGGAGACGATGAGGGCGGCCGGGCAGATCAGCGACGCGGAGTACCTCATAATGGTGAAGTGGTTCAGGGCCATGACTCAAAGTCCCATGAAGGAGAGGATCGGGCCGGACCTAGTCGGTTCGGCAGTTGCAGGAATTCCTTTGCAAGCTAATTCATTGCAAACATTGCTTTTCTTTGTTCAGTCTACATCCGTTGTGACGAGTCAATTTTGTGGGAAAGGATCCGCCGCCGCGGGAGGCCGGAGGAAGCGGGTATGTTGAAAAGAGGAGTGCTTCTCTATTCTTGGTGTTGCTAATGTGTTGTTGTTGCTACCGCCGCCACCGTAATTCTTGACTTCTTGTTATGTGGTTGCTGTTGGCATCTGCTCCTTGTTGATGTTGTTGTTGCTCCTGTTCCTCTTCTTCGATCATTTCAAGAGGGCCCCCGAGTTTTTTTAATTTTCCTCAGGCCTGGATCCCGGCTTCATCTCCCGCCTGCAGAGGTGCCACGACGACTGGCTGCTGCACAGGAACCTCACCTGGACTGGACAAAAGGTGGAGGAGGAAGAGGAGTCTCTTCCGCTGTCCGAGACCCCGGTGCTGGTGCTTGACGGGAACCTGCCCAGGGAGGAGTTTGTCCAGATGGTCCTCAGGAGGAAGGTGAATTGGAAGCTTTAAAGCAGAATGTCGTCCTTTACTATTGGCAGATTCTCGGTTCTCAGGACGAGATTCTGGGGAAGGTTTTGCCGAAGCACGTCGGCGAAATCGAGCACTGAGCTACACTACAGGTGTTGCAAACATGGAAAGAACGATTCGGATGGAACAATCAGGCTATCAAAAATATTCCGGCGAACATTACACCAATTAGCAGAAAACAAAAAAACAACGGCGTTTATGAGGAGTTCCAAGCAAGAGACCGTTCGTTTCCTTTAAAATAATTTCGCGCCAAGGAAGGAGGCAAACTATCGTACTCGATTTACCTTTCTCCTATGCACGTATGAACTCTGTACTGTAGGCCTCCCTCGATCCCCCCGCCCTAGCATAGCCCTCTCCTCCATTTGCGCTCCCCCTCCCTCCACCCTCCTCCAGTTCTCATGGTGGCGGCGAGAGGGGCGAGGAGGGCCCCACCCTCTTCCTTTTCCACTCTATGGATGTTCCTCCCTCCGTTCTTCCGCCCGCCGCGTTCAGTCGCGTCCCACGAGCCACCAAAAGAACCCAAGATGCTTCTCTTCGCCCTCGCCCTCCTGCTGCCCTCCACGGCCCTGGCCCAGTCAGCCAGGGGGTCCTACGGCTGCCCAGAGCAGTACGGCGTGCAGACCTACCCGCACGACCAGTACTGCGACCAGTTCTACAAGGTAAATTATTAGTTTAAAAGACCTAAAGTGAACCACGCAGCTTTTACCTTCAAGAAAACGGCTTTTTGTCAGTTTTTGACAAATAAAAGTGATATTTTTGTTTCCATATCCCTTTTTGTTCAAGCAAAATATCTGACCGAGGAATCTTTTTCGGGCGACGAGAACATCAGTTGGCGGAAAAAAATAACTGTGGCAATTTGCAGCACCTTCCTTCGAAACAAGGTGCACGTCTTGATCTTGAAAAGCCTCTTGCCAAACCAGCGCAAAAACTCGGCTTAAATTTAGGAGTAGGATGCTGCAGCACAGCAAAATAAAAAACTGCAAGATCGTCTCTTGCCGTTAGCGTCCCTACGTGGAGGGAATAATTTTTTGCTTCCTCCTCCTCCTCAAGAAGGTCAAAGTGCCACTCAGATATGTATCGGAGCAGCAGCAGTAGCAATAGCAGCAGCAGTAGCAGTAGCAGCCTGCAGCAACAAAACCGGAAACCGCCGACGAAAAAGAATGAGGGGGAAGAAGGGAGGGGCATCATCATACGTGGCCTACGCCAGGACTTCTGGGAAGAAGTATTCCTTGCTGAAAAATATTACAGCAGGGAAGATTTGTCTTTTTGCTTTGGCCTTCCCCTCAATATCCTTTTATTTACGAGACATTTTTGGCTGCTCAGAAATATGTGCCCTCGTCCCATACAAGGGTGGGGCGCATAGTGGTGGGAGGAGGCAATCAAAAAAGTAGGAAGGAGGGGAAGGATAGGTCGGTAAATGGTTCAAGAAGGCGGCGGTGGTTCTGTCGGCGGCTGCAGGACACAGCTGCCCAGGTAGATACTGAGGTGCGGTACAAAGACAATAGGCACACCTTCGCACGTAGTAGGCAAAGAGGAAGGAGAAATGGCTTGGGGGCAATATAACAGTAGGTCACTCTCTATCTTTTTCTCTTCTTCCTCCTCCCTATTTTTGTAGCCTTGGGGGTTTCCTTTTCCAAACTCGGGCTACTAGGCCTCCTCCTCGAGCGATGCGCACAAAGGGGAAAGGGAAAAAATTTCAGGATATTCCATAAACAAGGAAAAAACTCCCGGTCGTAAAGCGTGAAAGCGGAATTATGACCATTTGGCCAAATACTTGGAATCCAAACTGGAATACTTTTTGTAGAAAATATATTTGACTCCTATTTATTCGAGCCAAACAATGTCGCTGGCTTCGCTCATCACGACCACCCGACATTTTTCTTTGCTTTCCAGTGCACGAACGGCACCCTGACCGAGGAGAAGTGCGAGAACGGCCTTGCCTACGACGGCCACGGCCACGTCCACAACTACTGCAACTACAACTGGGGCGTCGACTGCGGGGAGAGGCTCTACGACGACACTCCAATCTCCTCCCCAGGGTGCCTCTACCAGTACGGGATCTACCCCGTCGGGCAGGGATGCCAGACCACATTCTTCAAGGTACTCCAGGATGTTTTCAATTGCAAATTTTAGCACAAATTTCGTTTCCCGTTTTCCAGTGCGCAGCCGGCGTCGCATACGAGACCCCCTGCAAAAGAGGACAGGTACAAATGTTACTTTGATAGTGGCAAAAAAGCATTTTTGCTCCTTCATGAGTGCAAAACTCCAATTTGACTCTTTTCATCCAGGCTTACAGCAACGAGTATCACCTGTGCGATTACCCCGACTCCGTCTATGACTGCAAGGGACAGGTGAGATGGGTATTTCTATTGTTCAATTCAAATCCACAAATGTAATGTGTGCAGCTGGACTTCGTCCCCTCTAATTTTTTCGATTGAATTTATTTTCCAGTCCGAGTCGGTGATCGGCTTCAAGTGCCCTACCGACAAGGAGCTGCCCCCTAACGCCGTCGCCAGGAGGTGATCGAGGTCGGCGGTCTTGGAATGGTTTTTTAATTGTTCGTTTATGCAGGTTCCTTCCCTACCCCCGCTTCCCCGTCCCCGACGACAAGAACCTGTACATCGTGTGCGTCTACGACCAGCCAAGGATCCAGGTGAAGAGACAAATGCCGTGCCTATTATGAGATATACTACATGACAAGTTCTGAGGTGATGATAATGTTGCTCTCAATATTGCCATTGTTGTGAACGTTGTTGTTGCAGCTGTGCTGCAGCAGGTGTTGTTGTTGTTGTTGTTGTGTTTGTTGTTGTTGTTGTTGTTGCTGCTGCTGCTGCTGCTGCTATAGTTGCTTTACTTGCTGCTATAGCTGCTGCAGTTGTTGTTGCTGCTGCTGCTGTTGCTGCTGCTCCTGATCCTGCTGCTGCTCATGCTCCTGCTTCTGCTGTTCCTACTGCAACTGCTAGCGTAACATAAATGTTTTCTCCAGTATTGTGGCGAGGGCTCTTACTTCGACGAGCAGACCCTCACCTGCCTCTACCCTGAGGACTACTACCAGTACCCCGGTGAGAAAGACTTCTCGAGACTGCATGGAAAAATTAAATTTTATCAATTTTTTTTCTCCTCAGATCCCCACGGCCCTGTTCTCCCCCTCCACGGCTGAGAAATCAAAATTCTCACATCTGATATGAACCCACGAAAATGTTACAATAATGACGTCAGTATTTTCCACCGTTGTTTTTTACCCCACTATTTATCAGTGTATTTTTTTGTCCGGCCATGATTTGCAAGACTTGATTCCGATTTGTCTAACAGAAGTCTTCTCATAGATCGCCGGTGGCGTCTCGAAACGCTTACACACAAAATTGTTGAGAAATATAAAAAAGACCTTGAAGGGATGAAAATAAGACAAACTTTTTAACCGTATCACACTAAGTTTTCGTAGTTTGTTCTGGAGAGCCTTGTTTCCAAGGACAGCCAATCCATTTCCAAATTATTATGCTTTCACCCTTTATCCATACAGAACGTCTCGTAACGGTGGCGGTGCAAAATCGCCCACTCCAGAATCGCCCACTCCAGAAACGCCCACTCCAGAATCGCCAACTCCAGAATCGCCCAAAATATAAAATCGCCCAAACTGCAAAATCGCCCACTCCAGAATCATCCAAAACAATCGTCCACAATGATGGAGAGCTCCATCTTGCTGAACTTGTAGGAAGTGAGATCAGTCTATGATGACCTTGACCTTGACTTTCAAAATTTGTCTCTCTTTTTCTTTGTCTCTCTTTTTCATTTTCTTTTTGTTTCCGTTTTTAGAGCTCTATAGCTAGGTCTAGCTAGGGATGGAAACGGTGGTGGGCTATTTTGCAGTTTGGCGATTCTATCTGGAGTGGCCGATTTTGAGTTTTTTTAAATGAAATGAGCGAATTTGTAGTTTGGGCGATTCTGGAGTGGGCGATTATAAGTTTTTAATGGAATTTTGCAGTTTGGGCGATCCTGGAGTGGGCGATTTTGCAGTGGGCAATTTTGCAGTTTGGGCGATTTTGGAGTGGGCGATTTTGAGGTTTTAATAGAATGGGCGATTTTGCAGTCTGTTCGATTCTGGAGTGGGCGATTCTGGACCTGGAGTGGGC
>JAAUXV010084721.1_pt1 | contig 10901 bp, 9 predicted proteins | sample 7278181 | NCBI WGS metagenome assembly JAAUXV01 (sample SAMN14350114, study PRJNA611818) | marine sediment metagenome | isolation source: surface marine sediment (2.1m) | place: French Polynesia: Moorea | collected 2018-08
CGGGGACAATATCCTTGTAGCTGGAAAAAGGGAGACAAAAATTTAAATAAAGAAATTATATTTATATGTGTGTGTCAGTTTGTACAACCTACCTTGTGGGGTATTCCCTTTTTTTTGTCTGTGGAACAGTAATTTGACAGCTCTCCTTCCGCGCTTTTTTTGCTTTTTTTTCTGTAGCGTCCTTTTTTGATTCGTGTAAGCACCGTTTTTTTCCTCTTGCTGCTTCTTCCTCCTTGTCTCGGTATATCTTGTCCCTTAGTTGTTGCCAGCGTTCTTCTTGCTTCACAGCTTGCTCGGCTTTGTTATCCAAATCATAAAGCATCTGTTCATAAATTCGCTGGCACTGATACCCGACTACCAACAACATTTGTATGAGGATGAGGGGGATGCGTAAAATCTCGGACAGATCTTTGCTAATGTCGCGGATTTGATTGCTTGTGTAGTCGTCCATTGGAAGGAATTCATACCTGTTATACACAGCACTAGCTCTTGAGTTTGGGTGCAACTTTTGTCTTCCATTTGTATTAACTGTTTCAATAGCATCAGAATCCATGTTTCTTTTTTGTTGCAAACTTCTTCCTACGACGGATTTCAAGGCACTGAAAAGGCAAAAATCCGTTTATTCCTTATCCCTTACGCGAATTGTATAGAAATTACCAAAGAAAAATATTTAGTTTTAGACAACATATTTGTCACTGTTTTAGTACCTATTTTTTGTTAGTTATGTTTTCCCTATCCTTTTGTGATAAATAGGAAATAAAAAAGGTGGGAAAAAACTAGAACCATTGAATTTTGCGTGCGTGTACGTCCTGGGCAACTTTCGCGTCGTTCTACGGATGTTGCGCTATCGCAAATAATGATCCTTGAGAGAGCGCCATAGGTGGGCAAGGGGGAAGGGGATAGGGGGGGAATTCCCCCTTTGGACGTCTATTTTTTATTTAGTAACGTACGCACAAATTTCGGGCTTATTTACTGTTGTTCCCCCCACGCCCACCTATGGAGAGCGCTGTCACGACGAACCAAAAAAAATTATGATGGCTATAAAAAGTGGGCCAGGACAACATAGCGACCTTTTGTTGTAGGTTGCAAGTTGGCATGTGAGAGGAGAAAAGAGCGAACATAATTTATGTTGTCGATGCACGTTTTTTTCGGCCATCAAAAGTGCATGGGCAGAGGGAGAGACAATTATGGGTAAGGGGCGGGTCATGACCAGCGCAGCGGGCATCTCTTTACGGTCTTGACCGAGATGGGAGATAAGCAAAGTCAGCGATTTTAGCTCGTAACTTCTTCTTTGTGTTGTGAGGGCCAAAATGAGAAAAGGAATGTCCGCAGGACAAGACACAACTCTTCTTTTTAGGAGAACAATAGTCTTTGTTGCAAAAACGCAACATCTCTCACCTTTTTTCTTCCTTCCTTTGCATGCCGCGTTGTACTTTTTTGCCCCAAAAAATGATTGGTGGGAAAAATTAGAAAAAACATTGTGGTGAATGGACGAGTTCGATGTTTGTCTCATACGAATAAATCTTGATTTGTATGTACTGTTCGGTCAGAACTTCTTTCTTAAAGAATATGTTAGGTATTGTAAAATTTTCTTTAAATATATAAATATATATAACTGTGTTTTTAAAATATATTATATTATAGTTTTATTATATAATATTATATAGTTTTAAGTTACTTACTTAGCTAACATACACACCCTAAACGTATATATATACTACTCCGTCCAGTCAAGACTTCGCCGAGGAGCCTCCAAGAAGTCGCTCTTGGCGTCTGCAGCCAGACGCTCTGCCGCCCTCATCTTCCTGGGCCTGTTCCTCAACTCCGGCCACGGCCGCAACACCGACCTCCGCACCCTTCGGCTTCCGGGCGTCCTCCAGCGCTTCGGCCTCTCCTACATGATCGTTGCTTCGGTGGAGATCTGCTGCATGAGCCGCGAGCTGCCTCCGCCCGGTGCGGGGAGGATCTCCAGGCACCTCAGAGACCTCAGGCAGAACGCCTGGCAGCTCTCGGTCACCGCCGCCCTCATCGCCGCCCACGCCTGCCTCACCTTCCTCCTCCCCGTGCCCGGGTGCCCCACCGGATACCTCGGCCCCGGCGGGCTTCACGACGGAGGCCGGTACGCCGATTGCACGGGAGGGGCCGCGGGGTACATCGACCGCGCCCTGCTCGGGGACGGACACATCTACAGGCACCCCACCAGCGCAAAGATCTACGACTCTCACGTCCCCTTCGACCCTGAGGGGCTGCTGGGCACCCTGACCTCGGCCGCCCTAGTCCTCCTGGGCTGCCGCGCAGGGAAGATCATGCTGGCCTACCCCTCCTGGGGCCAGCGGGTGTCTCGGTGGCTGGTTTGGGCCATGGTGCTCGGGCTGGTCGCAGGGTTTCTCTGCGACTTCTCGCAGGAGGGAGGGGTCATCCCGGTCAACAAGAATCTCTGGTCGATCTCCTTCATCCTCGCCCTCGCCTCAATGGGACTGGTTCTCCTGACGATGCTGTAGGTTCCTTTGTTGAACGTTTCCCTTACTCATGTACTGAATTTCGTTGCTCTTGGTGTGGTTGTTGCTGCTGGAGATGCTGATTTTTCTTTTGTTGCTGTTGCTGCTGAAACAAAGCCATTGTTGCTGGAGCTATTGATTCTGCTGCTGTTGTTGCTAGAGCCATTGATTCTGCTGCTGCTGTTGCTGCTGTTGTTCCTGGAGTTATTTATTCTGCTGCTGGTGGTGGTGTTGCTTTTACTTCTGCTGCTGGTGTTGCTGGAGTTATTTATTCTTCTTCTGCTGCTGCTACTTTTGCTTCTGCTGCTGCTGGTGTTGGATCTATTGATTCTTCTGCTGTTGCTGTTGCTGCAGCTACGCGAACCTTAATTTATGTTGTTTCCCATGCTGCTGGAGTTGCTGTTGCTACTACCGCCACACTTTCCCCCTCCCTTTCCGACAAGGTGTCCATTTGTCCTTCCTCAGGTACCTGGTGGTCGACGTGCAGAGCCTTTGGTTCGGCGGCCCCTTCATCTACGCCGGCATGAACCCCATCGCCCTCTATTTAGGCCACGAGCTGTGCGAGGGCTACTTCCCGCTCGCCTGGAGGCCCTTCACCGACACCCACCTCGAGCTGGTCGTCATGGACCTGTGGGCCACCGCGCTCTGGCTCGCCTTCGCCTACGGCATGTACAGGAAGGGGGTCTTCTTCTCGCTGTGAGGCCCGGAGAGAAACAGCGGAGGATGTTTTTATGTCTTATTTTCTTACGACAGCGTGAGTTATGTGTATGCAACAACCGAAAGTCTCATACATTGTCAAATATTTTTTTGCAAGTTCATAGTCTTTTGTTATGGTACCTCTTGAATAAAACCATCACTGCAATTTACGTTGCGTTATTCTTTGGTTGACTTGTGCGTAAATTATATTGGTGCTATTGTGCAGGATCTTTTCAAGTTGCAGAACATCCGTAAGAGCTGTAAAAGCGCCTTCAAATTTAGGTCAGTGACTTGGCGGCAAAGAAATAGAAGAAAATCACGCAACTTTTCTTCCGGGGCTTCCGCCGCCTTTTCCGCTCATCCTTATGAACCCTTATGTTATGAACCGAGGCGAAATCCCTTTTGTGACGGACGAGTGACGACAAAGGTTTTGAAAGTTCGATTGCCTTCTCTACCTTTTTTTCGCTTTGGTGAATAAACATTGAATTACTCGCGCGAATGAAGGTCAGTAGTTGGCTTAATCACCTTGTCGATTCTGTTTTATTATCATTTCGATTTTATTTATTCATCATCATCGCGCTAAAAAAAAGACACGGGGAGGAGAGGGAAAAGAAAACAAATAATTAATTACGTATAGCAATCATCATCTTACTTTTTTCGTTTTCGTTTACATATCAAGTAACAAGGCTAATAGGGGGAGAGGGAAGAAGAGGCTTTCTCGATTTTCGTCCTTTTTTGCGATATATACGTACAAGTGGGTGGAGGCGGGAGAAAAAAAACCTTTTTAAAGAACATGGTTGGTGGGAGCTTTCTTGGTTGCTTGCTGCTGCTGCACGGTGCTAATACTTCTCATCTTCCCCAGAGGAGGAGCTTGGAAAAAAGGCTCTTCGATTCTCTTTTACCTACTTAATTCGAATGATTTTTTTCTCCGTTCCTCTTTTAAAATCGCACGCGCTGCGCCACAAAAATCCTCCCCCCACCCCTCACCCCTTATCCTGCATATGGTTTTGTGTTGGTGGGTGTCTTTTTGGCACGTAACAACGTCTTTCTCGTTTCTCACTTCTTCTTCTCGGGAATAAGGATTTATTCCTCTTCCCTTGTCCATTTTTGACTTCACGATTTTGGTATTCGCACAGGCGTAGGAGGAGGGCTGGTTTGTTTGGTGAGGCGGCGACGGCTGCGGAGGCGAAATTCAAGGAGAACACCACTTGCTTCTTTAAAACTTTCTCACTGTCTTTTTTTACGCGGATTTAACTGTTGTTGGTCTTTGACTGGTAGCTTTATCTCGCTGCTTCGCATTCGAATAAATTTTCTAGGGGATCTCCTTCACATCATCTTGAAGGACCCTGCTGCGGCGGCGGCGGCCGCGCTGTTCATGTGGCTGTTGAGGCCCTGGTGGAAGTTGAGGAGCTTGTCCGCGGCTGCGGCCGCGGCGCCGCCGCCGCCCTGGGCAATTTAGGCGTAGGACGGCGTGTTGTTCGGAGCGTGAGCCGCCGACGCCGCGCCGTATCCGTTGTGGAGCCCGTTGTATCCGTTGAACATTCCACCCATGGCGCCGGCGCCCATCAGGCCTGCCAACCCGCCTCCCATTCCTCCTCCGCCGCCGCCGTTGTTGGTCTTTCCGCCGTGATTCGGAGGCGTCTGCGGCGGCGTGTCAGTCCTTAGGTCTCCCCCTCCCGCCGCCGGCGATCCCGCGCCGTTGCCGAACATGTTCCCCGTGGCCCTGAGCGCGGCCGCCGCCGCGGAGGGGGGAACGCCGAACCCCAGGTGCGGGTGAGGCGGGTGCTGCCCCCAAGGGCTGTGGTGGCCGCCGCCGTGGTGGTGCTGAGCGGCGGCGGCCGCGGCAGCCGCCGCCGTTAAATGTTGGTGCTGCTGGTGCTGCTGCGCCGGCGGCACCGCGGCCCCTCCCGCTCCTCCCCCGTTGTTTGAGGGCGGCGGCGTCTTGCAGACGGCGGTGTCCGCCAGCGACCAGATCTTTGGCTTGGACGGCGGGATGGGGATGCCGGACTTTGAGGAGTCGTCGGCGGAGGAGGTCTGCTGATGGTGGTGGTGGTGGTGCGTGAGGCCGCCGTGGAGGCCGTGGTGCGGGTTGTGGTGGAGGCCGGGGTGGAGGTGGTGGTCTGCAAAGGGAAAAAATTGATACAAATGTCTCTAAAAAATGAAGAAGGAAAAAGAATGTCGCGGCGATTTTTAGGGGAGATGAAGGAACGAAATCTTTGTCTTTCCTCTCCTCCGTAAGGTACACGTAGCATCTTTATGGCTGGGAGCACGCAAAGGGGAAAAAAGAGAAAAGATGGAACGGGGGAAGAGAAATTAGGAGGAGGGGGGAAGAAACCGAGACGACGCCAATAAAGAAGTCGCCGCCGCCGCCGCCGTCAGAAGAAGAGAGAAGACGGCGAGGATGGCATTTTGGCGCCAGAACAAAAGGAAAATTTATTGCGCCTGCCTCCCTCCTCTCCCTCCTCTCCCTCCTAACCTGACAACTTTGTGGCGAAGCGGGGAAATTAGTCTCTGTCTCTTTCTCCTCTCCCTCCCGACCGGCTGTGAGATGCAGCCGAAGCCGATGGATGCATTCATGCATTTCCCCTCCAATAAAAAGTCATCCTGGAAAAAGCAGCGTCACGATCGGGAGGGGGAGAGAGAAATATGTCCCCCCGGTTTTCTATCCCCCCAAAAAAGATAAAATTGGGCGGCGCTCGACGACCTCGATTTCCCAGAAAAAGAGGGGACCCCCATTTCACTAACGAAGTCGGGGAGCGGCATCGATGCATGTTTGAATTTTGTCAGACCGTTCGGGTCTCTTTCAGTCGTCCCTTTTGTCTCTCCCGGTGCATAGTTAAAATGAATGAAATAGCGCGGCGCAGATATTTATCTGCCGACGAAAAATAGCCCAAAAAAGGACGGAATTTTAATGCCGAAAAAAAGGAGAAGTGACCACCTTGTCTCCCCCCCCAGGTAAGAATAAAGGTCATTAGGCGTCGCTGCCTGTCTTGGAAGGGGAGCGGGGCCATCATTTAAAGGGAGATATGCTCAGAAGATATGCCAGACATACTGCTATAAGAGGAGGAGATTCACCAAGGACAAGTGTAGTATCCTGCGCAAACAAAGATTTCTTTCCATCAAGCATACAAATGCCTGCGAGTTATAATTTAAACTGTTGCAAAAGTTAGAGGCTTTGAAGTCCGAAGGAGGGCAAACCGACTGACACAATTTCTTTTTCGGGGGGACGACAAGGAGGAGGGAAAAAAGAAGAATTAAAGTGGAATGGAGGGCAATGAATATGCGTGCTCAGTCTCCTTTCCCTCTCTCTCTGTTTTTTATCCCTCTCTGCCATCTATAAATGTGTTTCTTCCCTCCGGAGGACGGAGAGGAGGACTAAAAAGGAGGACGGAGTCATTTGTTGAGCACGTTCTGCTACGAAAATGGATTTGCGCAGGGAAACGAATGTGTGTGTGTGTACGTTTGTCGGAAATATGTTGCGGCAAAATCCGGGAGAAGGGGGGCGGCGGGGAAATGTAGTTTTCTCCCTTCTTGTTTCCTCCCCCTGAAAAAGTACCAGCGATATATCGCGCAAAATTTCTCTTCTCCCCCCCTCCCCCTCTTTTTTTGGCAAAAAGGCGAAGCGGTGCGGCAGCTACACAACACGCGTTTCCCCCGCAAAAAAACACGAGAGAAAAAGGAAAGATATCAATCTCATGTTCCTTCCTCTTTTCTTTTTCTGCCCCATTATGCACCAACGACAGTGGCTCTATCCGGCCTTTTAAGAAAGAAGAAGAAAAAGCGAATATTCACCTTGCTTGTCTTCGTCCCTGGGGTCCTTTTCGTCGTCGTCCGACACCTCCACGTCCTCGTCGTCCAGCTTGTTCTTGGGCTCCCAAGTCATCTTGTTCTCCTTCTTCAGGCGGCGGCGGGCGTTGGCGAACCAGGTGCTCACCTGGGAGATAAAGAAGAGAAATTAAAATCTGTTACATATTGAATACTCCCGGGATCCCACAAGATATTTTCGGGAAAAAATAATGTTTAAAACTTTTGGGCTACGGAACTCTTAACAGTGTGAGACTGAATTGCAAAATCTGGACACATAGCGAACTATCACACAAAGTATTTTCTTTAAAAAAGCAGTAGCGTTTTTGTCCCCTCACCTGCGTGAGCGTCATTTTTGTGATGATGGCCAGCATGATCTTCTCTCCCTTGGTCGGGTAGGGGTTCTTCTTGTGCTCGTTCAGCCAGGCCTTGAGCGTCGCCGTCGACTCGCGCGTCGCGTTCTTGCGCCGCGCAGCCAGGTCGTAACCGCCCCCGTACCTGAAAAAACGGAAATGAACGTGATATTGTTTCCCATATAAACTAATAAAATTAGGCAAAAAGTTGGGAATGAGCGTCAGCAGGTCGGGGAAGAGAGTTCGGATAGTGGAGAGCATTTATTTCTTTTTCCTCCTTGTCGGGAAACCGGGAAGCGACAGGTAGTCAGGTTTAATTTGCTTGAATAATGACTACTGTATACTGAGGGCAACAGAAACGCAGACAGATACAGACAGACGGGACTTGGCATTGTTTTCGCCATGATAACAATGGCTTGTTAGCAGAAAAGGGGGAAGGGGGGGAACGGCCATTTTGCCTTCGCTTCTCCATGAGACTAAGTGCTCGGAAAAAAGGCGAGATAGGAGGAGGGGGGGAAAGAAGGAGAAAAATGTTGCAAAATTTGCTTTAAAAGAGACTGGAAAGAGATCAGATTTTATTCCCCCTTAAAGAGTGGGAAAAGAGGAGGAGTCTTTGCTGCCAAATGCGATCTCCCCCTCTCCTCCTTTTTTTTGGCCTAATGCGTACGTCGAAATCATTCCCATAAATCGCTCGTCAAAAAAAGAAAAAAATTGTGCTGTACCAGTTACATTGCCGCGAAAAAAGGCAGTTTCAGCAGCCTTTTCCTCCTTTTTTGTGTTTTGTGTGCGAAAACGAGGGTGGCGGCGGTGGCACCGCAACCACACACAGCACGCAGGCCAAGCCAGCGAAAATGCAAAAAAAGTTAGTGCTTTTTCCTTTCTCCTCCTCCCCCTCACACGATTTCGCGAATCTGTTAACAGCCACTTTCCAACTTTTCTCCTCCTCGGGTTTTTGTGTGCGAAAACTGCAGTCGGGATTTTTTCCTCCTCTTGGAAAAACCATCATCATCATGCTTGATCGTGCATGAGGGGAAAACTGCATATGCACAATTTCGCACATGACGCCAGCTTGAAAAATAAGATCCTAACTCCTTCTTATTTATGGGGGAAATTGAGCGTGCGCGTGTCTTCTCTTTGTCTTTGTCTCTCTCTGTGTACCCTGCACATTCTTTGGGATGAGGGGGAGAAAAGAGAAAGAAAAAGTTGATATTCCACAATTTTTTCTCGTCCTTATCTCCCTTTGGGTGTTTGTTTTAGCGCGAGAGGGAGACCTCTCTCTTTCGCAGATAATTGTATTTTGGGAACGGCGGTCTCTTTTCCTCCGTCCCGGATCGAGAGGGGGAAACACAACTTCTTAATTCCCAGATAAAAAGGGAGAATAGCTGAGAGGGGGGCATTGATAAGAGAGAAGGGAGATGGGGTTATCAAAACAGAAATGAGAGTGTTTTTTTCGGGCCTCCTCCAACCCTCATCCATTGTGAGAAAAGAGGAAAACTGGATTAATTTTCACCGTGAAGGACGACAATAATTTCCCCGAATTTATCCGTCCGAAAGATAAAACGGGCTTGTTCATTTTTTATTGCGCGACGGCCGTTTTGCTAAGTTAGGGGAAACGGGGGGCGTGCGCGCAAGGAATTCGCCCTCGCCGCGGAATGTGATGGCGACATGTGTAACTGGAACTAAATTTCGCGGTTGTTCCAGATCTGCATACCTTGCCCATGCGCCAATTAAAATGAACAGTTGGGTCAGCTGCCGCCTCCTCCCCAACTGCATTCGAATGCCGCCGCCGCCTTTCAATTATGTCATTTTCGCTAATTGGAGGGGAAGTCGGAGTGCGTGCAAAAATGTTCCCCGACAGACGGAGGAGGAGGAGATACACAAGGGGGAGGAGTAGTTGTAAAAATGAGGCCATTGCAATTTCCGAAGCAGCTGCCGCTTCCTCCTCTTCGGAGGGGGGAAAAGCCACCGTAAAGAAAACACAATTCAATTAAAGCGGGTATAGGGTCGAAATTTGCCATTTCCCGCACTTCCTTAAAGTGAGGCATTTTGAAGACATGCGTTTTTATGTGCGGGAAATCGTCTTCTTCTCCCTTACCCGTATGCCGCCAGCGTGGGGTGGTCGTAGGAGTAGTACCCGGCCGCCGTCGGTGGCAGCGCCGCCCCAGGCCAGCCCATGGCGGCAGCGTCCGCCGCGCTGCCCTGCGTTCCCTGTAAAAAAGAAGGAGAATTAAACTCGAATTAATTCAAAAAGGGCACTAAAAATTGCCCCGTGCCGCGCTCTCCCCTCCTAGCTGACAGGGACATAAAAGAAGGCGGCGCCCTCGCCTCCAAGAAAGGGAAATATTTGGAGACTCCTCCCCGACACTATTATTTTATAGCCTCGGAAACTCCCTTTTCCTTCCCCTCCCCCTTTTCCCAAACTGGGATGGGTGTTTATTTTCAAATTTGGCGCCCTTTTTTTCATCGTCCTCCGCCCCTCACCTTGGCCAACCGTATGGAAGGTAAGGGGGGAGGAGGAGGAGGAGGAGGGGGAAGGGGGAGAAATGGCTTTTACTGCCAGTGCCATAAATCTTATCACCTTGCCTTCCTCCTCCTCCTCCTTCTCCCCCACCTTTCCTTCTCGGTATGGAATTCAACATTGTTGCTACAACTTGAACCAGACTTTCAGCAGTTTGACAGCTCAACGTTCAGCTCCGACAAATAGACTACAACATTTTTTAGGTGGGGCGAATTCCTCGCTTCTCTCCTCTGTCTCCTCCTCCAATCCCCGCTTAGCTCCTCCCTTTCCCCCCTTTTCCCAAACGGCGGTTCAAACTTCTCCTTTACCTGTGTCTTCCCTAAGTGCTTTATCAGAGACTTCTAAATTTTGTTTAAGGGGGAAAGAGGAGGAGGAGGAGGCTTGAACGCCTGTCGTCTGTTAGGAAAAGGAGGAGGGGAGGACATTGTAGCAAGCTGTTCCCAACCATGCAGGTCCGAAAATCTGCTCGCCGGAATAATTAAGTCAGCCTCCTCCTTTCCCCCCCTCTTCTGCCCTCATTGGCGATTGGAGAGAAATTAGCCGGGATGGATTTTGATAGATTGTTTCTCCGTCGGAGTGAGAGAAAGGAGGAGGTCGATTTATCACTGACAGAATTCGGGAGGAGAAGGAGGAGAGAAAAATCAACAGTTACGTAGCATACTTCCCCGGGAACCGGGGTAGAAACATGACCCCGGGGTGCATTGGAGACTTAGGGTCCACCCACACTTAATGTTCAACAGCAAAGGCACATAGTGTCAGTTTTTTCCAGCTTGCAACCGGGTCTTTCCCACAACAAAAAAGAAGAGGGGGGAGAAATGCAAATTTCCTCTCTTTCCACCACCAAAGCGAATTAATCAGCCCTCTCCTCTTGTCTTGACCAAGTCCCCCCCTTCCTCCTCTTCGGAGCAGAGGGATTCCCTATTCAAGTATGCGGTCATTTGGGAGAGCGAGGGGAGTGATCTACTTAGCTTAAGCGTGAGAGAGACTCTTGAACAGTACCACCCTCCTTCGCCCCGGGGTCCCTCCCTTGCA
>JAAUXV010218466.1_pt1 | contig 10879 bp, 14 predicted proteins | sample 7278181 | NCBI WGS metagenome assembly JAAUXV01 (sample SAMN14350114, study PRJNA611818) | marine sediment metagenome | isolation source: surface marine sediment (2.1m) | place: French Polynesia: Moorea | collected 2018-08
GCGAGGGCGTTTTGTATCTGACTGTATCTGTGTATCTGACTGTATCTGTCTTTTCCGTACACCCAGTCAGAACACCTTTTTTTGGTGCCCAAAAAGGCAAAAACAATTTTTTTTTTCAGTTTTTTCAAATTTTTTAGCCACCCGTCAAGGCGTTTGTTTAGGGCATTTCGACCGGTCTTTTTGTGCCATAAAAAGGGTCTAAAAACGGATCCTTTTTTATGTCTTTTTATGACGGATCCGTCAAAAAAATTAATATAATTGACAATATAGACCGCTCTAGCGTTTGTCTGACGGTAGCCGTTATTTTTGCCCTCCTTCGTTGGTGGGGTAGGGGAGGGGAGAGCCATGAAAAATGATTCAAAAATTGCAAATAATCAAAAATATGATGCTTAAATTATTTAGAAAAAAGAAACTTTTAGTAAAAACATCTTTTTTCTATTAAAAAATTCTATTTTTTAAAACTTTGGACAAGCTCAGGGAGGGGGCAGCATAGATCAATGGGGTGCAGCTTTGAAAGATCGGCAAAATCTTCTATTGGGTGCCCTCTGAGAGGCCTCAGGGAGGGGGCTGTACTAAGGAAAAAGTCAGCCTAACAATATCCCCCCTTCCTCCCCCTTGCCCACGTGTGTCTGAAAGGGTTATTTTTAAATTTTTCATTTTGGGAAAATGAAACTCTTCTGTCTTGCCAGTTCTCCCTCTCCTTCTCTGACTCCGTTTTTCCATTGCCCTGTGTATTTGTCCCCATTGAGCAGGTAGACCGTTCCCATGCCGTGGGGGACACCGGCCTCCGCCTCACCGCGGTACCTTATCCAAGGAGAATTCTTCGTCAAAATGGAGTTCTCTCAATTTGTGGGAATATATCGTTTACCATCCCTGCTCCAGTTGGATCTCCTCTTTCGCCCCCTCCGCCTCCCTCTTCTCCCTCTGCTGCCCTCTTCCCCTGCCCCTCTTCCTCTTCCTCCTCTTCCTCCTCCCTCCTCCTCCACTTGCTCCCCTCCTTCCCGGTCCTCCCATCCTCGGGTACTGAAACGTCCCGTTCACTCTCACCATCCTCCCCTCCCTGAAGCAGACGGAGATCCCCCTGCACTTGAACGCCGCCCCGTCGCCCCACCGGAAGTGCAGTCCCTGCCCGTCCGCCGCCCCGTCCTCCCCGACGTTGCCCTCGTGGCTGTTGCCGTTGTTCCAGTAGGAGGCGCCCCAGCCGCGGCGGAGGCCAGAATCCCACGAGCCAACATAGCTGTCGCCGTCAAGCCAAGTCTGGGAGCCCTACATGAATGGGTTTCCCCGTGAAATTATGGCGAATAATTGTGTCCAGAAGTGTCCATTTATTTGCTTTCTCGCCTTTCCGTGCTGCTTCCCTTCGGAAAATTCTCCCTTGTAGGTCCTCCCGTCGGTCCAGGTGAAGGATCCGTTGCCGTGGAAAGTGCAGTTTCGGAGCTCGCCCCTGTGTACAGCAAAGCAAATTAAATTTGAATAATATCGTAAGTTAATAAAAATATACGATGGGAAGGACAGTTTAGGCATCGAAATTCAAAATAGGAAAATTTAGTTAGCTTAGCTCTTTCAATTCGACCAATGAACCAGAACACTAATTCTGCAGCGGGCAACGCCGTCGCTAACAACGCCGCTGCCGCTCCTGATCCTGTCAAGGTAAAGATCGTGTACTGCGGTAACTGATCGGACAAGGTGGACTGCCAGAAGTGCCAGGACTCCCTCAAGGCCAAGCTGCAAGAGCTGCTCAAGGGTCGCCAGGTGGAGGTCACCTCGGAGAAGACTGCGGAGACCGGCGGGAGGTTCGAGGTTACCATGACGCACCAGGGCAAGGAGGAGAAGATCTACTCGCGCGAGTCCGGAGGGGGGCTGCCAGACGACGTCTTCAAGGTGGACAAGATCTACCGGCAGATCGCCAGCAAGTTCTGTGGATGATCCAAGGCGTCCGGGAAGCAGCAGCACCAGGACGGGTGCAACAGCAAGGCGGCGACCGGCAAGAACAAGGGGGGAGGAGGACAGAAAAATACCCCTAATTAGAATCAGTCCCCCTTTTCCCTCTCCCCCACAATGAAATTCTCTTCACATTATGGCTGCACAGTGGTGAAACCTCCCCCTCTTGAGGAACCCAGTGCACGATGCCCCTGAGAGCACCAATGAAAGAATAATTTCCTTTCTTACTTGTACGTGTCCCTGGGCGGAATGTGCACGGTGGCCTCTACCGGGCACCCGTCCTCCCAGCGCCCCTCCACCGCGCGACCGTCCGTCCAGCTCATATTGCCATTGCCGTGAGGGACGTCTCCCGCCGTGGACACTTCCCCCACATAGGAGCCGTTGGAGTATTCCCAGTTGGCAGGGTCCGTAGTGATGTCGCTGCGGTGGGCACCCACGACGGTAATCAGGCAACACAACACCGAGGCAGCAAGCCACGGTGGCAAAGTCATGGTGGAAGAGTAATTGTGACGCTTTTTTACACCTTCGTCACATTTTTCTGGGGTTGGTCAAATCCCTTGCCCTTTTCGCGAGGATGTTCTTTCTTATCACAGCTTCCGCTTTTGACCGTCGATCCATCGGATTTCGTTCCAGATGTGCCCCAATTCGAAATTCCGGATTTTGTCACTTGATCCAGGCATCGCAACAACCGTGTGGGAAATGGGCGGAACAAAGACTGCTTCGGGACGGATTCGGACAAGAAATTAGATTGATCCGTGTACTGTTTATGGGGAAATTCAGCATTTATTTCTTCGAGGAGAATTAGTGTAAAGAATACCTCAAGATGATAAGAGTCTAAGAAATATTATAACAACAAGGTACGTCTTGATCCACTCTGACCGCCGAAGCGTCCAAGCGTCCGACATTGCCTCCTCCCCCGTCGCCACGTCCACCCCGCTCTCAGACAGAATCCAATCCCGGAAGTCGAACACCACTAGGCCGGAATCGTACTCGCCTTTTTTAGGGGAAAATCCCATCACCCATCTATGCTTGGAGAGAAATTCCTCACCGCACGGCCCGTGTCCCAAGACGGCAATGAGTTGGCTCTTGCCGCCGCCGCTCCGGGTTGGCTGCCTGAGGACGAATCCGCCTCCGCTGTCCATCTGCATCGAGTCACAAATCGACAGTGGCGTTATAATATGTACATATTTCCCCTACAATTTACATAGCACGGATGCTCCTCCCGGAGCCCGCCGCCGGAGCTCGTTTTCGGCCTGAAGAAGGCCTGGTGTTTGCTCTCAGACTCCTCCTGAGGCCTAGACGGGAGCAGCCGCTGAACGCTGTGCTTCAGGTCACAGTACTTGACTTGAAATAATTTTTGAAACTGAGTATTAATTTTCCTTCATCACATGGTTGGGAAAATGCGTTGGTATACTTTTCCCCGATCTGTGTTGGTCCGCCCCCATCCCTGCGAAATAGATGTCCTCAGACTCCAGCTTTTGCTTGAACTCTGGCAAATACGTCTCGTGCGGGAAGGCACGGAGGGCAGAGACCGGAAAACCCTGTCCCGAGGACGGTTCGAACGGGCTCCGAAGCATCACTAGCGATATGTCGAAGTCTGCATCAAATAGCGGAAGAAAACGTTTAATTCGGAAGTGCGAAAAAGTAGCGACAACATGTATACCGTCCTGCTTCTCCTCCTGCCCAGCCAATTCGTCGTACTTTGGGTGGTGGGCGACGCGGGAAACGTGCCTCCAGGTCCTTTTAATGGCAAGGAAAAGGAGGAAGTAGGAAAAGAGAAAAACCAGTTAAATTAGTGTAACCTAGAGGGCTCCTCTTTTGCGGGTACGCAACTGTTGAACATCCCGGCGAAGACCTCCGTCCTCTCCGCCTCAACACCGTCATCCAGGCAGTGGGCCGCAGTCAAAGCCACTCTTTTCACAAAAATAACTTATTTAATTACGAATAGTTTTTTTCTCGTCGTGGAAACCCTAGGGAAATGAGTGTTCCTCCGCAGAAGACCACGAATGGCCAGTCTCCCCTTGGGCTGAGGGTGCCCAGCTGGACGTGGTAGGAGAAATCGGGCCTGGAGCCAATGGGGATCAAGGATCCGTGGTGGATCCTTTTGATATTTTCGGAAGAGAAGGTGGACGAAAAGGCAGAAACGGACAGAAATACATTTTGCAATGACATTTCGCACGCATCAAAGAGTTTTGCCGAGTGGCTGCTTTACGTACACACGGCCGGCGGCAGAAATATAACGTATTCCCCTCAGGCGTCGCCTCCTCCTCCTCCTCCTCCTTGGCCCAACTAAACCGCACATGGGTGTCAAGGATAGCCAGGGCCGGCGGAGGGGAGGAAATAAGCGCGGCGGCAAAAGAATCAACCCTTTCCTCCAATATTAACTTGAGTGACGTAACAAAAAATGCTTCGGTGGAGGGGATCGAGGGGGAAGGGAAACTTGATGTTTTGGAACGGCAATTTCTGCAACGGGGGAGAATCTCATAGCGGAAAACTACGCATTTGCCTAGGATCTGCAAAATGCATTTAGGAATATGTTTGGTTTTTTCCTTTTCATCTACAAGGAAAAATATTTTGCGGCGTCGGTCTCAAGTAGGAAGAAACGAAGGGAGCATGGAAGGGCCCCGAACCTATTCTTGAAATGCTTGAGGGGAATTCCGTTTTTATTTCGCGTAAGGATACGGACGGAGGGACGGGGGATAATCTCTGCTTGCTATCCTGTGCCTTCCTTCCCCGCCCGGAGGTTATTTTGGTAGAACAGGTTTCGCCTTTTTGGGCCTATTTTGTTTTTGTTGTTGTTTGAGGGGATTTCCTACTACTTACGACGCAGTTTTGCAACGGTGAAAAAATGATCGCCTGCGACTATGCGCCAAAACGCTTTGAGATTAATTTATTTCTTGAGCAATTCACGGTTTCCTTCACCTTCAGTCTCTTCATCAGCATTGAGTTTATCGTAATATGCAATTGGGCCGAAAGAGAGAGGAAATTTATATCACACGCCGCTCTCTTTAATTTGTTTTATCTTAAATCCGCTTTGTCCTCCACTTGCAATCAACCCTGCCCGGCACACTCCTCAACCGCGCTGGGCCAGTCACAGGCACTCTGTTCCTGGTTGAAAACGAGCCCCGTCGGACAAGTCTTGTGGTGCTTGTGCTTGCCCTGGCAAACGTAGTACTTCTTGCAGTCGTTCTTGTCTCGGTGGAAGCTGGCATGGCCGACATTGTCATCACAATGGTGCTCCTCCTCCTCCTCTCTCGCTCCATCATGATTATTTTTCGCAGGGGTACTGAATGGACCATCATAGACCAATTTCAATGAGTGGCCTTTGAGCTCTCTTTTGATTGCTTTCAGGAGAGGGTACTTGCCATTGCCACAGTAGCCACGGAAGTCATCCAGATCCACCGACCAAATCATGACACCACCAAAGCCCTCCTCTTTCAGCCAATCCATTTTGGCCTGCACTGTGAGCTCATCATCAAATCCAACCCACTGATTGCCATGATAGGCAAATGACACCTGCTGCTCATTGTCCCACACAAGTGTAGTGTTCTCCTCATGCAGAAAATCACAGATCTCATAGTAGGACAAGAACCCTTCTTCACCTGTATACTTGCCATTTTTACCTCCTCCCAATGCCTCATCACCAATGTCAAACTTCTCTTGGTTGGCAAGTGTAAAGGTACGGCCATATGCAGGCATGCCAATAATGAGCTTTTCTAGTGGTGCCCCTCTCTTGGTCCACTCTTTGGCTGCAGAGTCCACTGTCAATTTCTTCTGTGTAGAATTGGCTGATTCCAAAGGGAAAAGTGGTGAGTTGTGCCCGATTGTGCCCTCCCAGCTTCCGTGAAAATCATAGGCCATGACACTGAAGTAGTCCAGGTACTTTGTTAATTCTGGTACATCATAGCCGACATCAATTACTTCATAGTTGGCAGGCACAGCTGCTGTGAGCAGGAGCTTGGACTTTCTTGAACTCTTGGCCTCTTCTTCAAAGGCCAGGCGAAGCTTTTTGATTAGAGCAACAAAAGATTCTTTGTCTTCAGCACTTTCTGGAAACTCCCAGTCAATGCTCATGCCATCAAACTTGTTCTCTCTCAGGAAGTGCACAGAGTTGTATGCAAAGCCATTTATCCTAAAGAGAGTTTGTGTAAGCTCTCTGAATGGCTTGGACCCAAATGCCCACCCACCAACAGCCAGGAGTACCTTGAGTTGTGTGTTTTTCTCCTTGTGTTTCAAAATTAGGTCATACACTCCATCACTAAAGGGACCACCAATATCATTTTCACTGGAGGCCATCAACTTGTGATCTCTGATGGTTGCAAAGGCAAACACAATATGTGAACACAAAGAAGAGTCAATGTCTTCGGGGCTAAATTTCCCAAGTCCTTGCCGCTTGTGGCTCCAGTTGGTGAAGTAGCAAAATGTATGAGGTGGGCGGAGATTTGCAGAAGGTTCACTCTTTTTCCGGAGTGGAGGAACTGTTTGGTAGGTCTTCTCATCTTTCTTTGTTGCTTTTAATAGGTCATGAATGCTAATCCTTGTAGGCGATGGCCTAGTGATATCCTGTAGGGAGAAAAAAAGTTTCTTACATTATTAGAGAAAAATTATGGAATGTGCCAAAAAGCTATAAAAAGCATCAACATTTCTCATGGAAATAACAGAAGAATAAAACACTCACAAGTTTTATGGTTGTGACAGGTTTTATGGTTGTGGCAGTAGTGGTAGGCTTGGTAGTAGTGGTAGGTTTGATGGTTGTGGTTGGTCTGATGGTTGTGGTAGGCCAAACACTTTCCCAATCAATGTCGACAGGATCAGTGAAGGGTGTAATGGTGTCTCTGGGAATGCCAAGAAGTTCCTCTCTCATGGCTCCAATCAGGGGATTCTTGACCCCACTGCCACAAAAAGTGCCAGTGAAGTCATCCATGTCCACTGACCAGACCATGGCACCACCAAAACCATTGGTCTTGATCCAGTTCATCTTGTTCCTGATTGATCTCTCATCATCAAAGCCAACCCATTGGTCATTCTGGACCATGTAAGGCACCATCATTTCTTCATCCCAAACATAGGAAGCATCATCAAGGAGCATTTGGCAGATCTCAAAGTAAGCCAGGATACCAGGCTCTCTTGTATACTTTCCAGCTTTCCCTCCTTCTCTAAAGGGTGAGTTGACACCATGTTTGTCACTGTCAGTAAGGGTGAAAGACCTCCCATACGTTGGCATGCCAATAACCAATTTGCTCTTGGGTATTCTCCATTTCATCCATCTTTCAGCAGCAACACTGACGGACTGCTGTGCCCTCAACCCAGAGTCAGAGGAGGGGGCGTAGAGAGGGGCATTGTGTCCAGTCTGGTTCTCCCATTTGCCATGAAAATCAAAGGTCATCAGGTTCATAAAGTCGAGCCATTTGACAACACTGGGCACATCATAGCTGTCATGTACATCTTCAGGCCCAATAGGAATGGCAGCTGACAAGAGGAGGCGTGGGTTGTTGGTTTCTTCAGCTTCAAACTCAAAAGCCTGGTGAAGGTCCTTCAGCACTTCAGTAGCATCAGGATTCCAGTATTCCCAGTCTAGACTGAGGCCATCAAAGCCATGCTTTCTCAGAAAAGGAATGGCAGAATGGACGAAGATCTGGCGAGAGAGGGAGGTTTCAGCCATCTTTTCAAATATCAAAGTGTCAAAACTCAAATCTCCAATGGCCAGTAGGACTTTGAGCTTGGGGTTTTGGGCCTTGAGGCCAATGACCCTCTGGTAGAGTCCGGTATTGCCATCGCTGGCCAAGTCACTGGCCTCCAGATGGGTGAGCTTTCCGTCACTTATCCTTCCAAAGGCAAAAATTATGTGGGTGCAGAGATGGGCATCCAGATTTTCGGGGAGAAACTTTGCCTTTCCCGGGTGGTACTTAGACCAGTTTGTGTAGTAGCACACGATCTTGTAGCCCTCCTTCCCAGTTGGTGTAGAAGCTTTTGGAAGCTTGTCGGGAGAGTTCATATCTCCCCTGAACAGCAACGGAAACTGTTTGCGAGGAAGTTCCTTCGATCTGAACTTGGGATCGTTGATGCCACTTTCAGCCTTACTCCGGATTCGAAGCTGGTTGTCCCTGGACAATGATTTTACTCTTCTCCCCACTGGCCTCCTCACCCGCACCCTCCTCCTCCTCGTCCGAGTCCTGGGCTGCCTCTTCGGACGAGGAAGTTCCGCTTCAGGAGGAGTGTCGTCATCGTCTAGGTGCTCCTCCTCCTCACCGTCCCTGAACACCCTAAGCCTGGGACGCAGGATCCTAGTCGAGAGACTGTCATTTTCATTATCCCCCTCCCCTTCCGTCACCGCCGCCATCGTCACCACCAGCAGGGCCACAGCAGCAAGTGCCAAAGGCCGCCGCCTCCAATAACACGGATGCACCATTGTCTTTGTTGTTTTACGTAGTCCTTTTCTCGTTAAAAACAGTGAAGCACGGAAAATGTCTCTCGATCTCACATATTTCCGTTCTGGCACCCTCAACCGACTGTTGCTTGCAGATAACTGAAGGGACGGACGCGGTGCAAGGTGGATGGATGGTTGTTGGCTTTGGAAACTACGGTGGCGCATACTTTTCTCGTGGTTGTAGGAGGAGGAGGAAGCGGACCGATGCGACGAATGGACGGACGGACGGTCCTCCGCCCAACACCAACCACCGTCGGACGATGGTCAAACGGATCGAGCTAGTCTTGCTAGAAGTACGTACAAACCCTCGGAGTTTCACGGAAGGAGAAGAAGAAGGAAGAACCAGCTCCAAATTATCTCTCTTCCCCATCACCTGACTACGGCGGCAGAGTAGGAGAAGAAAACACGCCGTCGGAAGACCGACCCGACAGACGCTCGCTAAAAAGCACAGAGAATAAAACATGTCCAGGACTACTCTGTTTCGAAAGTGCTTTGGACAGATTGCAAAAGAATGTTCCTCGAAATATTCATCTTCATCGTCGACTTCTTCTGTCTCCGGCCGGCCTCTCCCGACGCATCCGTTGTACCAGGTAAACAAGGAAATTAAGCATATATTCGACTCCATCACCGTCGTAATGTTATAAAATTGTTTTCTTATTTTTCTGAGAAATGTCTGCAAAAAACTTTCCCCACCTGTTGTCGTTTTATCAGGGCTTTGAGGTCCGCCCCGACGTGCTCTCCCTGAGCGAACGTTTCTTCATGTCGTGGAACGCCGCCAACTTCTTCTTCTTCCGCGGTTCCGAGAGGGACCTCCTCGTCGACACGGGCACCGGCATTCACGACCTAAGAAGGTTCATAGAAAACTTTCCAGTCGGCGCTCCTCTCAGGGCAAAAGTGAGGGTATTGGGATGGCAGCAATGATGCAGACCTTTTGTAGGAAAATGAAGAAAACGCAATAGATGAGTTCATTGGCAAAGAGCAAATTTTTTTTCACGGTATACCGTAGTATGTGGCAGGACATAGGCGTCAACAGCAGCAGTAATAATTTTATAAGCATTTATCACATTAAGCGGCAGCAAACCAGGAACAAGAATATGAATTCAATGGCCTAAGCAACACCAATACTTTCAGAAGCAAAATAAAACTCTTCAACAACAGCACAACTTTACTCGCACCAGCAGCAACAACGTCAGCAGGAGCAACAACAACAATTTTCATCGAAATTTTCCCTATACAGAACAAGCCCCTCTCCGTGGTTCTGACCCATTGCCACTTTGACCACTCTGGTGGCATCAGGCACTTTGCCTCCTCCTCCGATATCGACTGTTTCATCCACCCTATCGAGGCCGACGCGGTACGGCGAGGGGACAAGGCAGCGGCGGCGGCATGGGTCTCCCCGAGGGAGGTGCTGCCAAAGCCAGAGGAGGGGTGGGAGGCGGAAAAGTTCTACGTTGGTTCTGAGGGGAGAGAACTGAAGCACCTAACAGAGGGAGACCTTATCCACCTGGGGGGAGGAAGGTCAATCAGGGTGCTTCACCTGCCAGGGCACACGATAGGCAGCATTGGGCTGGTGGACGACGAGAACGGACTACTCGTCACTGGGGACACGCTGTACAGGACGGACGGAGAACTTATTGACTGGTGAGGGATTTTTTGATTTTTCGAAAACTTACGCATTCCCTTATACATTTTTACCTGCGGCGAAGCAGGTCCTAGAACGGTTAGAGTTGGGGTTGGGGGACGAGAGTCACGGAGAGTGGGATCCCACCCCACCCCGAAGAGAAATTAGGACGGGAAGAAAGCGTGTTGGGATCTGCTTAAAAGTTTTTAAAGAAATTCTCGGCAATATCATTTCAGTTCAGGATGAGATCCCTGATTCTAAAATAAAAATATTTTTACCATGCGATCCTTTTTTTATCCCTTGCAATTTTCCTTTTAAGCCGCAGGTCAAAGTCTGTTCATGTTTTTTCCAGGTACCCTCCCGGCAGCTCCGTACCTGCCATGGGAAGGAGCGTTGAGAAGCTGTTGGGGATCTTGGAGGGCGGCTCCGTCGACGTCGTTCTTCCCGGCCACAACGAGTGCCTCAACGCGAGGGATGCTACCGAGGCGGCAGAGAGGCATTTGGAGATGCTCCACAACAGCAGAAGGAGATTGACAAAAGGAGTCTTCTCGAGGGCGAGGGCGGCCGCGGTGCTGGCCATGAACTCAAGGGGAGTGAACATGCCGGACGCGGCGAGGAGCTGGATCATCAGATGAGGAGGAAGGAGAAGAAAATTTTTGAGAGGTGTTCAGAAATAAAATGAAAGCAAAACAGGCAAGGAATTTTTTTTTGTTTCTCTTCTTCCTTTGTGAATTTTTATGGCTCGTAATTGAAATTCGTATCTGCACGATAGACTAGCTGCTATCCATAGTATCATACGTGTGCGCCCGCCTAAGGATGCGTATGGGACCCCCCCACACCAGGGCCAAATCTTACCCCCCCTACACCTGCCCGAAATCCTACCCCCCTAC